>UPTG01000335.1_pt1 | contig 38899 bp, 40 predicted proteins | sample 2160121 | NCBI WGS metagenome assembly UPTG01 (sample SAMN06266255, study PRJEB28933) | marine metagenome | isolation source: Columbia River Estuary | place: USA:Columbia River Estuary, USA | collected 2014-07-27
AAAAGAATGGAAACTGCTTTAGAAAAAATCAACTAATGGGATTAATTACAGTAGAAGGAATTCGAGTTTTTGCACATCATGGTCATTTACCTGAAGAAGCTGTTTTGGGCGGACATTTTATCGTAAATGTTTTGGTGGAAGCGGATACAACTGAAGTGGAGAAAACAGATGATTTGAATGACACAGTGGACTATGTGAAAATCATAGAAATTGTAAAACAGCAAATGGCCATTCGTTCGAATATGATAGAACATCCTGCAAAGAGAATTGTAGATGCAATTTTACCTTTAAATAAAGTGCAAAAAGTAACGGTAGAGGTGGAAAAAATTCAACCTCCAATTGATGCAACATTTGATAAAATTTCAGTGACTACTGAAGGGTCTAACTAAGCTAGATATTTAGCAATATTTACTTTTTCAGCAATAATTGAGTGTAGTTTCTCTACTGAGATTCTTTCTTGTATCATAGTATCTCTATCTCGTAAAGTAACCGTATTGTCTTCTAAAGTTTGATGGTCAACTGTAATACAGAAAGGAGTTCCAATTGCATCTTGTCTTCTGTATCTTTTCCCGATCGAATCCTTTTCTTCATACTGGCAATTGAAATCAAGCCGTAACATTTTCATTATTTCTCTTGCTTTTTCAGGCATTCCATCTTTCTTAGTTAACGGAAGAATAGCTGCTTTTATAGGTGCTAAAACTGCAGGAATTTTTAGGACTACTCTACTTTCTCCATTTTCTAATTTTTCTTCACGGAAAGCATGACTTAGTACGGTAAGGAACATTCTGTCCAAGCCGATAGAAGTTTCTACTACATAGGGGACATAGCTTTCTCCTAATTCAGGATCAAAATATTGTAATTTTTTCCCAGAATGTTCTTGATGTGCTTTCAAGTCAAAATCAGTACGAGAATGGATTCCTTCTAACTCTTTAAATCCGAATGGGAATTTGAATTCAATATCGGTAGCAGCATTGGCATAATGTGCTAAATTTTCATGGTCATGAAAACGGTAATTATCTTCTCCCATTGCTAGTGAATTGTGCCATTTCATACGGAATTCTTTCCAGTATTCGTACCATTTCATTTCCTCTCCTGGACGAACAAAAAATTGCATTTCCATTTGTTCGAACTCTCGCATTCTGAAAATAAACTGGCGCGCTACAATCTCATTACGGAAGGCTTTCCCAATTTGAGCAATCCCGAAAGGAATTTTCATTCTGGCCGTTTTCTGTACATTTAAAAAGTTCACAAAAATACCTTGTGCAGTTTCTGGACGCAAATACAAATCGGAAGAACCATCAGCAGTAGCTCCCATTTGTGTTTTAAACATCAAATTAAACTGACGAACATCCGTCCAATTATTAGTCCCTGAAACTGGGCATTTTATATCTAACTCTTCAATCAATGCTTTTACGCCTTCCAAATCTCCTGAAGAAAGAGAAGTATTCATTTTTTCATTTATAGCATCAATTTGTTTTTGCCTGTCTAAAATTCTACCATTGGTAGTTACAAATTCCTCTCTGTTAAAAGCATCTCCAAAACGCTTGGCAGCTTTTACGCAATCCTTGTCTATTTTGGCTTCAATTTTGGCGATATGATCTTCAATTAATACATCAGCACGGTATCTTTTTTTAGAATCTTTATTGTCTACTAAAGGGTCGTTAAAGGCATCAATATGACCTGAAGCTTTCCAAGTAGTAGGATGCATAAAAATTGAGGAATCTAATCCCACAATATTCTCGTGCATATTCACCATTGACTTCCACCAATAGTTTTTAATGTTGTTTTTTAATTCTACTCCATTCGGACCATAATCGTAAGCAGCTGCTAAGCCATCATAAATCTCGGAGGATTGAAAAACATAACCATACTCTTTTGCATGGGATACTACTTTTTTAAAGATATCTTCATAATTTGCCATGACGCAAAAATAGTAATTCTCTTATTTTATTATGTAGTTTTGCCGTATGATTCAAGTTGACAATAAAATTATTTCTTTAGATGTTTTTGAAAAGCACTTTATTTGCGATTTAAATGCGTGTAAAGGGGCTTGTTGTGTGGATGGAGATGCAGGCGCTCCATTGCTGGAAAAGGAAGTAACTATTTTAGAAGATATTTATGAACAGGTAAAACCCTACATGGTACAAAAAGGGATTGATGTGGTGAATAAATTAGGGGTGGCTGTGCTTGATTCTGAGGGAGAAGTAACTACTCCACTTGTAAATAATAGAGAATGTGCTTTTGTAATTGAGGAAAAAGGAATTTCAAAATGTGCTATTGAAAAAGCTCACTTAGCTGGTAAAGTTGATTTTAAGAAACCAATTTCTTGTCATCTGTTTCCAATACGCATACAAGAATACCGTGATTTTGATGCAGTAAATTATGAAGCAATTAAAATCTGTGCGCCTGCTTGTAAATGCGGTAGTGAATTAGAAGTGCCTGTTTATGCTTTCTTAAAAGAACCCCTTATCCGAAAATATGGAGAAGTTTGGTATAAGGAATTGCTGGAAGCTGCTAAGTTGTTAGCAAAATAAAAACGGACCCTAAACCCCGTGTTCATAATTTCTATTTTTTCAAATATTTCGAGTCTATATAAAAAGTACCAAAGGGTAGGATAGAGGCTAGCAATACAATTCCTAAATCGTTCATTCCCCAATTTTCATTTTTTTTAATTAGAAATGCGAATATTAGATAGCTGACAAACAAAATTCCGTGTGGCATACCCAAAAGTTTTACCCACTGTTCATCCCCACTCCAATACTTAATGGGTACTGCTATAAAAAGAAGGAGTATATATGATACCCCCTCTAAAAGCGCTACTAATCTAAAAATATTTCTCATTTATTTAAACGCATTTTCTCCAGTAATATCCATTCCTGTAATCAATAAGTGAATATCGTGAGTCCCTTCATAAGTAATTACCGATTCTAAATTCATCATATGTCTCATGATAGAATATTCTCCTGTAATTCCCATAGCTCCTAAAATTTGTCTTGCTTCTCTAGCTATATTAAGTGCCATATCCACATTATTACGCTTACACATAGAAATTTGTGCAGAAGTAGCTCTACCTTCATTTCTTAATACCCCTAAACGCCAAGTTAAAAATTGTGCTTTTGTGATTTCAGTAATCATTTCTGCTAATTTCTTTTGTTGTAATTGGTAACTTGCAATTGGTTTTCCAAATTGAATTCTTTGCTTTGCATATCGTAATGCTGTGTCATAACAATCCATTGCAGTACCGATTGTCCCCCAAGCAATTCCATATCTAGCAGAATCCAAACAACCTAGTGGAGCTCCCAAACCATCTTTATTCGGTAGAATATTATCTTTAGGAATTTTTACATTATCAAATACTAATTCTCCTGTTGCTGATGCTCTTAAACTCCATTTCCCGTGTGTTTCAGGGGTAGTAAATCCTTCCATTTCTCTTTCTACTAATACGCCTTTAATTCTTCCTTCTTCATTTTTTGCCCATACTACAGCAACATCAGCAAAAGGTGCATTTGAAATCCACATTTTTGCTCCATTTAAAATATAATGGTCGCCCATATCTTTAATGTTGGTTACCATACCTCCAGGATTTGAACCATGATCAGGCTCAGTTAATCCGAAACAGCCGATAAATTCTCCAGTTGCTAATTTTGGTAAAAATTTCATTTTTTGTTCTTCACTACCATATTTCCATATTGGATACATTACTAATGAAGATTGAACAGATGAAGTAGAGCGAATCCCACTATCTCCTCTTTCTAACTCTTGCATTATAAGCCCATAAGAAATTTGGTCTAATCCAGCTCCACCGTATTCTGTAGGAATGTATGGGCCAAAGCCACCAATTTCACCTAATCCTTTTACAATTTGTTTTGGGAATTCTGCTTTTTGGCAAGCCTCTTCAATAATTGGAGAAACCTCTCTTTTTACCCATTCTCTAGCAGCATCTCTAATCATTTTATGCTCATCTGTTAGGAGTTCATCCATTAAAAAATAATCAGGTGCTTGGTATAAATCTTGTGACATAATAGTTGTTAATTTTTGGGCAAAAGTAATTTTTTTTAATCGAATAGATGATATGATAAAATATATCTTTGTATTCATTAAATTTTTAAAAGTTGGCTTTAAGTAAAATCATTTTTAATCAGGATATTTTCTTTGTACTATTATTAGTGTCTTTTTTTCTGATTGCATTGCTAAAAGGACTTTATTGGAAGCATGCTAAATTGCTTTTTATGGGTGTGTTTGCACAAAGATATGCCAATCAGTTTTTAAGAGAAGAAAATGCTTTTACAGAGAGAGTAAATGCAATTACTTTCTTTTTAATGTCAATTAATTTTACGCTCATTATTTTAAAGATAACTCAGTCAGTTGAATTACTTTCAGTGGGGTTGATATTAGTTTATGTTAGTGGTTTTTTCTTGTTTAAAATAGGACTGATAAAGCTTTTAGGATTTATTTTAAAAACAAAAGATCTTTCAAAACTTGCTGTATTTTTTTCTATGCTTTTTGATAGAACTTTAGGCTTTATTTTATTCCCTTTAGTAGTGTTGTTGTACTTTTTTTCATTTGAAGTTTCAACTATAGTTTTAGTAATATCTTTAGTTTTGTTCTTAATATTAATTCTAATGAAGTTATTTTGGCTTTGGAAAATAGGAACAAATTCATTCGGACTTCCTCAGTTTTATATTTTTTTGTATCTTTGCACGCTCGAAATTTTCCCTCTTCTAATACTAGGAAAGGGAGTTTTTTACTAAAAAAAAGACAAAGAAATGGCTGAACAAAAGAAGAAAGTAAAAACAATTTTAATTTCACAACCAAAACCTGAAGGTAAATCTCCTTATGCTAATTTGGAAAAAAAGCATAAAGTAAAAATTGATTTTAGACCTTTTATGCATGTTGAGGAAATTACTGCAATGGACTTTAAAGAGCAAAGAATTTCTATCTTAAATCATGATGCTGTAATTTTTACTTCAAAAAATGCAATGGACCATTATTTTGGAATGATGGAGAAATTAAGACTTAGAGTTCCTGATTTTACAAAGTACTTTTGCGTTTCTGAAGCAATTGCACATTACTTACAAAACTTTATTACTTACCGTAAAAGAAAAGTATTTACAGGAGAGCAAACACTTGCAAGTTTAATCCCTATCATGCAAAAACATAAAGAATCTAAGTTTATGTTTCCGTGCTCTGATGTTTTGAAAAAACAAATGAATAAATCATTAGAAGAAAGTGGTTTGGATTATACAAAAGCACAAATGTATAAAGTAGCTTGTTCTGATCTTTCCGATCTATCTGATGTAAAATATGATGTATTAGTGTTTTTCAGCCCAACAGGGATAAAGTCACTTTTAGAAAATTTCCCTGAGTTTAAACAAGATGAAACTCGTTTAGCAGTTTTTGGACCTACAACTATAAAATCAGTTGAAGATAATGGCTTAAGAGTTGATATTGCAGCTCCAAATAAAAAAGCACCATCAATGTCAATGGCATTAGATCAATATATAAAAGAAGCAAATAAACGAAAAAGATAAATTCTTTGCAATAATATTTTTAAAAGGAGCTTTCAAGCTCCTTTTTTTTATACTTTTAAACAATGTTTCACTTCCCCAAAAATCAAAAGTTATGTAATGAAAAAGCAATTGAAAGATTGTTTGAAAATGGGAAATCTCTAACTGAAAAACCATTCAGAATTATTTATAATATTGATAATAATAATGAGGATGTTTTTCTTAAAGCTTTAATTGTTGTTCCTAAAAAACGAGTTAGATTAGCTTCAGATAGAAATGTTATAAAAAGAAGGGTAAAGGAGGCTTATCGCCTTCAAAAAAGCGAATTAGAAAAATATTTAAAGAGCAATAATCATCAGTTAAATTTAGCAATTATTTACCAGAAGCACGAAATTTTGGATTATAAGCTGATAGAAGTAAAAATAAAATTACTTTTAAGCCGTTTAAAAGAAGAATTATGAATGTGATTTTTTCTTTTCTATTCAGAACAATTATAATTGTATATCAAAAAGTTCTTTCTCCTTTATTACCACCAAGATGTAGATATACGCCAACTTGTTCGCAATACGGAATAGAAGCAATCACAAAATATGGAGCATGGAAAGGTGGAAAATTAACAATAAAAAGAATTTTTAGTTGCCATCCTTGGGGGGGGCACGGACATGACCCTGTCCCATAAAAAAGATAAATATGAAGAAAAAATTTAAATTAATAATTTTAGCGATATCTCTAGCAATTACCTCTGTTGTGTCAGTAGGTTTTGTAGATAATTATTTTGAGATTGCTAAGAACCTTGACATATTCACAACATTATATAAAGAGTTAAATACTTTTTATGTTGATGAAACTGACCCTGGAGATTTGATGAAAAAAGGAATCAAAGCAATGCTTAAATCATTGGACCCTTACACAACTTACATCCCAGAATCTGATATTGAAGATTTTAGGTTTATGACAACTGGACAATATGGAGGAATTGGAGCTATGATTACAACAAGAGGCGATTATGTTTATATTTCTGAACCCTATGAGGGCTTTCCTGCCCAAAAAGCTGGACTTATGGCTGGAGATAAAATTCTTGAAATAAACGGGAAATCAGCAAAGGGAAAAAGTACTGAAGAAGTTAGTAAAGTTTTAAAAGGTCAGCCCAATACAGCTGTTACTGTTTTGATTGAAAGAAAAAATAAAACAAAACCATTTGAAGTAAGTTTTGATAGAGAACAAGTTTCTGTTGCAAGTGTTCCTTATTCATCTTTTATTGAAGATGGTATAGCCTACATTAGACTCAGAAGTTTTACAAGAAATTGTGCTAATGATTTGAAAAATGCAATCAAGGAATTGAAGAAAGAGCAAGAATTAAAAGGGTTAATATTAGACTTAAGAAGTAATCCGGGGGGCTTGTTAAACGAATCAGTAGATATTGTAAATTTATTTGTAGATAAAGGAGAGGAAGTTGTTAGTACAAAGGGTAAAATAAAATCTTGGGAGAAATCTTATGTGGCTAATAAAGCCCCATTAGACACTGAGGTTCCTTTGGTAGTTTTAATCAATTCTTCATCAGCTTCAGCTTCTGAAATTGTATCAGGCGCTATCCAAGATTTAGATAGAGGAGTAGTAATTGGCCAAAGAAGTTATGGAAAAGGACTTGTACAGCAAACCCGAAAATTATCGTATAATTCACAGTTAAAGTTAACAGTTGCAAAGTATTATATTCCTAGTGGAAGGTGTATTCAAGCTTTAGATTATTCTAATAGAAATGATGACGGAAGTGTAGGGAAAGTTCCGGATTCATTAATGACTTCTTACGAAACTAGAAATGGTAGAGAAGTAAAAGATGGAGGAGGAATTCTTCCTGATATTATTACAGATCCTGGGCAATATAGCATGATTATCCCATCTTTATTAAAGGAGCGTTTATTCTTTGATTATGCAACTGATTATCGTTTTTCTCATGATTCAATCTCTGAAGAATTTATTTTTTCTGATGCTGATTTCTCTGACTTTTCATCTTATATTTCGGATAAAGAATATACTTATAAAACCGAAACAGAAAAGTCTTTAGAAAAGTTAAAGAAGAAGGCTGAGGAAGAAGATTATTTTGATAATTTATCTGCTGAGTATGATATTTTATTTGCAAAAATGCTGGAGAATAAGAATAATGATTTGCAAAAAAGCAAAGAGGATATAAAAGAAATATTAACAGGAGAAATTATGAGTAGATATTTTTACCAGAAAGGAAGGATAAAAGCTGGACTTAACTTTGATATTGAAGTTGAAAAAGCAATTGAAATTTTGAAAGAAAAAACTGAGTATAATAAAATATTAGGTAATGAATAGAGTAGTAAATAAGATACAACAAGTTTTATTTATTTTGTTAGGAATTACTATTCCTACTTCTATAGCAATTACAAATTTAGTCATTGGGTTATTAGCATTATGCTGGATTATTGAGGGGGATTTTAAGAATAAATTTAAAACTATAAAAGCATCAAAATGGATGTTATCTATTTTTGCTTTGATTGCCTTATATGGACTAGGAATGTTGTGGGGGGACAATCATCTAAATGCTGAATGGCAATTTCAAAGATTAGCTCTTTTATTAGTATTCCCAATTTTAGCAACTATTGCTATTAGTCAACTTACGATTAAAAGAAGCGTTATGGCTTTTCTAGGGACAGCCTTTATTTCTGCTTTAGCAGCAATTTTGATTAATAATAAAATTATAGAGCCTCTTGGAGATTATATGTATTTTATAAAAGACGACTGGAGAATATCTGCTTTTATTAAGTACAATTATCATAATGTTCTTTTAGCCTTATCATCAATATTATCATTATATATTTTAATAGAGAAGAAAACAAAATATAATTATTTATTAATGATATTTATTGCAGTTTATGCATTAAGTATTTTTACTGAAAGAGGCAGGGCAGGACAAGTGATATTTAATTTATCAGCACTGTTTTATATTATATATTATAATCGAAAGCACTTCCTTAGATTACTCGCGTTTATTATTTTACTTTTTTCTTTTCAATTTATAGTTTATAAAACAACTAAAGTTTACAAGAATAGATTTGATGCTGTTTCAAATATAATTGTAAATAAAGGTGATAGAGGAGAGGGAAAAGCTGATGACATTCGTTATATTTTTGTAAAAGAATCTCTAGACCGAATAATAAATAAACCTATTTTAGGATATGGAACAGGTAGTTTCGGAACAATATTTAAGAATGAAGTAAAATCCGGATATGATTTCTCTGAACATAAAACACCTCATAATCAGTATCTTTATGTCTGGTTTGAACTTGGAATTTTAGGATTGATATTACTTCTATTAATCTTTTATCATCAAATTAAAGAGTTATTCAAAAAACAAGATGGAATTCATAGGGTTTTATTACCTCTTTCTTTCATGTTTTTGATGCTTGTTGACTCGTACTTTTTTATTTTTATACTTACTATTGCGTATATTTTCCTGTATACAATTTATAGTCGTTACGAATCAGAATAAACTCTCTTAATTCTTCTATTTAAAGTAGAGTAAATCTCATAAGGAATTGTATTTATCTTTTTTGCAATTTCGTTAACAGACAAATTATTTCCAAATATTTCTACTGCTTCTCCCTCATGAATAGTAATATTAGAAGTATTAACAGCAAAACTATCCATACTAATATTACCGATAATCTTGCATTCTTTTTTATTAATGTAAACACTGCCGATACTACTAAATTTTCGATTTAAACCATCAGCATATCCAATAGGAATTATTCCGATTTTCATATTTTCAGGAGCAACAAAAGAAGGCCCATAACCAACTGACTCTCCTTTTACTACATCTCTAATTTGAGTAACAACACTTGATAGCTGACTGATTTGCTTCAAATTTTTATCAGTTGATGATCCATACAAACCAATTCCTAATCGGACTACATCCATTTGATGATTTGCAAAGTTTAAAACACCATTAGAATTTAGAATGTGTTTATCAATTTTAGCACCATAAAGTAGTTCAAAATTCTTAGAGATTGTCTTGAATTTAGCAATTTGATTAATAGTAAATTCTGATTTTTCTTCTTTATCTGATGCTGCTAAATGTGAGCAAATTGAAAGTAATTTTAAATGATAATTAGTCTTTATCTTTTCAACTATATTAGCTGTTTCTTGAGCCTCAAATCCATATCTATTCATTCCTGAGTTAAACTTTATATGAATATTTATTTCGTTTTTTTTAGAAGCGTATAAATCAAGTAATCTTTGATTGTAAATTACAATATCAAGACTATATTTAATTATTTCTTCATAGCTTTTTAAGCCAGGATTAGCAACAATAATTTTTGATTTAATACCAGCTTTTCTTAAAGAAATTCCTTCTTCAAAATCACTAACCCAAAGAGCATAAGCACCTAATTTTTCTAATTTCCTTGAAATTTCAATATCACCATGTCCATAAGCGAAAGCCTTTACAACCCCAATAATTCTAGTATCTTTTTTAAGTTTGCTTTTTAAATAATTAAAGTTGTGCTCTAATTTATTTAAATCAATGTGTAATATAGTTTCGTTAGAAAACTCCAAATTATTTTTGTTGTGAAAAACAGTTTCTACATAATGGCTTATATTCTTCTTTTTCTCCAAGTTCCACCAATTCTTTACTCTTTGTAAGCCTAAATGAATGATTAGCAATAGAGCCACAATCAATACAAATTGCGTGAACTTTTGTTACATGTTCAGCTATAGCCAAAAGTTGCGGCATAACCCCAAATGGCTTTCCTAAAAAATCCATATCGAGCCCAGCTATAATCACTCTTTTTCCATCATCAGCTAATTTATTGCAAACAGCTATTAATTCATTGTCAAAAAACTGAGCCTCATCAATAGCAACTACTTCCATTTCAGTTACCATATTTAAAATATCAGTTGGATTTTGGATAGGATTTGAGGTAATAGTATTTGAATCGTGAGAAACTACTTTACCCTCATCATATCTTACATCAACTTGAGGTTTAAAAACTGCAATTTTAAGCTTTGCAAATTCGGCTCTTTTTAATCTTCTGAGTAATTCTTCTGTTTTACCAGAAAACATTGAGCCACAAATCACTTCAATACTCCCTTTTTGCATTGGGTGGTTTATTTGTGATTCTAAAAACATTTGTGCGAATTTCTTTTATTAAGTTTGCTAACAAAAGTATGAAAAGCAATTTCAATATTTATGAATTTTAAAAGTTTGTTTTTAATAGGATTTTTAATTCTTTTTTGCAATAATATTCTTGCTCAAAATGATAGCTTGAAAGTGAATAAAAAAAGAGTAGCTATTGTAAGTAGTAGTTTGTGTGCAGCACTTGGCGGTTCCTATTATTATATTCAAAATTCTTGGTGGGCTGATAAACAAACTTCTTTTCATTTTGATGATGGTGCTGACTTAACTTATGCTTTAAATGTTGATAAAGTTGGGCATTTTATGGGTGGATTAGAAGCTGCTGATATTTTTTCATCTTCAATGAAATGGGCGGGGATGAACGAAAAAAAAGCACTTTGGTATGGAGGTCTTTTTGGTTCTGGCTTGCAACTTGCTATTGAAATGAAAGATGCTTATGCTCCTTATTGGGGTTTCAGTAAATGGGATTTAGCTTTAGGCTCTACTGGTGCTTTTTGGCCTGTTGCACAATATTATAATGATGATTTGAAAGCAATAAATTTTAAATTTTCTTATTATAAGCGCTCCAATATTTACTGGGATTTGGATGCACAAAGAGGGAAACAGACTAATAAATATGCTTGGCAAGATGATTATCCGAACCAAACTTATTGGGTAACTTTTGATGTAAATCATTTTACAGAAAGTTGTTATTGGCCTGAATGGCTGAATATAGCTGTCGGTTTTGGAATTGATGATACTCAATATTTAGATGCTCATGGAATAAAAACTGGTGGGAAAAATGAGTGGTATGTTGCTTTTGATTATGATATTCCTAAAATGCTTAAAAGATGGAATTCTCCTACTGGAATAAAAGTTAAGCATTGGCTAAATTATTTTCATCTCCCTGCTCCAACAATAAGAATCAGCCCAAAACTAGAATTTTATCCATTATTCCTTTAAATTTGTGATATGTCAAAATTGTATTTAATACCAACACCAATAGGAAACTTAGAGGATATAACTTTAAGAGCTTTGCGTATTTTAAAGGAAGTAAATATTGTTCTTGCTGAGGACACTAGAACTTCAAGAAAACTATTTTCTCATTATGATATTGACACAAATCTTGCACCATTTCATATGCATAATGAGCATAAAGTTTTACAAAAATGGATTGATAGAATTAAGTCAGGAGAAACAATTGCATTAGTTTCTGATGCAGGAACTCCCGCTATATCAGACCCTGGTTTTTTATTGGTTCGTGAGTGTGTAAAAAACGATATTGAGGTAGATTGTTTGCCTGGAGCAACAGCATTTGTCCCTGCTTTAGTAAATTCTGGGCTCCCTTCTGATAAATTTGTATTTGAAGGATTTTTACCTGTTAAAAAAGGAAGACAAACAAGACTAAAATTGCTTTCAGAGGAAGAAAGAACCATTGTTTTTTATGAATCTCCTCATAGGATTGTTAAAACACTTTCTCTTTTTTCTGAGTATTTTGGAGAGGATAGGAAAGTGTCTGTTTCAAGAGAAATATCAAAAATGTTTGAAGAAACAAAAAGGGGAAGTGCAAAAGAGGTAATGGAGTATTTTGAGCAGAAAAAACCTAAAGGGGAATTTGTAATTATTGTAGAGGGGAAATAATGGAACTCAAGAAATTTATAGATAAAAAACCATATGTAATTGCTGGGCCTTGCAGTGCAGAATCAGAAGAACAAATTTTGCAGATAGCAAAAGAGTTAAAAGGGACTGCAGATGTTTTTAGGGCAGGTGTTTGGAAGCCGAGAACAAAACCAAATTCTTTTGAAGGTATTGGTAAAGATGCATTAAAATGGATGCAACAGGCTCAACTTCAAACGGGCATGAAGGTAGCGACAGAAGTAGCGACAGCTAAGCATGTTGAACTTTGTCTGGATGCTGGAATTGATATGCTTTGGATTGGAGCTAGAACCACTGTTAATCCTTTTTATGTACAGGAAATTGCAGAGGCTTTAAAAGGAGTTGACATACCCGTTTTTGTAAAAAATCCTATTCACCCTGAAATCGGTCTTTGGCTTGGTGCTTTTGAACGTTTAAATAAATCTGGAATTACTCAACTTTCAGCAATTCACAGAGGATTCTATAGTTATGAAAAGTTAGCATTTAGAAATGATCCTAAATGGGAATTGCCTATAAAGTTAAGAGAAGAAGTTCGTGATCTGTCTATTATTTGTGACCCTTCACATATTTCAGGAAACGCTTCTTTAATAGAGGATGTTTCACAAACAGCTATGGATCTAAATATGGATGGTTTGATGATAGAAACGCACAATAACCCTAGCAAAGCATTAAGTGATGCTAATCAGCAGATATTACCAATTGATTTAGAAAACATACTGAATAATTTAATACTTAGAGATGCAAAATTACGTGATGAAGCATTTAAAAAAGAATTATTTGCATATCGAAATCAGATAGATATTTTAGATACCAAAATCATTGATTTGCTTAATGACAGGAAAAATATTGTAGAAGAAATAGGGTACTTTAAAAATAAAAACAAGTTAACTATCTTTCAGATTGAAAGATGGTTTGATATTTTAAAGAACAGAAAAGAGAATGCTAAAACTTTGGGTATAGACGAGCAAATGATTGCTGAACTTTTTGAGCTTATTCATAAATACTCCATTTTAACGCAAACCAAAATAATGAGGTAATGGAAAAAAGGTGGATTATTCAAAAATCAGATCAGAAATTCGTACAAAAATTAGCAAAGGATTTGGGAGTAAACCATATTGTTGCTCATCTTTTAGTTTTAAGAGGTATTGAAAATTTTGATGATGCAAAGCTTTTCTTCAGGCCAGAGTTAAAGCATTTACATGACCCTTTTTTGATGAAGAATATGCAAGATGCTGTTGATAGAATTGAGAAAGCAATTGCGAATAAAGAAAAGGTTTTAGTGTATGGAGATTATGATGTAGATGGCACAACATCTGTAGCTATGATGTATTCTTTCCTGAAAAGATTTTCCCCTGAAATTGAATACTATATCCCATGTAGATATGAAGAAGGGTATGGGATTTCATTGAAAGGAATTGATTATGCAAAAAAGAATAATTTTTCATTAATTATTACTTTGGATTGCGGGATTAGGGCATTTGACCAAGTAGATTATGCTAATGAGAAAGAAGTAGATTTTATTATTTGCGATCATCATAACCCTGCTGATAAAATACCTAATGCTATTGCTATTTTAAATCCAAAGCAAAGTGATTGTAATTATCCTTACAAAGAGCTTTCAGGCTGTGGAGTTGGGTTTAAATTAATTCAAGCATATAGTCAGAAAAATAATATTGATTTTTCAGAAATTTCAGAGTATTTGGATTTGTTAACAGTAAGTATAGGAGCGGATATTGTCCCTATGACTGGTGAAAATAGAGTTTTTTCCTATTTTGGATTAAAACAAATCAACACTCAACCTAGAGCTGGATTAAAAGCATTAATGGATATTGCTAATAAAATAAAAGAACTCTCAATTTCGGATGTAGTTTTCGGAATAGCTCCAAGAATTAATGCAGCAGGGAGAATTGAACATGCAAAAAAAGCAGTTGAAATTTTGGTTGAGCAAGATTTAGATAGAGCTAAAAAACTTGCTTCATTTATTGAGGAGAATAATGTAACTAGGAGAAATTTGGATCAAAATATAACTAAGGAAGCTCTAGAAATGATTGATGAAAACAAAAAATCAACAGTTGTTTTTAGTAAAAATTGGCATAAAGGAGTGGTAGGTATTGTTGCATCTCGCGTAATAGAATCTCATTATAAGCCAACTATTGTATTGGCTGAAAAAGATGGCATATTAACTGGATCTGCTCGTTCTGTGCATGATTTTGATTTATATGAAGCAATTTCAAAATGTGCTCATTTATGTGAAAAGTTTGGGGGACATAAATATGCTGCAGGCTTAAGTATTAAAAAAGAAAATTTATCAGAATTTATTATTGCTTTTGAAAAAGCAGTTTCTGAGAGTATTACTGAGGATCAATTATCTCCAAAAATTGATGTTGATATGGAAATTGATATTGATGCTGTAGATGATAAATTATTTAGGATAATAAAACAATTTTCTCCTTTCGGTCCTCAGAATTTATCTCCTATTTTTGTAAGTAGGAGTGTAGTAGATAATGGCTATGGGAAAAGGATAGGTGCTGATAAATCTCACTTGAGAATAAATACAAAAACAGCATCAGGATCTCTTGCTGGAATTGGCTTTAGTATGGGAGATGCCTTTGAAAAAATTAAAGATTATAATGAGTTTGATATCTGCTATTCTATAAATGAAAATGAGTGGAATGGAAGAAAAAACTTACAATTGATGCTAAATGATCTAAAGGTTAATTCTTAATCCGTAAGTTTGAATTCCCTGATTACTACCTGTAGTTAATTCTATTTTATTTTTGAAAGGTTTTGTAAAAATATATGCACTTCCTATGCCTAGTAGAGCACCAGCTACTACATCATAATAATCGTGATGGTTAGAGTAAACTCTACTCCACCCTACATAGCTAGCAAGTATATAAGCTGGAATTCCTGCTTTTAGCCCATATCGTTTTTCTATAAATGCAGCACCAGTAAAAGCTGCTGAAGTATGCCCTGAAGGGAAGCTATACTCACCACCATTCGGCCTTTCCTTGTTGATAATTCTTTTTAAACTATGCGTTACTATAAAAGAGCTCCCCATAGTTTTAATAAATTGTAAGGGAGCTTTTTGATTATCTTTCCAAATAAAAGAAGAAGCGAAAGCTGAAACAGGTAATGCTATCTGAAGATTATCACCAATTTTTTCATAATTAATATTTTGAGCTTTTATCTTAGAAATAAAAACCATGCAAATTAATATTGAGAATAACCTACCCAATATTTCTTCCTAAAAGTTTAGCAATTTGAGTTTTTATCTTAGTAAGCTCACTTAGTTTTTTAATACCTGCAGTATCAATAGTTTCTTCTTTAATTGCCTTTTGAAGCTCTGATATTTGAAAATCAACTACCCCTTTTTTAAGTGACAAGATTGCTTTTTTAGTAGTTTTTTGCATCTTTTGGCTTTCAAGTCCGGTATAGATTTTATGTCTTTCTTCCCAGTTATTACTAATACTATGTGGGGTTGCAACTAAGTTTACAGCCAAAGAACTAATATTTTCTTTATTACTATTTATAAAAGATTGGATATGTATTTTCCCTGTTTCCTCAATTTTAGCAATAATCTCTTGATATATTTCATTGTGAATTGGTGTAGAAAATTCGATACCATCATTTTCTAACTCATTTATTATCATTGCGGCAACACTTTCATCTTCTTCATCTAGGATAAATGTTTCATTTCCATAGTTTAGCAATAATCGTAAAACTTCTTCCTCTTGTTTTTGTAGTTTATCTTCAGAGTTTCTACTAAGTTTTTTAGTTTTTACAGCTTCTTTTTTGGGGCTTAAATTTCTACTAGGTGAGCTTACTACCATTGACCTTGCTTTATTTACTTGGGCAATTAATTTAACTTCCTCTATTCCTAGTTTTTGGTGATATATCTTACAATATTCTTCTCTACTAAATACATCAGGGATTTCAGATATTGATTTGATTATTTTCTTTTTAATTTCAATAACTTGAGTAGGGTCATTGATGTCATTTAGTTTGTAAAGTTCAATTAGATAATCAACAAAATTTATTCCAGATTTTTCTAAATATTCTTGAAATTCCTCTGTACTTAATTTTTTTGAGAATGAGTCTGGATCTTGTCCATCAGGGAAAGATGCAATCTTTACATTCATTTCTGCTTTTAGACACAAATCAATAGATCGAAGGGTTGCTTTTATTCCAGCTTTATCTCCATCAAAAAGCAAAGTAACATTATTTGTTGAACGTTTTATTAACTGAATTTGTTGGGTTCCTAATGCTGTCCCGGAAGCAGAAACAACATTTTCCACTCCATTTTGATGCATAGAAATTACATCTGTATACCCTTCAACAATAAAACATCTATTAGCTTTGCTAATTGCTTGTTTAGATAGGTTAAGCCCATATAAAACTTTGGATTTATCATATATTAAAGTTTCCCCAGAGTTTAAATATTTTGATTTTGCATCAGGGCTAAATGCTCTCCCCCCAAATCCAATAACTTTCCCTGTATAGGAATGAATTGTAAAAATGGTTCTCTCACGAAATTTATCATAAGTTTTTCCATCTTCATTTTTCCCAATTAAACTTGAAGCAGCTAAAATTTCTAAGTCATAACCAGCTTTTGTTGCTGCTTTTTCAAAGGAGTTTTGCTTTTTAGGGCTGTATCCTAATTTGAATTTTTTAATTGTATCTTCAGAAAACCCTCTTTCTTTAAAATAGCTTAATCCAACTGCTTTTCCTTCTGAAGTATTCCATAAAACATTTTGAAAGTATTCGCTTGCAAATTTAGTTGCAATAAATTGACTTTCTTTAGCTGACATTCTGCTTTCCTGCTCAGGAGTAAGCTCTTGCTCTTCAATTTCAATATTATATTTATCTGCAGCATATCGCAAAGCTTCAGGGTATGAAACCCCCTGTAGTTCTTGTATAAAATTTATGCTATTACCTCCCTTTTGACACCCAAAACATTTATAAATACCTTTAGTGGGAGATACTACAAATGAGGGTGTTTTCTCATCATGAAAAGGGCACCTCCCTTTGTAATTTACACCTGCTTTTTTGAGCTCAACAAAATCACCTACAATTTCCTCAACTCTTACTGTATCAAATATCTTTTCTATCGTATCTTGAGGTATCATTTTTTTCTATTTACAACATAATTTAATAATAACTCCAATGATCTTCTTGCTTCATTATCATCAAATTGATTTAGAATTTCAAGCGCTTCATTACGATACTCTATCATTACATCCTCAGCATAATTCAAACCTCCATTTTCTTTCACCAGCTCAATCAATTCCGCTACTTTTTTATCGTTTTCATGATGGTTTTTTACAATATTTATAATGTTATTCTTCTCTTTCTTGGAGACATTATTTAGAGTGTAAATGAGTGGAAGAGTCATTTTTTGCTCTCTAATATCAATACCGGTTGGCTTACCTATAAATGTACTCTGAGTATAGTCAAACAAATCATCCTTTATTTGAAAAGCAATACCTGCTTTTTCACCAAATAAACGCATTGTTTCAACAGTATTTTTATCCTCTCCAACTGAATTTGCTCCACTTGCACAACAAGCCGCAATTAAAGTAGCTGTTTTCTTTCGGATAATATCAAAGTAAACTTTTTCTGTAATATCTAGTTTTCTAGCTTTTTCAATTTGTAAAAGCTCCCCCTCACTCATATCCTGAACTGCAGTACTCATGATTTTTAAAAGTTCAAATTCTTCATGTTTTACTGCTAAAAGCAATCCTCTACTTAGTAAAAAATCTCCAACTAAAACTGCAATTTTATTTTTCCAAAGTGCATTTATTGAAAAGTATCCTCTTCTAAAATCTGCCTTATCAATTACATCATCATGTACTAAAGTTGCTGTGTGTAAAAGCTCTATCATTGATGCTGCACGGTAGGTATTTTCCTCAAATTTCCCGAAAAGTTTAGCTGTTAGAAAAACAAACATTGGACGCATTTGCTTTCCTTTTCTCTTGATGATATAATGCATAATCCTATCAAGTAAAGAAACATTGCTTTTTAATGAATCTTTGAACTTGTTTTCGAACAAATCCATTTCCAATTTAATGGGTGCTTTTATATCTTTAATTATTGACAAAATACTTGTAAAGTAGAGGTGCGAATATACAAAGAAATGAGCCCTAAAAAAGTTTCTTTTTTCTTTGTTAAAAAGTTATTTAAGTTTATTTACTAATTGCCCACATGCAGCAGCAATATCTTTCCCTTTGCTTCTTCTTAAATTTACAATTAATTTTTTCTCCTCTAAGAATTTAATAAAATTTTCAGTAACCTTATTTGAAGATTTCTCATAAGGTAAATCATCAACAGTATTGTATTCAATAAGATTAATTTTACATGGACTCGCTTTTGCAAATTGCACCAGTTTTTGCGCATCTTCTAAACTGTCATTTAAATCTTTGAATAAGATATATTCATAAGTAATTCTACTTCCTGTTTTATCATAAAAATATTGAACTGACTCCCTTAGTTCTTCTAGTTTTATTTTTTGATTTAAGGGCATCAAAATATCTCTTTTACTGTTGCTAGCGGTGTGTAATGAAATAGCAAGATTAAATCTCACGTCATCATCAGCTAATTTCATAATCATTTTAGCAATTCCTGCAGTAGAGACTGTTATTCGTTTTGGAGACATGCCTAACCCTTGTTCAGTTGTGATGAATTTAACACTCCCTAACAAAGCTTTGTAATTTAAAAGAGGTTCTCCCATACCCATATACACTATGTTAGATAATGGTTTCCCAAAATTAGAAATAGCTTCTTCATTTAAGATAAAAACTTGGTCATAAATTTCAGATGCGCTTAAGTTTCTGTCCAATTTCATTGTTCCAGTGGCACAAAATTCACAAGCCAAACTACACCCAACTTGTGATGAGACGCAGGCAGTCAGTCTATTTTTTGAAGGGATTATTACTCCTTCCACTAATAGTTTATCATGCAATTGAAGGCTGTATTTAATTGTGCCGTCAATACTTCTTTCCGCTTTATGGATTTTTACTGCATTTATAGCAAAATTATTATAAAATAACTCACGCAAATCCTTAGATAAGGAAGTCATTTCTTCAAATGAAACAGCTCTTTTTTTCCATAACCATTCCCAAACTTGTTTTGCTCTAAATTTAGGCATTTTATGCTCTAAACAGAATTCTTGTATCTGTTCTAAACTTAATTCTCTGATGTCTTTTTTCTCACTCATAATATATTGCAAAGATATATTACTTTTGTGCTATGCGATTTTTAACTGCCGATTATTTATTTCCTTTATATATAGCCCCAATAAAACAGGGGGTATTGCAAATTTCTGATAATAAAGAGGTGATTGCAGTTTTTGAAAATAGGAGTGAAGTACCTCAAGAAAAACTAGAGGTGTTTGAGGGGATATTATGCCCAGGATTTGTGAATGCGCATTGTCATTTGGAACTATCCCACCTTTTAGGAAAGGCAGAAAAAGGCAAAGGGTTTTTGGATTTTATTGGTGCAATTCAGCAAAGAGATAGTTATACAGCAATTGAAAAACAAATTGCAATTAACAAGGCTGAACAGCAAATGATTACCAATGGAATTGTTGCGGTTGGCGATATTTGCAATACTACTGATACTTTGTCGCAAAAGCAAAAAAGCAACTTAAAGTATTATAATTTTATTGAGGTTTTTGGGGTTAAGGATGACTTAATAAAACAAATTATTTCTGATGCTAAATATATAAGAAATCAGTTTAGAAAAGTTGGACAAAAGGCAACAATTTCTCCTCATGCACCATATTCTGTTCCTCCTAAATTGATGGAAGAAATAAAAAACTCATTTTCTAATGAAGATGAATTGATGACTATACACATGCAAGAAACAAAACATGAAAATGAATTGTTTGAACATAAAAGAGGATCATTCTACAATTGGTTGAAAGAAATAAATGCGAATCCAGAAGTATGGAATAATAGAACTAAATCTAATTCAGTTTTAGAGGAGTTAGAGAATAAAAAAATGCTATTGATTCATAATACTTTTGCTAAAAAGAAAAATATTTCTGATAACTATTACTGCACTTGCCCAAAAGCTAATTTATACATTGAAAACGCCTTGCCAGACTATTCTATATTTGATGCAGATAAATTGTGTGTAGGAACGGATAGTTTAGCTTCTAATAATTCCCTTTCTATTTTGGAGGAACTTAACATAATACAAGAAAACTCTAATTTTGATTTGAATAACCTTTTGAAAATTGCGTGTAAAAATGGAGCAGAAGCTTTAGGCTTTGAGCAGCTGGGCACTTTTGAAAAAGGAAAAATTCCTGGTGTTAATGTGATTGGAAATTTGGATGGAGTGAAAGTTACTGCTGAGAGTTTTATTAAGGTTATTTAGTACATATAACCAAGTAAATCTAAATTCTCTCCTTCCCATTTTTTATCTTTGATGGACTTAATCATGAAGTGAGTATCATTTATTTTTTCAGTCCCAACTCCATAATTTTTATGTTGATGAATTTTTAGCCAAGTAGTTGTAGGTTCAACTCTCCTAAACCCATACTTTTCAAAGTAGGTTGGAATATTAGTTACTAAAAATAGAAAATCAATTCTTTCAGAAAATTCTAAAGATAACTTATCTGCCTTTTGTAATAATTTTTCTCCAATTCCATTTTCTCTATGCCTGGAATATATACAGATATCAATTAGTCCTAAAACTTTAATTGGACTATTACCTAATTTCATGACTCGATAGTCAAGCCCAACTTGCCCAATTAATGTGTCATTTTCTTTAGCAAGAATTCTGTAATGTGGTGTTTGTTTAAAATAATCTCTACTTTTATAATCAACTTCAGGAAAAGATTTTTGCACTAGATTATTAATCGCAATACTATCTTTTTCGCTAATTTGAAATTCAGGAACAAAACTAATTTCAATCATAAAATTTCAGCAATATTCAAGTCCTCTTGGGTAGTGATTTTCAGGTTCTTTTCCTCTCCCAAAAGGGTATTAATTTTTCCGCCATTTGCTTCAAATACTGATGCGTCATCAGTAAAAGTGCCAGAAAAATCTTGAGTATATGCTTCCTTTATATCAGCACTTAAAAAACATTGTGGCGTTTGTACTTTATACAAGTTACTTCTGTCAATATGAACAGAATTTTCTCCTTCAATTTTCCGAATAGAATTTTTTACAGGAATAATTGGAATTACTCCTCTTCCACTTTTAGTTTCACCCACTAAGTTATTAATTAATGCAGTAGAAATAAGTGGGCGAACCCCATCATGAATAGCAACAACTGAAGTATTATCAATTTTATCAAGTCCATTTTTTACAGAATGAAATCTTGTCTCCCCACCCTCAACTAAAATGTGTATCTGATTAAAATTGTTGTTCTTACAAAGTCCATTCCAATAATCAAATTGCGATTTAGGTAAAACTAAAACAATTTCCTCAAAATGAGAAAATTGTTTTATGGTGTGCATCAAAATTGGCAAATTATTTAATAGTAAAAACTGCTTAGGAATATCGGCATTCATGCGCTCTCCCTTTCCTCCAGCAACTATTAAAGCAACTTTTTTCATTTATAAAATTAGCATTGCATCTCCATATGTATGGAAATTGTATTTTTTCTTAATTCCTTCTTTGTAAACTTTTTTCAAAAGATCTAAGCCAGAAAAAGCAGAAACCTGCATCATTAAAGATGATTTAGGTAAATGAAAATTAGTTAGCATGCAATTTGCAATTTTGTGTTTATAAGGGGGGAATAAAAATAAATTTGTCCACCCTTCAAAAGGAATTACTTCATGTTTTGTAGAGATAGAAGTTTCCAAAGTTCTCATCACAGTTGTCCCAACAGCACATATTCTTTTATTCTGCCTAATTGCAGTATTGATTTGCTCAGCAGCTCTTTTAGGAATACTAATTTCTTCTGATTCCATTTTATGCTTTGAAAGATCCTCTACCATAATTTGATTGAAAGTTCCTAAGCCAACATGTAATGTAGTTTCAGCAAATTCAATTCCATTCAATTCCATTTGCTTCATCAAAATTTTATTAAAATGAAGCCCTGCAGTTGGTGCAGAAACAGCTCCTTCATGCTTTGCGTAAATAGTTTGAAATCGTTCAGTATCTTCTTTAGTTGCCTCTCTTCCAAAGTGTTTTGGGATTGGAGTTTCACCAAGTGCTGTAATAGTTTCTTTAAACTCTTCATGAGTTCCATCAAACAAAAACCTTAGCGTTCTTCCTCTTGATGTTGTATTGTCAATTACCTCAGCAACTAATTCATCATTCTCTCCAAAAAATAATTTATTACCGATTCTAATTTTTCTTGCAGGATCAACTAAAACATCCCAAAGTCTGTTCTCTTTATTCAATTCTCTAAGTAAAAAGACTTCAATCATTGCTCCAGTTTTCTCTTTGTTAGCTTGTAATCTTGCAGGGAACACCTTTGTATTATTGGTAACAACTACATCTCCTTTAACAAAATAATCTTTTAAATCAGATACTTTTTTGTGTTCAATTTTCCCATCTTTTCTATCAACAACCATCATTTTCGCATCTTCTCTGTATTCAATAGGTTTATTAGGAATTCTTGTTTGAGGTAAGTCAAACTTGTACATTGACAATTTATATTTCATCTGATATTTTGTTTTAAATTAAAGTTTGCAAATATAATGTATGAAAAAGCAGAAGTCAAGTAAAACTACTTATTTAACAGTTTTTTAAAGGTTTCTACATCAATCGCTACTGATAATTGATATTCCCCAATTGATGTTCTGCAAAGTTTCGAAAGATGTCCACCACTATTTAAGGCTGCTCCAAAATCATGAGCTATTGAACGGATATAGGTTCCTTTACTACATTTAATTTCAAAGTTAACTTCTAGGTTTTCTATTGAGGTAATGGTAAATTCTCTAACTGTTACTTTCCTGCTTTCAATTTCGATAGTTTCCCCTCTTCTTGCTTTTTCATATAGCCTTTCACCTCCTTTTTTTAAAGCTGAAAAGATGGGTGGTTTTTGGTCAATTTCTCCGATAAACTGAGTTGTAGATTCTTTAATTAGCTCCTCAGTAATATGTGCAGTTTCATAATTGTTATCCACTTCAGTTTCTAAATCATAAGATGGAGTTGTTCCGCCTAAGGTAATTGTTCCTGTGTAAGTTTTTTCTTGCCCTTGAATTTTAGAAATTAGCTTGGTAAATTTACCTGTACAAACAATTAATAGTCCAATTGCTAAAGGGTCAAGAGTTCCTGCATGCCCTACTTTTATTTTCTTTAAACTATATTTAGTGCGGATTAGATTTTTTATCTTTTTTACCACATCAAAAGATGTCCAGCCCAAAGGCTTGTTTATCAAAAGGATTTGTCCGTCTAGAAAGTCCTCTACCGTTTCAGGGAAGTTATCCATATTATAATAATGATGTCGCTATTACAATAGATCCAATAGCAAAACAGTAGTAAGCAAAGTATTTTAACTGACTATTCTTAACTAATTTTATCATCCATTTACAAGCGAACATTCCAGTGAAAAACGCAAAAATAAAACCAATTATCAAAGGCAAAAAGTTAGTGTCAGTTGTTGAGATCCCTCCTGATAAAATATCTTTCGCCATTTTTCCAAAAATTAAAGGAACAACCATTAAAAAAGAAAATCGTGCTGATTTTTCTTTATCAATTCCTAATAAAACTGAAGTTGAAATTGTTGCTCCTGAACGAGATATTCCAGGGAGAATTGCAATTGCTTGTGAGATTCCAATAAGTATAGCATCTTTAACCCCTACCTGCTTTTCTGATGCTTTAGCTCTGTCAGCAAGGAATAATAACAAACCTGTAATTAAGAGCATGCTTCCTACTAAAGTCAATGCACCACCAAATAGCGCTTCTATTTCATCATTAAAAAACACTCCAACCAAAGTAGCTGGTATCATGGATAAAACAATTTTTAAAGAGAATTGAAATGCTTCATTGTTTTTAAATTGAAAGAGCCCTGAGAATATTTCAATCAAATCCTTCCTAAAAATAATAATAGTGGATAGGGCAGTTGCAAAATGGAGGACAACTGTCATCAGTAGGCTTTCTTCTCCTACTTTTCCTTCTCCTAAAATTGCTTTTGCAATTTCCAAATGCCCGCTACTGCTAACGGGTAAAAACTCAGTTAGCCCTTGAATAATTCCAAGGATAATAGCATTGATTATTTCCATTTATTAAGCTTCTTTGCTTTTGCTCATAATTGCAAAAATCTCAATAATGAACCCTGTAGCTAATAAAATTGGAGCTAATGTTAACCTCTGAAAATCAAAGATTGCATCAGAGAATTTTGTTGGGTCATCTGACCCTCCTCCAATCATTAAAATTAGTCCGCTAGCCATAAAAGCTAATCCGATAAGTAAAAGCGTGTAGTTCTTTTTTTTGAATGCAAAATCCATAGTTTAATTTTTAGTTGTAAAGTTCGTTTTCGTTAAGTTTTATAAATTTTCTTACTGCAAAGAAAGTTGAAAAAATACTGATAACTAATCCTGATGCTAAAATCAGTAAAAAAACAATTCCAATAATTTTTAAATCATCAATATTAAGCATATTAGCTGTATCTCCTTGCACTAATTGTATTGCGCCAATAAGCATAAAAATAGCAAAAAGTGAGCTGTATATTCCTTGATAAATTCCTTTAGATAGAAATGGTTTTTGAATGAAACTATTAGTTGCACCAACTAATCGCATTGTTCGTATTAGAAATCTTTTTGAGTAAACTGAAAGTCGGATAGTGTTGTTAATTAACGCAAAAGCGATAAAGAAAAGTAGCACACAAAAAATAAGTAAAAAGAATGACAAGCGATTTACATTTGAGTTGAGTTTGTCTATTAAATCTTTTTGATAATAGACTTCAAAAACATTAGCATTTTCGCTTAATTCATTGGTGATTATTTGCAAACTATCAGTATTTCCATATTCAGCATTAAGTTTTACATCAATAGACGCTAAAAGAGGGCTGTAACCTAAAAACTCAACAAAGTCTTCTCCTAAATCAGTTTTTAAATCAGCAGTTGCTTGTTCTTTTGTTGTAAAGGAAGTGCTTTTTGCAAAATCAGAAGCATCTAATATTTTTTGAAATTTTAATGTTTCTATCTCGTTTACACCATCTTTTAACATAATTGTGAAGCCGATATTTTCTTTTACATAATCTGATAATTTTTGCGCGTTTATCAGAACTAAACCCAATAAACCAACAACAAACAATACAAGTGAAAGGCTAATAACAACTGAAGTTGAAGATGAGAGTATCCTTCTGTTTAGAGTTTTGTTTTTGCTTGTTTTCATATAGTTCGCTAAAATATAAAAATACAATTTACTAATTGATGTTATTCCTTAACTTTGCAAACTGAATAATGTGAATAAGATGGAATACGATTTTAATAAGATAGAAAAAAAGTGGCAAGACAATTGGAGAGCAAATGAAACTTATAAGGTTTCAGAAGATGCTTCAAAAGAGAAATATTATGTATTGGATATGTTTCCTTATCCTTCTGGGGCAGGTTTGCATGTTGGACATCCACTAGGTTATATTGCCTCTGATGTTTTTGCTCGTTATAAAAGATTAAAAGGATTTAATGTGTTGCATCCAATGGGATATGATTCTTTTGGCCTACCAACAGAACAATATGCTATTCAGACAGGAATTCACCCAGCAGAAGCGACTAAAGATAATACTGAAAGGTATAGAAAACAGTTAGATCAAATTGGTTTTTCGTTCGATTGGAGTAGAGAAATACAAACTTCCGACCCTAATTATTATAAATGGACACAATGGATTTTTAAGCAATTGTTTAATTCTTGCTATTGTAATGAAGAAGATAAGGCCATGCCAATTGCTGCTTTGTTAGCCTATTTTGAGAAAAATGGAAATGAAAACTCAAAAGCTGTTTGTGATGATAACACACCAAGTTTTACAGCAGAGGAGTGGAGTAATTTTTCTGAAGCAGAAAAAGAAAAAATGTTGTTGAATTATCGTTTGGCATTTTTGTCAGACACTTGGGTAAACTGGTGTGAAGGTTTAGGGACAGTTTTGGCAAATGATGAGGTAAAAGATGGACTTTCGGAAAGAGGAGGTTTCCCTGTAGAACAAAAGTTAATGAAGCAGTGGTCCTTAAGGATTACTGCTTATGCGGATAGATTAATTTCAGGATTAGATACTGTAGATTGGTCAGATTCAATAAAGGAAATCCAAAAGAATTGGATTGGGAAATCAAAAGGAGCTTCTGTAAGTTTTAAGCTTGAAAATTCGGATGATAAAATAGAAGTTTTCACTACTCGTCCGGACACCATTTTTGGTGTTAATTTTATGGTGTTAGCGCCAGAACATGAGCTAGTGTCAGAAATAACTACTAATGAGCAAAAACAGAAAGTTGAAGCCTATGTAAATACCGCAAAACTAAAATCGGAAAGAGACAGACAAGCAGACAAAAGCGTGACTGGAGTATTTACAGGTTCTTATGCAATTCATCCATTTACAGGAGATAAAGTGCAGGTTTGGGTTGGAGATTATGTGCTAGCTTCTTATGGAACTGGTGCGGTAATGGCTGTCCCTTGTGGAGACCAAAGAGATTGGGATTTTGCTACTCATTTTGGATTGGAAATTATTAATATTTTTGAGGAATTTGATGTAAGTGAAGGGGCAAATGAAGACAAGAATGTAAACATTACTAACTCTGATTTTTTAAATGGACTAGCGGCTAAAAAGGCAATTAGTTTAGCGATTTATAAAATTGAAGAAGGAGGTTTCGGAAATGGTAAAATAAATTATCGTTTGCGTGATGCAATTTTCAGCAGACAAAGATATTGGGGAGAACCATTCCCGGTATATTATAAAGGTGAAATAGCTTATGTTTTGGAAGATGACAAACAGGTTACGCTTCCTAAAGTTGATAAATATTTACCAACTGCAAGTGGAGAGCCTCCATTAGCTAGAGCCAAAAAAGAGGATTGGGATGTGTTTGAAGGAGATAGAATGGAATGTAATATTATGCCAGGTTGGGCAGGAAGCTCATGGTATTTTTTACGATACATGGATCCAAATAATGATAGGGAATTTTGTGCAAAAGAAAAATCAGATTATTGGGGACAAGTAGATTTATATATTGGAGGAGCAGAACATGCAGTTGGGCATTTATTGTATTCTCGTTTCTGGACTAAATTCCTGTACGATAGAGGGTTTATTGGTTTTGATGAGCCATTCAAAAAAATGATAAACCAAGGAATGATTTTGGGGAGATCAAGCTTTATATATAGAATAAAAGACACGAATACTTTTGTAAGTTTTGATAAAAGAAAAGAGCACAAAACGACTCGTTTGCATGTGGATATTAGTTTTGTAGATAATGATGTGTTGGATATTGATGCATTCAAAAATTGGAGAGCGGAATATGCTGATGCTGAGTTTATTTTGAATGATGAAGGAAAATATTTGTGCGGACATGAAGTAGAGAAAATGTCAAAATCCAAGTATAATGTACAAACTCCAGATGAGTTAGTTCAGAAATTTGGAGCCGATACTTTAAGACTTTATGAGATGTTTTTAGGTCCGTTAGAACAGTTTAAGCCATGGGATACAAAAGGAATAAATGGAGTACATAATTTTTTAAGGAAGTTCTGGCGTTTGGCTCATAATTCTGAGAATAATTTTAATGTTGGAGATGAAAAGCCAACAAAAGAAAATTGCAAAACCCTACACAAAACCATTAAAAAAGTAGCTGAGGATATTGAAAGACATTCTTTCAATACTGTAGTAAGTACTTTTATGATTTGCATAAATGAGCTAACAGAACAAAAATGTAATAGTAGAGAAATCATCTCTGACTTTACTGTTCTACTTTCTACTTATGCACCTCACATATCGGAAGAAATTTGGAGTAAATTAGGAAATGAATCTTCCGTAACAATTGCAGACTTCCCTAGATTTAATGCAAGTTTTTTAGTGGAGTCTGAAATAAATTACCCTGTTTCATTTAATGGAAAAATGAGGTTTAAAATTACACTTCCTGCCGAAATGGGCAAAGAAGAGGTAGAAGTTGAGGTGCTGAAACACGAAAGAACGGCTCATTATTTAGAAGGAAAGTCACCTAAAAAAGTAATTGTCGTACCAAAACGAATTATAAATATCGTTATTTAGATTTTGTATTTTAGCAAAGTGAAATCATTCATTCGCTTTCTGGTTTTTAGTAATATTTGGGTTGCATTCTGTGTGCTTGCTTTGGCTTTGAGCTCTGAATTATTTCTTGAAAAAGCAAATTATCAGATCAGTAAATTTATATTTTTCGCTACAATATTTACCTATAATTTCCAGAGAGTTGTAAGAGTTAAAAGAGGTTCAAATCATGTTAGAAAACAGTGGTTAGTAGAAAATAAGAGAGTTATTTATTTGCTTATTTTATCAGGAGGGATAATGAGTGGGTATTACTTTTTTCAATTTCAAGCTCCTACTCAAATTGCAATTGCATTTTCAGGAGGACTCTCATTACTTTATCCTTTTGGCTTAAGAAAAGTTCCGTTTAGCAAAATATTTGTAATTTCCTTGATATGGACTATTAGCACTATGTTGTTGTTGGTATTTGAAAATAACATCCCAATTACACAAAATATTGTTTTGCACTTAATATCACGATTTTTGTTTGTTTTTGCCATAACTATTCCTTTTGATATTCGAGATTTGAAGCATGATGCTCAAAATTTAGAAACAATTCCTTTGTTTTTTGGAGTTCAAAAATCAAAAGTTATTGGAGTTTCGGCTTTATTTATTTGTGTATTAATTGCTATTTTTCAATCATTTGAAAACAGCTTAAATTCTTCAAATTTACTAGCATTAATTTTGTTGTATTTTGTGGCTTCAATTTTCATTAGAAAATCAGATGAAAGTAAGGGAGAAATGTATTTCTCTTTTTGGATAGAATCATTATGCATTTTGGTTTATTTTTTTTTAATAATTTCAGGTTTGATTTTTTAAATCAGATTGCTTACTTTAGCTGCATTATAAATTTCAAATAATGTCAGAAGAAACAACATCAGTACACTATATAAATTACTTGGCGCTCGATAAAGTATTGGATGCTCAACACCCTTTAAGTGGGGAAGGTAAAAAAGCGGCACATGAGGAAATGCTTTTTATTATCATCCACCAAACATATGAATTATGGTTCAAACAGATTTTACATGAAATTGAATCGGCAATGGATTTGTTTAAGGCTGATAAAATTAATGAAAGTAATGTTGGGGTAATTGTAAGGAGAATGGATAGGGTGAACAAAATTATGACTACCCTTGTTGGACAGTTGGATATCTTAGAAACAATGACTTCTCTGGATTTCTTAGATTTTAGAGATCATTTATCTCCAGCATCAGGATTTCAATCTCATCAGTTCAGAAAGTTAGAAGTAATGTTGGGGCTTAAAATTAAGAAAAGACATCAGTTTGGAGGTTGTCCTTATCACGCACAATTTGAAGGAGAAAAGAAAGAAGAAATTCTAAATTTAGAAGATGATGCGTCTCTCTTTAATCTAGTTGAAAAATGGTTGGAACGTATTCCGTTTTTAAATATGGAGGGCTTTGATTTTACCGCAAAATATGAGGGAGCTGTTAATGCAATGTTGGACAAAGAAATTGCAGGAATTAAAGCAGCAAACTTAACGGATAGTGATAGAGAAATTAGAATCCGTATGATTGAAGAAAACAAAAAATATTTTGAAAGAGTACTTTCGGAACAAGAGCATAATAAAGCAATGGAAGAAGGGGAAACAACACTTTCATACAAAGCAACTATGTCTGCATTACTTATCAATTTATACCGTGATCAACCAATTTTACATTTACCTTATCAGTTTTTGAGAAGCATTGTGGAGCTAGACCATAAAATTGCAACTTGGAGATTCCGACATGTGCAAATGGTAGAAAAAATGTTAGGACAAAAAATTGGAACTGGAGGAAGTTCAGGACAAGGATATTTAAAGCAAACTGTGGATAAGCACAAGCTATTTACGGATTTGGCAAATATCTCTACACTGATGATTTCTCGCTCCTATTTACCGGAATTACCCCAAAAGATAAAAGATACTTTAGGATTTAATTACAAAAAATAGATTATGAAAAAACTACTACTGGCATTATTTATTCTTTCTTCTTTTAATTCAAAAGGAACGATACATACAATAGGAGTGTGGGGTGGCTATTATGAGTTTGTTCCAGCTAGTATTACAATCCAATTGGGAGATACTTTGCAGTGGGAGCCTTTTGCTGGACTACTTCCAATGATGCTTCATACTATAACCTCTGATAATATTCCTTCCGGAGCAGTTTCTTTTGATCAGGTATGGCAAATGCCTGCAGATACCTTTTTCCAATATATTCCACAAGTTGCAGGGCTGTATCAATATGTTTGCACTCCTCATATTCCAAATGGGATGATTGGAAACTTTACTGTTATTGATGGAACTACTGCAATTAAAGACCACAGTACAAACAAAGAACTCCTCAAAATAACAGATATTTTAGGAAGAGAAACAAAAGAAATAAGAAATACTCCACTGTTTTACATCTTTGAAAATGGAACGGTAGAGAAAAAAATAATTATAGAATAAATGAACTTAGATTTAAAAAATAAAAATGCAATTGTGTGTGGAAGTACCCAAGGAATTGGAGAAGCCTCTGCTATTGAGTTGGCAAAATTAGGAGCAAACATCACGCTAATTGCCCGTAATGAAAGTAAACTTTTAAATGTGTTAAATGATTTGGATAAATCCCAAGGGCAAATTCATTCTTTTGTTTGTATTGATTTTTCGGACACTGAAAAACTAAAAGAAGAAGTGAATCTTTTAAAAGGAACTTATCATATTTTGATAAACAATACCGGAGGACCAGCAGGAGGACCTATTACTGATGCAAAAACAGATTCTTTTGAGGATGCATTCAGAATGCATTTGGTAAACAATCAGATTTTGGTTCAGAAAGTTATTGAAGGAATGAAAAAAGAAGGTTTTGGAAGAATTATAAATATTATTTCTACTTCAGTAAAAGCCCCAATTCCAGGGTTGGGAGTTTCTAATACCATCCGTGCAGCAGTTGCTAACTGGGCAAAAACACTTTCTATTGAAGTAGGAGCTTACGGAATTACGGTAAACAATGTATTGCCAGGATTTACGGATACTAACCGATTGAAAACTTTAATTACAAAGAAAGCATCTGTACAAGGAAAAACAGAAGAAGAAATTGCAAACACAATGAAATCATCTGTGCCAGCTAATAGATTTGGACAGGCATATGAAACTGCAAATGCTGTGGCCTTTTTATGTAGCCCAGCAGCAAGTTATATTAACGGAATTAACCTCCCAGTTGATGGTGGTAGAACAGCTAGCTTGTAATGGAAAAGATTTTAAATTATATAAATGGAGAGTTGGTAGCACCAACAAACGGAAATTATTTAGATAACTACAATCCATCTAACGGGGAGGTATATTCTTTAATTCCAGACTCTGAAAAGCAGGATATTGATAATGCAGTAGCAGCTGCCAAAGAAGCGTTTAAAGGTTGGAGTAAAACTCCAAAACAAAAGCGTTCTGATATCCTAATGAAGTTAGCTGATACGATTGAAAAGTATTCAGATGAATTGATAAAAGCTGAAAGTAAAGACAATGGAAAACCAGAAACTTTAGCCGCTCATGTGGATATCCCAAGAGCACCTGCTAATATTCGATTTTTTGCAGGAGCAATCCTTCATGATAGTTCTGAAATGCATGAAATGGACGGTATGGCAATCAACTATACTTTGCGTCAACCAGTAGGAGTAGCAGCTTGTATTTCTCCATGGAATTTACCCCTTTATTTATTGACTTGGAAAATTGCTCCAGCACTTGCTGCAGGAAATACAGTAGTCGCAAAACCTTCTGAAGTTACACCAATGACCGCTTACATCTTAAGTAAAATTTGTATTGAAGCAGGATTGCCAAAAGGAGTTTTAAATATTGTTCACGGATTAGGGAGTAAAACAGGTGACCCTCTTACGACTCATCCGGACACTCCTATTGTTTCCTTTACTGGAGGTACCGTTACAGGAAAACATATTGCAACGGTTACGGCTCCTATGTTCAAGAAACTTTCTTTGGAATTAGGAGGGAAAAATCCGAATATCATTTTTGCAGATGCAGATTTTGACAAATCTGTAAGTATGGCCGCTCGTGCAGCATTTACCAATCAAGGACAAATTTGCTTGTGTGGTTCTCGTCTTTTTGTACAAGAAGAAATTTACGATAAATTTAGAGATGCTTTAGTTACTAAAACAGCAAAATTAAAAGTAGGTGATCCAAAAGATACTACATCTAATTTAGGAGCAGTAGTTTCCAAGGATCATATGGAAAAAATCCTAGCAAAAATAGAGTTAGCAAAAACTTTAGGAGGAAAGATTTTAATTGGAGGAGAAAGAGAAATACTAGAAGGAGAGCTAAAAGATGGGTACTATGTTCAGCCAACAATTATTGAGGGACTTTCTTCTGATTGTGATATAAATCAAGAGGAGATTTTCGGACCTGTTGTTTCCTTAATTCCTTTTAAAACAGAAGAAGAAGTAGTGGAAATGGCCAATTCAACTAAGTATGGATTATCAGCATCTATCTTTACCGAAAATATAAGTAAAGCCCACAGAGTTGCTGCAAATATTGACTCAGGAATTGTATGGATTAATACTTGGTTGCTTAGGGATTTAAGAATCCCTTTTGGAGGAATGAAACAATCGGGAGTAGGTCGTGAAGGGGGATTTAAATCCTTAGATTTTTTCACCGAACCTAAAAACGTATGCGTTAAAATATAAAATGGAATGCCAAGTTGCACATATTAAATTAGTTGATGCTGAAGAAATTCGTCCTTTAAGACATAAGATGCTACGTCAAGGACAAGATTTTTCAACTACATCCTACGATAGAGATAATGAAAAAAACACTTTTCATTTGGGAGTTGTTCTAGAAAAAAATATAGTAAGTTGCTCAACTTTTTATCCAGAACAAACAGATAAAATGCCATCAAAAAATGCATATCGCTTAAGAGGAATGGCTACCGATTCTAGTTACTTAAGAAAAGGATATGGAGATCAAATCATGCAAGAAGCTTTCCATATTCTAAAATCAAAAGAGTGTGATTTACTTTGGTGTAATGCACGTCTTATAGCTGTTCCTTTTTATCAATCTGTCGGTTTTCAAGAAATAGGAGATTTATTTGATATCTCAGATATAGGACCACATTATTATATGTATAAAAGAATAAAATAAATGAACGGAGAGAAATTTAATTCAGACAGAGCGCCTGGGGCAGTAGGATTATATCCTCATGCTCGCAAGGTTGGCAATATATTGTACTTATCAGGAGTAGGACCCAGAAAAGCAGGGCAAACAGATATTCCTGGAGTAACTTTGAATAGTGTAGGAGAGATTGAAAGTTATGATATAGAAACGCAATGCCATTCTGTGTTCGATAACATCCGTTTTATTTTGGAAGATGCGGGTTCTTCTTGGGATAATATTGTGGATGTTCAGGTTTTCCTTACCAATATGAAAGATGATTTTAATACCTACAATAAAATTTATGCCGAATATTTTAAAGATAATCAACCCTGCAGAACTACTATTGAAATAAAGAGTTTACCAACTCCAATTGCAATAGAATTAAAAGTAATAGCAACCATTAAAACCTAAAATTATGAGTATTAGAAAACCTTTCAATTTCCTACAATGGATAGAAGATAATAAAGATTTATTAAAACCCCCAGTTGGGAATAAATGTGTGTATACTGAATCGGAAGATTTTATCATTATGGTAGTAGGAGGCCCAAATGTCCGAAAAGACTATCACTACAATGAAACTGAAGAGTTCTTTTACCAAATAAAAGGAGATATTGTAGTGCGTATTCAAGAAGATGGAAAAGCTATTGATGTGCCAGTTAAAGAAGGAGAAGTATTTTTATTGCCAGCAAAAGTACCCCATTCTCCTATGCGTGCAGAAGGTTCAATTGGTTTAGTAATTGAATGCAAAAGAACTGCAAAAGAAAGAGATGGGCTTATGTGGTTTTGCGATAAATGTAACGAGCCACTTCATGACACTTATTTTCAACTTACCAATGTAGAAAAAGATTTTCAACCAAGATTTAAAGAATTTTATTCTTCAGAAGACAAAAGAACTTGTAATAGTTGCGGACACATCATGGAAATAGACAAACGATTTATATAAATATGAAGAAGAAATTATTTACGATTGACATTCACACTCATATCCTACCAAAGGATATCCCTAACTTCAATAAACGATTTGGGTATGGAGAGTTTGTACAATTAGAACACCATAAACCTTGTTGTGCTAAAATGATGATGAATGATCAGTTTTTTAGAGAAGTAGAATCTAATTGTTGGGATCCGAAAGTAAGAATAGAAGAATGTGATCATCAGGATGTTAATGTTCAAGTTTTATCTACCGTTCCGGTTATGTTTTCTTACTGGACTAGCCCTAGAGATGGGTCGGATATTTCTAAATTTATAAATGATGATTTGATAAAAGTAGTGGATGAAAATCCTAAAAGATTTGTTGGTTTGGCAAATGTGCCTATGCAGAACACTGACATGGCAATTAAAGAATTAGAAAGAGCTAAAAAATTGGGGTTTAAAGGAGTTCAAATTGGTTCTCATATCAATAATTTAAACTTAGATGACCCTTCCTTTTTCCCTTTTTATGCAGCATGTGAGGAGTTAGACATGTGTATTTTTGTTCATCCTTGGTGGTGGATGGCGAAAGAGAAAATGGATAAATATTGGCTTTCATGGTTGGTGGGTATGCCAATGGAAACTTCTCTTGCAATTTGTTCCATGATTTTTAGTGGAGTATTTCAAAAATTCCCAAAATTGAGAGTTTCTTTTGCTCATGGTGGAGGTTCTTTCCCCGCAACTATCGGGAGAATTGAACACGGTTTTAATGTGCGCCCAGATTTGGTTGCGGTGGATAATAGTGTAAACCCTAAGGATTATTTAGGAGAGTTTTGGTTAGATTCTTTGGTGCATGATGATAAGATGTTGGAATATCTTGTGGAATTAGTGGGTGAAGATAAAGTAGCACTTGGTACTGACTATCCCTTCCCTCTTGGAGAACTAGAACCTGGACAATTGATTCATAGTATGCCTTATCCAATAAATGTAAAAGAGAAATTACTTTCAGGAAATGCATTGAATTGGTTAAATATGAAAAAAGAAGATTTCATATAATGAAGGCGGTAGTAGAAACAGGAAACTCAAAATGTCAAGTTGATTTCTCTAAAGGAAATGACATTTCTATTCCTTTAAATTTTAATGGAGAACAGCCCAATACTTATGGGGTTGATAGAGCAAGTTCAGCACCTCACCAGGACGGACAATTTATTGGCGATACACGAAAAGGAGGCCCTTGTAATTTCGAAACCTATAGTTTTACTCCTCATTGTAACGGAACGCATACAGAATGTATTGGTCATATTACAGATGAAAGAATTGATATATTATCTTCTTTGAATGATGAATTAATTCCATCAACTTTAGTTTCGGTTATTCCAAAAAATACTAATGAAAATTATACTCCTGATTTAAATAAAGAGGATTTAGTAATCACCAAGGAGGATTTGGAAATTCAACTCAAAGGAGTCAATATTGAGTTATTAAAAGGAATTATTATACGAACACTTCCTAATTCTGAAGAAAAGAAAAGTAGAGATTATATGCAAGAAACACCTGCTTTTTTTAGTATAGATGCAATGGAATATTTAGTAAGTTTAGGAGTGAAACATTTATTGGTGGACACTCCTTCAGTAGATAGATTGTTTGATGATGGACATCTATCTGCTCATAATATTTTTTGGGAAACAATAGGGAAAGAGTTGAATCCGAACACTCAAAATAAAACCATAACAGAAATGATTTTTGTTCCTTCTTCTGTGGAAGATGGAGCCTATCTATTAAATCTGCAAATCCCTGCATTTGTTTCGGATGCAGCACCAAGCAGACCCATAATTTACAAGATAAATGAGTTATAAAAATACAGCAGATTTCGCATTAAGTTTAGATGCAAAAGATGAATTAAGAAAGTATAGAAATGAGTTTCATATCCCATTACAAAAAAATGGAGAAGAGCATATTTATATGTGTGGGAACTCACTCGGATTGCAGCCTAAACGCACCAAGGAATTCTTAAATCAGGAGTTGGAAGATTGGGCTACTTTTGGGGTGGAAGGACATTTTCATGCCAAAAACCCTTGGATGCCTTATCATGAATTTTTAACCGAGAGTTATGCTAAAATTGTTGGAGCAAAACCAACTGAAGTAGTTGCTATGAACACCCTTACGGTAAACTTGCATTTAATGATGGTTTCTTTTTACCAACCTACTGAAAAAAGACATAAAATTATTATTGAGGGTGATGCATTCCCATCTGATATCTATGCAGTAGAATCTCAAATAAAACATCATGGATTTTCTCCTCCAACTTCTTTAATAAAATTAAGACCAAGAGACGGAGAATCTGCAATTAGAACAGAAGATATTCAAACAATAATTGAGCGTGAAGGAGATGAAATTTCACTTATTATGTTGGGAGGAGTAAACTACTATACGGGTCAGGTTTTTGACTTTGAAAACATTACAAAATTAGGACATGCTAAAGGAATAAATGTTGGTTTTGATTTGGCGCATGCAGCAGGAAATATTAAACTAGAACTCCATAAATGGGGGGTTGATTTTGCGGTTTGGTGTTCTTATAAATACCTAAATTCTGGTCCTGGTTCTGTGGCAGCAGCTTTTGTGCATGAAAAACATCATGCTACAAATCTTAACCGTTTTGCAGGTTGGTGGGGGCACAACAAAGAGGATAGATTTAAAATGCCAGATAGTTTTAATCCTATACAATCAGCTGAGGGATGGCAATTGAGTAATCCTCCAATTTTATCTTTAGCAGCAATTCGTGCTTCTCTATCTATTTTTGATGAGGTGGGAATGGATAAGTTAGTTGCAAAATCTAAGGAATTAACAAATTACTTATTGTATTTATTAAATACAATCGATACTGATAGAATAGAAATTATTACACCAGAAGAAAGAGGTTGTCAGCTTTCTATCCGAGTTAAAAATGGAAATAAAATTTTGTTTGATTCCATTACAGAAAAAGGAGTAGTTGCGGATTGGAGAGAACCGGATGTGATTCGTGTGGCGCCTATTCCACTTTACAATAGTTTTCAGGATGTGTTTAATTTTTATAATATCATAAAAGAAGAATTATAATGCAGAAGAATATTACAATTGTAGGAGCTGGATTAGCAGGTTCATTATGTGCTTTATTTTTAACTAAAAGAGGGCATCATGTTTCTATTTTTGAAAGAAGAAACGACTTGCGTTCGGAGATTATTACTGCAGGGAAGTCTATCAATTTAGCACTTTCAAAAAGGGGTTTGACTGCATTAAAAAAGGTTGGTGTTGATTCTGAGGTAATGAAAATTGCTATACCTATGGATAAACGAATAATGCATGATGATAAAGGTAATTTAACAGAGCAACTTTACGGAAATGATGGTCAGGCAATTTATTCTGTATCAAGAGCACAATTAAATGTACTAATGATGAAATTGGCTGCAAAAAATGGAGCGAATCTTTATTTTAATGAGAAATGCGTAGAAGCTAACCTTGAGCAGGCAAGTGTAGTTTTTGAAAACACTAATACAAATCAAAAGCAAACCGTCACATCTGATTTGATAATTGGAGCTGATGGAGCTTTTTCAGCCGTTAGGAAGCAAATGGTAGTGCAGTATGATCATGACTATAGTTATAATAAAATCGAACATGACTATAAAGAATTACATATTCCTCCAGGTAAAAACGGAACTTTTTTATTAGATAAGAATGCTTTACATATTTGGCCAAGAGGAGAGTTTATGCTTATTGCATTAGCTAACTTGGATGGCAGTTTTACTTGCACTTTATTTGCGCCTAAAAAAGGAGAGAAATCTTTTGAAGGTCTAAACTCAAAGTTAGAGGTAGAAAATTATTTTAGCACTATTTTTCCTGATTTTTTAGATTTAGTTCCTGATTTATATGAACAGTGGATTGCTAATCCTACTTCTGGCTTAGGTATTATAAAAACTTATCCTTGGCATATAAAAGATACTTCCGTGTTAATTGGGGATGCTGCTCATGCAACAGTACCGTTTTACGGACAAGGCATGAATGCAAGTCTTGAGGATTGTAGAATGTTAGATGAATTATTAGATAAGCATGGAGATGATTTAAAGTCGTGCTTTGATGAGTATTCTAAAAGCAGAAAGCCTAACGGTGATGGGTTGCAGGATTTGTCTATGCAGAATTTTATTGTAATGCGTGATAATACAGCTGATCCTACATTTTTACTGCAGAAGGAAATAGAAAAGAAATTTTCTAATTTATATCCTGATAAATGGATTCCGCTTTATTCTATGGTTAGTTTTACTAATATCCCTTATGCTGATGCTTGGGAAATTGGAATGAAACAAGAAAAAATGATGGAAGAAATTATGAACACTCCTAATATTGAAAAAGAGTGGAAAAGTGACA
>UPTG01000337.1_pt1 | contig 38852 bp, 32 predicted proteins | sample 2160121 | NCBI WGS metagenome assembly UPTG01 (sample SAMN06266255, study PRJEB28933) | marine metagenome | isolation source: Columbia River Estuary | place: USA:Columbia River Estuary, USA | collected 2014-07-27
GTTTAGGACACCATGTTAAGCCTTATCCAGTTTCTTATCGCTCTATTGTTCCTAAGAAGGACGAATGCAGCAATCTGCTTGTACCCCTTTGTCTGTCGGCTTCACATATCGCCTACGGCTCAATCCGCATGGAGCCGGTCTTCATGATTCTTGGGCAAAGCGCCGGCACCGCTGCAGTCATGGCCATTGATGAAGGTATTGTTGTGCAGGATATTGATTATACAAAGCTGAAGGCAAAATTGCTTGCTGATAAGCAGAAACTTTAGAAATCGAATCATACTGTGAGCCAAATCACTTTAATTTCTTCGCTACTGATATTCCTGATTCGATTTTCTATGGTGGCTACACCTGACAAACCCAATGTCGTACTTATTTTTGCTGACGATATCGGATACGAAGGAGTTGGGGCCTATGGTGGACTGGATTTTAAAACGCCACATTTGGATCAAATGGCAATGGAGGGACTGAGGTTTCAAAGCATGTATACCAGCTCTATTTGCACTCCGTCCCGGGTCAGTCTGCATACTGGAACCTACACCTTTCGGCATAAACATACCGATATTCTACCAGTTCATAAGGGGACAAAGCAGAGGGTTGATTTCAGAAAGATGCCCACCTTTGGACAGCAGATCCAAAAGAATGGCTACATTACTGCAGTGACCGGAAAGTGGCAGTTGGCAACATTGGAGCATTGGCCGAATCATATCCGAGATGCAGGTTTTGATTCTTGGTGTATCTGGCAGATCTGGAGGAACGGCAAGAAGACGGGACGGCACTGGAATCCTACATTTAATTGCGACGGAAAAGTTATGGATGGTCTGGAGAAACGATTCGGCCCGGATGTGCTGGCCGATTATGTGATCGCGAAGATGACCGAGGCGACCAGGGTTAAAAAGCCTTTCTTTATTGTCCATAATGAGCTTTTACCGCACTGGCCTTTGGTCAAAACGCCGCAGGACCATTCTTTGAATCGTAAAGCCAGTATGGGCAGTATGATCGAATACATGGACATGCTGGTTGGCAGAGTTCTCAATTGTATTAATGAACTGGGTATCAGGGATAACACCTATGTTTTCTTCATGGGTGACAATGGGTTGCAGGTGAGCTATGGTAAGCATGCCCTTTACAGGAATCTCCGCTTTGGACAGCCGGGTGAGAAGGAGCACACCCGGCATACGATCAAGGGTAATGTCAATGGTGCAAAGTCGGACCTAAATGATGCCGGATCTCATGTGCCTTTTATCGCTTGGGGCCCCAAATCGATTCCTGCCGGAGGCGTTAACGGAGAGTTGGTTGATGTGGTGGATCTTTTCGAGACTTTCTGCGAGCTGACCGCCACAAATCACATTGTCGAGACCGACGGGCGCAGTATTGTTAATCAAATCCATGGGAAGGATGGGCCCTCGCGTCAATGGGTCCACCAGGGATTGCCCCAGGGTGAATCGATCTTCGATGGTCAGTGGCGCTATCTCTTACAGAGCGAACAACTCATCGATGCTCGTCAATTGCCGAAGGAGCGAGAGGTTAAAGGAGCCGAAAAGACCAAACGCAAGTCTATCATTGTCCGCATGAAGAGCCTTTACAATCGAATCACATCTAACGGGCCTGCCGCACCAAAAACTATGCCGTGGTAGGACAGCTAAGTCTTAATACATGAAAAGCTCTCTCATTAAAATTGTAGAAACAGGAATGGTTGTTTGTGGGATGATACTTATGAATTTCGCTTCCTTCGCAGCGGAGCGAGTAGAGTACAGTTTGACCGTCTGCGGTCATACCAGTGCCGAAGCGTTGCCGGCGGTCCATACCAAGTCATCCTCTGTTCAAACGGCGATCAATCTAAAAACCGACATCGTTTATAAGACGACTAATTTAGGGGATCTGCACTTGGATCTCTTTTATCCCGTCACGAAACTTGAGGGTGCTTATCCTTTGGTGGTTTATGCTCACGGTGGTGGTTGGGCGGCAGGGAGTAAGAAAAAAGCACATGGTAATTCTAGCATAGCTAGGACTGTTCGTGGTTTGACGGAAGCAGGCTTTTGTGTAGCAGCAGTACAATATCGGCTTTTTAATCAAGGTGACACGAGAATCCGGGATTGTGTTACTGATACGATGGATGCAGTGCGTTACCTCGCTAAGCATGGAGAAACACTTCATCTTGATTCAAGCCGTATATTTAGTTTTGGCGATTCGGCAGGTGGTCAGCTTGCCCAGATGATACTCCTCGCCGATGCAGGTGATTTTCCTGGGGACAAAAAGCTTTTGGGACAGCAATTTACGATGGTCGCGGGTGTATCGTGGTATGGTCCTTGTGACTTCGAGAAGACAGAACTTTTTAATCCTGATGGTCGGGCCAATTTTCGCGATCGATTCGGAGCACGCGTACTTAAACCCGACACCTTGGCTGCGGATAAATTACGCTTCTATCGCGAAGTCAGTCCTGTCAATTACCTGCGGGAAGACGGCCCGAATTTACTTATGATTCAGGGAGATAAGGATACTACTATTCCCGTGCACCACGCTCATTATATGCAGAAACAGGCAAAGTCTTGTTCTGCTTCCGTCGATATTTTGATTGTCAAAAACGCAGGACACAATTGGAGAGAGGTCGGTGCACCTATCGAGCCTTCACGAGAGGAAATAATTCGGTACACAATTGATTATTTAGTAACATCGCTTCACCAATAAATTACATTATGAAAATTAAACTATGTAATTATCTGAAGGCTACATGCGTATTCGGATTAATTACCTTTGGGTTCTTCGCCAAACACCTAACTGCCGATGAGCCCAAAAGCTCTGGAGAGCCCGGGAAGCCGAACATTATCGTATTCTTTCTTGATGACAGTGGCTACGGTGACTATGCCCATAATGGTAATCCCACCATTCGCACGCCCAATATTTCCAAGCTGGCCCAAGACGGGATGAATTTTACCCAGTTCTATGTTACTTCTCCCGCATGCAGTGCATCTCGCTATTCGCTCTTAACCGGTCGTTACCCCGGTCGTTCGGGATTGGGCTTGTGGGTCATTGGGCCAGGTGCCAAACAACATCTCCACCCCAAAGAAATAACCCTAGCAGAGGGCTTAAAAATACGTGGTTATCAGACTGGGATATTTGGTAAATGGCACCTCGGCAACCCAACCAGAGAAACAACTTTTCTCAAGACACGCTACCTCTTGCACACGGCTTTGATGAATGGTTGGGCACCAATGTTTCCCACGATTATGGCAACGCCATGTTACTGAAATCAGACCCATCTGGAAGCAAGCCCGTCAAAGGCTATTCTGTGATCGCCAGAAACCTCCCATCAGAACCTGATATCTGTTCTTCTCTAACGAAAGGTTCTACCGATGCGGCTATCTCATTTATCAAAAGAAATAAGCAGAACCCCTTCTTTGCCTATATTCCTTTTAATATGCCTCATCTGGGACTTTATACGAGTGACAGGTTTCTCGGTAAATCACGCAGAGGTTTGCTGGGTGATGTGATGGAGGAAATTGATTATAGTGTTGGGCGTATACGCCAGGTTATCAAAGAGGCTGGGCTGAGAGAGAATACCCTAATTATCTTCTCTTCGGACAACGGGCCATGGATCACCTTTCAGGATACCGAGAGTCACAAAAAGTATGGGGAGGCCCGCCTTCATGTTGGCTACGCACAACCTTTCCGGGATGGAAAAGGCTCTACTTGGGAAGGAGGGCATCGCGTGCCTGGTATCTTTTGCTGGCCAGGCAAGATTGCTCCTCATTCAGTAGTACAGGACCCGGTTAGTACGCTAGATATCCTGCCTACCGTGTTTGCTCTTGCTGGGGCTGACCTGCCGAAGGACCGCTCCATCGACGGCCGGGACATTAGGCCTTACTTGATGCCACAAGCTCACGAGTCGAACCTGCCGGAGTTCGAGTTCTACTATTCATGGCAAGACAACATGCCTTCTGCCCTACGTGTAGGCCCATGGAAGATTCACACCCGCATTGCATCACAAACTGGAAATAATTACGGTTTCAGGGCCTCTCGCGATACTCCACTCCTCTTTCAAGTGGAACAAGATCTCGGAGAGAGAATTGACCGGGCCGGAGAGCAGTCAAAACGTGTCGATAAAATGATGAAAAAATTGACTTCCTTTGAGTCTCAAATTCGGCAGGAAGGCTCTTTTTGGAACACTCAATGATTGAACAAACCCAGCCTGACAGCAATTTCTCCCCTTGCTCCTTGTCGGGGGCGTGTGAACAAAAAATCGAACCAATCAAGAAAAACAAAATGAAAGTCCTCCAATTAGTAACCCTTTTTATTGCAAGCTTGGGTGCAGTCACACCCTGTCTTATTGCTACAGAGTCTGAAAAACCAGTGCTAGTTCGTGTTGCTGCTTACAATGTCGAATACGGCAGAAGTACGACCCCGGAACAGGTTGGTAAGATGTTCAAACCCTACAATCTTGACATCATTGGTTTTAATGAAGTTCCGAATGGCGACTGGACGGCACGCGTGGGAAAGGTACTTGGTATGAAGCACAGTTATGTGGGCAAAATCTCATCCGCTAATCATAAAGACAAATACAAGTCCATCCTCAGCCGTACACCATTCGAGGCTACAGCCGAGCATGAACTAAGCGTTAAGCGAAGGCGTTCATGGAATCCTGCGTCGGTTGTGAAAGCCGTGACAAAGATTGATGGTGTTACGGTCGCATTTTACTCTCTGCATATTTGCCGATCAACGGATAGTCATGATACGGGCCATGCCTACCGATTAGCCAACGAGGTATTGCCAAAGGAAAAGACAGATCGAGTGATCGTGCTCGGAGATTTTAATAACAATATGGGCGATACTGCCATGAACATGCTTGAGGCATCGGGGCTTAGGCCGACCTGGAAGGATCTCGAAATCGATGTCTCCAAGGAATTCACTTATAATGCGTTGAAACCGGAACAACCGAACGCAGGTGTGATTGATCATATTTTTTACAATACAGGTTCCAAGGCCATTACCAAGAGTGGTGGAATCATCGAATTAAAGAAGCCTTTGTCCGATCATAAACCAGTTTGGGCAGAGATTGTTTTTCCAAAAAGTCTGAAAAAGTTGAAGCCAAGTAACTAAAATGATTTCAAAGAGACTTGGCTAATTTTCAAATATTGCAAAAAAGTATCTGATAGTCTTTTCGTAGACCGCATGACCAAAAGAAAAAATAACCTAAAAAAGGAATGAGCGTTCCTGCACCGGGATTTCCTACTCATGATTTTGATTCTCCGCATGAAATTATGGATTCCATTCGAATCATTCCATCCCCGGAGCCCGACGCGCATATTATTTCCTACGGTAACCAAGACATGAGCTCGAGAATAATCGGGTCTATTGTATACTGTGTCTTCGCGAGTGTTTTCAGCGGTGTTCCTTTATACTTCGGGATACGCGGTTGGTCCAAACTGTTCGAACGACCCTTCGAAGAAGCTGGCATGGTGATAGCGGGAGCCTTGTTGATTGGAGTTGGTCTCTTACTTTATTTTGTGTGCGAGATACTGTGGGTTTTATTCGGGTCCACTTTCTTCACAGCATCCAGACAGGGGCTCGAAATCAAAAAATGTTTTTTGTGGTTTTCCACAAAAAAGTTCATCAACCAAAAAGAAATGAAATGTTTCCTAATGCATGTTAAGCGAGTCAGTAGATCGGGTGGTGGAGGGAGTTCCAATTGGTATACTTTGTCGATCGTTGGTCGAAAGAAATATAAATTGGATTCAAAGACTTGTTGTCATGAATCCGTGGGTTGGCTGAGCAAAACACTATCAGATTGGTTTGAAGTTCCTGCAGAAACAACTCGTTAAGGGTTTTGTAAATCCGGGGAACTTCTCCAATAGTGAATTGCAGAAACAAGAATTAGGGATTACGATACAAAAATGCCAATTATTCTTCCTCCAATCAATCGACGTGATTTCATTAAGAGCTCACTCGCTCTGGGTGGTTCTGTCGTTGCTTCTTCCTCCTTAGGAGTTGGTCGTGATCGATCAGCTGAATTTGAATTGAACCGAGTGGCCCTGCTTGCGGATACTCACATCAGCGACAATCCAGATCGTTCCTATCCAGGCACGAAATGGCCGGGTTCTCCTGTCAAAGAAGAGGAGCACGAATGGGTAAACATGGCGGATAGCCTTGCCCAGTCAGCAAGGGAGATAATAGAACTCAATCCGAGACCAGCCAATTTGGTAATCAATGGTGACTGTGCTTTTAGTCGAGGTACCAAAGGGGAGTATCAAGAGTTCCTCAGACTTGTTAAACCAATCCGAGAAGCGGGTATTACTGTTCATATAACTATTGGAAATCATGACAATCGTGAAAATCTTTGGGGATTACTCCCTTTCCTTAAAAAGGAACAAGTGGGTATTCAAGCAGACATAATTGAACTGCCTCATGCAAACCTTGTATTGCTGGATTCCGGAAGAAAGGGCATCCTTGGAGACAAACAGACAGATTGGCTTACTGAACAACTCGACAGGCGCTCGGACAAGCCGGCTCTTATTTTTGGTCACTTCAACCCATTGCCCACTAGTGGCGTCCGTCCCTGCAGGGGAATGCCTGAAGGGAGTGCTCTTTTGAAACTGCTTGCTCAAAGAAAGCACGCAAAAGCCTACATACACGGTCACACCCATGATTGGCAGCACAGCAAGGAAGACTCTGTCCAGATAATTGGACAACCACCCGTCAGTTACTATTTTGGAAAAGGTCATGCCCATGGTTGGGTTGATATGAAGCTCTCTGAAAAATCTGCTGACTTGGAATTGTGCTGTATTGATTCCAAGCACACGCAACACGGTGATCGTATTCAGATTGTTTTGAAGAGCTAAAGCAAGTGGGGCCGATGAGTATTCAAGTTCATATGCCAAAAAATACCAAGACAATCATTTCAAAGAAAGCTTCGTTCCCTTGTCATAACTTAGAGTGAATACAAACCTCTCCATTATAAGTTTACTTTAAGGGAGTCGCGAAATTTAGCTACCACCACTCAGCTAGAAGTAAAGAATAAGACGGTTCATTCAAAGCTAGCATGGGATGTGACTATACTGTATCTTTTTTTATAGAAAAAAACTTAAATTAAAGATTTAAACAAAGCATAGTATGACAAAATATTTTATAATGACTGTAGTCATTTTTTTTACCCTCACTGGATGCGGAAATAACCCAATAGAAGGTACCAGCAAGCCTGAGATATCTCTAATGGATGCGGTACTGAAAGGAAAAGTGGAAATTATTCAGCAGCATATTTCCACTGGCACAAAATTGGATGAACTGGATCCGAAAAGTGGCTCCACTGCACTAATTGCTGCGGCCACTTTCGGACAAACGGAAGCGGCGCTCATGCTAATTGAAAGTGGTGCCGATCTGGAAGTTCAGAATAATGAAGGTTCCACCGCATTGATTACCGCTGCATTTTTCTGTCGTACTGAAATTGTAAAAGCTTTGTTGGGGAAAGGGGCGGAGCGTGGTGCAAAAAATAACGCTGGAGCAACCGCACTTGATTCCGTAGCTGGACCATTTGATGAGATAAAACCGGTTTACGACCTGCTGCAGGGAATACTGGGGCCAGCCGGCTTAAAGCTCGATTACCAGCGAATAGAAGCAACCCGACCTAAAATTGCTGAAATACTGAAGCATGAAAAATAAAATCCTGAATCGGGACGGGTATGGGGAATGCCTACCTCTCCAATTTTATTTGAGTAATAACAGAGACGGCTTTTGAGATATCGATTTGAATCTTTCTTGTAAAATTAAATTTCTTTTTGATTACATGAATCCCATGCGATAGTTGGTCTGTAAGGCAATAAAGGCAATCTGTATGCACTCTTAAATCTTGATTATTTTTTACCAAAAAACCTGTTGTACTAAAAAGTCGCTTTTGAGTTATTACCTATCAGTTACAATTTGCCCCTAACTCCTATAAACCAGTTGTTTGAAAATTATCATGAATATTAAGAACTCCCTCCTCCTTACCGTATTATTTCTATCGTTCTGGATGTCTTCCGCAGCATTTGGAGAAAAGCCCTCAACGGTCATTCCCGTGCCATCGCCTCTGAAAAAGTTCATGCCGAGGCTGCACCAAGAGAAACTCAAGGAGGCAAAAAACGCCAAGATCGATTTTGTGATGATCGGTGACTCCATCACTCATTCGTGGAGCAAATACCCGGGCGCTTTTGAAGGGAGTAATCTGCTCAATCTTGGTTTTCCCGGTGATCGCACGCAGAATGTTCTCTGGCGCATTGAAAATGGGGCACTTGATGGAATTTCTCCCAAGATTGTGACCCTGATGATCGGTACCAACAACATCCACGAGAACAAAAAAGCGTATCCACCGGACAAACCGCAGGATGTCTTTGAAGGAATCCAGGCCATTGTAAACGAAGTGCGAGCTCGCTTGCCTAAGTCGAAAATCGTGATCTTCTCTATCTTTCCGAGAAAGGCGGGCCCTGCCTTTGAGAGAGCAAAGTCGGTCAATGCCATGTTGCCACAACTTGCAGATGGTAAATATGTATCTCATTTTGATTTGAATCCCTTTTTTACAACTGAAAAAGGTCAGCAGAATAAAACATTCTACAACAAGGACTTATTACACTTCAATGAGCAGGGATATCTTGTTTGGGCCAAGGCCTTAAAGCCTTTGTTGGAAAAGCATAGCTTGAGGGTGAACTTGAATGCTCTTCCCAAGAGTACCAATATTCCTCTTCCAATCACCAAAGATAATAAACCAAATATCATATACTTCATGCTGGATGAATGGGGTTATTTCGAATCATCGGTCATGGGGCACCCTATATTGGATACGCCAAATATCGATAAGGTGGCATCCGAAGGGATCCGTTTTACGCAGTTTCTGGCTGGCGCCAGTGTCTGCGCCCCCACGCGTAGTACGCTGATAACTGGGCAGCATACCGGCCATACGACCGTTCGCGGACCCGGTTGCTTGCGTGCGAATGAGGTGACCATCGGCAGCATGCTCAAGGACGCCGGCTATGCAACTGGTGGTTTCGGCAAGTGGGGGCTTGGCGATGTAGGTACGACAGGTGTACCCGAGAAGCATGGTTTTGATGTCTTCTTTGGTTATTACAATCAGACTCACGCCCATACCTTTTATCCAAGGTATCTCATTCGCAACAGTAAGAAGGTACCACTCGCAGGGAATACTGGAGACTTTCTTAAGGGCGAAACCTTTTCACATTCCCTGATCTTTAAGGACAGTCTGGACTTTATTCGAGAGAACAAGGATCGCCCCTTCTTTGCTTATCTTCCATGGACGCCCCCTCATGGTTTTTGGACAATGCCTGACAATGAACCCGCATGGAAAAAGTACAAAGACAGGAAATGGGATGCCGCGAATCAAAAGGGGACTCATGATGCCCAAATGTATGCTGCCATGGTGGAAATGGTGGACCGGCAAATTGGCGAGATCATGGACTTGCTGAAAAAATTGAGGATCGACGATGATACCATTGTTTTCATTTCCGGCGATAACGGCGGGAAGACCTATTTTAAAAGTGATAAATATCCCCATGGATTTCTGGCTCCTAACCTGAATCCAGAGACGGGTGAACGTTTCCGGGGAGGGAAGGGCGATTTTTATGAAGGCGGAATCAGGGTCCCCTTTATTGCTCGATGGCCAGGCAAAATCAAAGCAGGCACCGTTTCCGAACACTTGGGCTATTTTCCAGATGTCATGCCAACACTCGCAGAAATTGCTAATGCAACCCCACGAAAGGATACCGATGGTATTTCAATCTTACCTACCTTGCTCGGAGAGAAGGCTACCAGCCGAAAACAAAATAACCATGAGTATCTATATTGGGAAAACAAGAAAAGTATTGCCCTTCGCATGAATGATTGGAAAGCGATCAGACCCAATAAAAACCTGCCATTTGAGCTTTATGATTTGAGTAAGGATATTGAAGAGCTTCACGATGTAGCTACCCAATTTCCCGATATTATTAAGAAAGTGGCTGCCTGTGCGAAGAAGGCTCATACTCCTGTTCGATTGGGCAAAGTGGTCGATGCATCCTTGGGATTCAAAGGACACAGCAAGGACTGATTTCCTTGATTGCCAACAATGAAATCGGGGCGAAGCGGGAAAATATGGGTGAACGTAAACATTTTGGGTAGTTAGAACCATGACTAAATTAGCAAGAAATGCCTGAATTACTTCAACGGTGGTCTGAAGTGCTGAATCGGGGAATGCTGTGATTGGGAATATAAAAATAAGAAAAAATTGAGTATATTAAGAATAATCTCCTTGATGATTTTACTCCACTCGCATGGGGTTTTAACTTTTGCAAATGATTGGAAAGGGAAACCTTCCTTATGGAAAGATTATCAGCGTTTTGATTTCAAGGTGGGTGAAAAGGCGTGTTTTGTTGTGGTTCCAAAAAAACCCGCACCTGAGAAATATTGGGTTTGGCGAGCAAGGTTTCCCGGTTATCACTCTGAGGCAGATGTTCTTCTTCTTGATCGCGGTTTTCACATAGCGTACATTAATACCAATGGTATGCTGGGATCCCCTCATGCGATGAAGTACTGGGACGAATTTTATGAAACCATGACCCAGCAGCATGGTTTAGCCAGCAAAGTGGCACTTGAAGCGGTCAGTCGCGGAGGACTCTTTGTATACCCCTGGGCGGCAAGGCACCCTGATCGAGTGGCCTGTATATATGCGGATGTTCCCGTATGTGATTTCAAGAGTTGGCCCTTGGGGCAGGGACGCGGAACCGGAGATCAGAAGACATGGCAGAATCTCTTGAAGCAGTACGGATTTACTGAAGGGCAGGCTCTTGCATACCGAAAGAACCCAATTGATGTTCTGGCACCCATTGCCAAGGCCAAAATACCGCTACTGCATATTATTACGATGAATGATCGTATTGTTCCCCCGGGCGAGAATACACTGATTCTAGCCGAGAGATATCGGAGTTTGGAGGGAGAGATCGAGGTTATTGAGATCGAAAAGGGTCCTCGAGTAAAAGGCCATCATTTTGACCATCCAAATCCAACAAGAGTCGCTGACTTTATTCAAAAGCATGCACAGCAGAAGAATTTACCTAGTTACGAATAAGGAAAGAAGTAATCGACAAAGCATGAATCTCATTTCAGAAACGGGAAAAGTGATAAGGGTCGTATTTAAGTACATTTCGTATCCGTATTGATAGTTCACCCCTTTTTTTTTGATTGGTAAATAAAGAGAAACTTTAGTCCGCATCGCATTCTCTATTTACAGAATAAAATAAGTATCTATTATAAATCCTTTGTAAATGAGTAGTTCTACTAAAACAGTCAAATGTCACAGCCATGGTTGGTTGGATTCACTGGCGATCAGTATGTCGGTGATTTGTGCTGTGCACTGTTTACTTACCCCGATTCTACTTGCCTTGCTTCCGATTATTTCCACCACTTTTTGGGTTCATGAAAATTTTCATTTATGGATGGTCTTTTTAGTCGTTCCCACAACTTCTCTTGCAGTGTTTATGGGTTGTCGTAAGCATAAGGACAAAGTGGTAGCGGGACTTAGTATTACTGGTTTGGCGTTTATATTATTTATTGCAGTTTACCAATATTCATTTTATACGGGGCATTCGTTAGACGCTAATGGAATTTGTACTACATGTTCCCAGCAAGGTGCAGGAGGTTTTCTGAATCTTACTACCATTCTCAACTCGTTGGGTGGTTTATTCTTAGCCAGTGCTCATTACCGAAACTACAAGTTGTGTCGTAAGTCGGATTGCGGACATTGTTAGGTCATCAGTCGAGTTGTTTATTTCTCAGTGGAAGTCGAAATCTTCTATCGAGTGAATAGAATGTTGTAACTGAATTGAATATTGTCCTAGACAGGGTCAATAAATATAAAATCAGTGTTTCTAATGTCTCTCGATTTGTTATAGTTACCAATAAATGGAAAATAATTATGATTATTTAATCGAACACGTTGATCCGGATGAATTTGCTCGATGGGAGGAAGTGGATCTCGAGATTTATGCTTTTACGGATTTAGGGTTCAAGGTAGCGATCAATGATCAATATACTGGTTTAGTCTATAATAATCAGGTGTATGAAAAGTATGAGGAAGGGCAAAAACTCAAAGGGTACATAACTGGTGTTCGTGAGGATGGCAGGATTGATGTTTCATTACAGCCGGACAAAGGCAGGCATGTACATTCAACATTCGACAAGATTCTAAAGCACCTGGAAGATTCAGGTGGAAAATCAAAATTTGGTGATAAAAGTCCCCCTGAAGATATAAAGAAGGAATTTCAAGTGAGTAAAAAAGTGTTTAAGCAGGCAATTGGTGGGCTTTATAAACAAGGAAAGATCAAAATAACCGATGAGGGCATTGAACTTGTCCTGAAGAAATAGCTATTTGTATTTACTTGCTGGTTTTTGCCCTTAACAACAAATAACCACTTCACTTTTTAGTCTCATTTGTCATTCCAAGCTTGTTTTCTTGGAGAAAATATTGGTTCCTTTCATTATGGTTTACTCAATCAATACAAATAAAGAGGATGAAGATGAATAGTAGGATTTTAATCTGTGGGTGGTTTTTTGTAATGGGATCTGTCTCTTTCTGGGTCCATGGAAAGAAGGAATCTGCTTTTAAAGACCCATGGGTGGGATGGCATCGCCCGGCAGATGCTAATGTATTTACAACCACCAAGGGAAATAATCATGATTCCGTTTTATTTGTGGAACCGGAACTGGATTATCCTTACCACCTGATCATTAGTCATACACCGCAGTATGCTCATTTATGGCGAAGTAAAAAGTTTTCCTGGAGCAGTGCAGACTGGGAACTGGTCACCGATCAGTACAAAATCGGAAACTTTTATGAATATGATGACGGTGTCAAAGTGGATGGCACTTACTACATCTTTGAGGGTGGGAAAGTGTACACTTATTCGGGCCCCCTCGAGAAATCCAATGGCAAGTGGAAAGTATCCGGTTCCTTTCCGCATAAACAATGCGATGATATTGGAATCTTTTATGAAGATGGAATTTTTCATATGTTTGGGGAGCATGGTCATTTTCCACATGGTCCGGATGGAACCAGCCTCGCTCATTTTACATCGAAAACTGGCCTGGGTGACTGGGAAATGGTAAACCCGAAGGCAGTGGATCCAAATCCCGATGGCGGTCACAAGTATGGGGTAGGGGATGCCACTATTGCTAAGATTCAAGGGAGTTATTACATTTTCTGTGATCGGGAGTCAAAGGGAAGTCCGTATAAGGTGACTGCGTGGCGTTCAGAAAGTCTGAGTAAACCTTTTCAATTTTTGGGGCTGGCGATTACTCCCCGATCCGATGAAGTGGACGACTGGGATAACTATCGAATTCAGGATCCGGATATTGCATACATCCCGGAATTGAACCGTTATGTGATGACCTGTAATATGATGGACACGGATGGAATCCCAGGGGGTAATTTTTCCGGTTCCGGGTTAAAGGGAAAAGATACCCGGGTGATCGGTGTGTTTTATTCCAACCAGACATTAAAAGGAAAGCGGAAAAGAAACTTGAAAAGGAGTAAGTGAAGGAAATTATTCCATCCTTTAAGAGTTTGATTCCGGAGGAGCTTGGAGAAGAAATCGGAAGGTTCAAAGCCGAGTTGCTACTCTTTTAATGAGGGCAGCGGTCAGCCCCGTGTCGACCCATTACAGCTGCGTGTATCCTGCAAACTTTAATTTTATACCTTCGGTCAATTTTAGAAGTCGTAATATGAAAGCGGGCTAATAAAAAGAAACTTTTTCCGCTTAATTTCGTTTCTTATTTTGTACTCAACAAACCAACAAATTAATTTATGAAAATTCATGCTATTGTAGTCCTCACACTCGTTTCCCTTTTTATCGGTTCATTTAATAGCTTCGGGAGTCCTTTGGACAATCAAATCCTGAAGATCAAACCGCAGGCGGATCGTAATGGAGACGGTACATTGTCCGATGCTGAAAAAGTAGCGATGAAAAAGATGATCATAAAACGATTCCCAAGGTCGGACTCAGATCGGGATGGGGATCTATCTGAAAAGGAGTTGGAGGTGGTCGTTCGCATTGCAAGTACGAGAGCAAAAAAGCAAGGATCCCTAGGGCAAGGCAAGAAGACTAATCAAGAGAAAGAACAAAGAACGCCAACTCATGCCAATGTGAAATACGGGAAAGATGAGCGTAATATTTTTGACATCTGGTTGGCGGAGAGCGATCAGCCAACTCCATTGGCAATCTATATCCATGGCGGGGGCTTTCGTGCAGGCAGTAAGGAAAAATTGAGTAATGATATTTTGAGCCAGCTCTTGAAGGCTGGTATCTCCGTTGCGTCGATTAATTACCGTTACCTGAGCATCGACACGCCGTTGCCCACTTCCCACCATGATGCCCGGCGGGCCCTGCAATTTATGCGTTCCAAGGCAGGGGAGTGGAACATTGATAAGTCTCGGGTCGCCGCCTTCGGTGGCTCAGCGGGTGCTCAAATCTGCATGTGGTTGGCCTTCTCGGATGATATGGCAAAACCCAAGAGCAAGGATCCCATCAAGCGGGAGTCCACCCGGTTGACTTGCGTGGCCACCACCGGTGGGCAGACTACGAACAAAAGCGAATTCTGGAAAGAAATGATTATCGACCTCATGGGTTCTCAAATCGAAGCGGAAGGTTTTGTCCGGCCTCTTGGAACTCTAGTCGATCCGGAAAAAGTACGCATGGCAACCTGGGGCGCCAGTTCCCTTGAGGAGGCTAGCCGAATCGCTTCTCAGCACTCAGCTCTTTCTATCATTTCAAAGGATGACCCACCTATCTTTATGACATACGGCATGGATCGATCAGCGAAGCCTCCTTCTGACAGGAGTCGATTGCGTGGCTGGATCATTCATCATGTCAATCTTGGCATTGCCCTAAAGGAAAAGACGGACGCATTGGAGTTGGAGGCTCATTTGAAATACCCCGGCACTGAATTGAAATATCCATCGCAGATGGAATTCTTAGTGGACAAATTACTCAATTATTCTGTAACCTTGGAGGCTGCTAGGGTGTAATGAATATTGTTACCTTCAATATTTAAAACACAATTTATCATGAACAAGAAAAGCAGGGGAATCGATATCCTTAGGGAACTGAGCCGTCGAGACATTCTTAAAGGCGGTGCTGCCGCAAGTATTGGAATGGCTTCCGGAGCATTCGGAGTTCCAAAAGAATCAACCAGGGATTTTATCCGGGAGGAAAATTCGAAAAAGGGCACACGGGACTGGAGGTTGTCGAATACCAAAACTATTCCCGGCAAGATCAATAAGATTCTCGATAATGGCCGTTCCAAGGCTATTGAAGGTTACTGCAATGCGAACAGCCTTCGGGCAGGCGAGAAACTTAAAATTATGGTCAGTGCCAATCCGTCTTCCAATTTTAAATTTGAGATCTTTCGTACTGGTTACTATGGCGGAACCGGGGCAAGACTGATGAAGAGTTTTGATTCCCTTAAGGCCGGGGCACAACCTGATCCTCCCGTCGGTGAAAACTATGTTCGTGAGTGCCAGTGGGAACCAACCGTGGAATTGGAAATCCCCAATACTTGGCCGAGTGGTGTATATCTTGGAAAGATGACCGCCGAACGAAGCGGAATCCAGAGCTATGTTATTTTTATCGTTCGAGACGACCGTCCATGTGATTTTCTTTTTCAGTGCAGTGATCTCACCTGGTCGGCCTACAACCGATGGCCGATGGACTATTCGATTTACACGGAGCATGAGAATTGGACGAGTATTGGCGTGCCAAGTGGAACGGTCAGCTTCGATCGTCCGTATGGTCTTTTTACCCATCCGGTAAACAAAATGAAGAAGTCGGGTGGCAGTGGCGAATACTTGCCGTGGGAATTTCCACTGGCTTTTTGGATGGAAAAGGAAGGATACGATGTGTCCTATATTTCCAATATCGATACGCACTCCGACCCGCAAGGATTGCTTAGATCCAAGGGGTTTATTTCTGTTGGGCACGACGAGTACTGGAGTTTGGAAATGTACGATAATGTCCGAAAAGCCCGGGAGGAAGGTGTCAACCTTGCCTTCTTTGGAGGTAATTCCGTTCTTTGCGTCGCTCCTCTTTTACCCAATACCAGTGGGACCCCCAATCGGGCAACCCGTCGCGAAGGCTGGTTCATGCCCGTTGCGGATGAAATTCCTGAAGCAGTCAAGAGAAGGCTGCTCAATCGAAGAGACTTTGAAATGAACATGGGGCCGGATGGAGCACAGTTGATGGGAGGACGTTTGGACAAGGATCAAAAAACCGGTCGGGGAATGGGATGTGGCGATTGGACCTGTGCCATGCCGGAGCATTGGCTTTTTACGGGTACGGGAATGAAGAAAGGAGACTCAATCAAAGGTCTTGTTGGATGGGAGTGGCACGGGGCTCCTGCCATGGACCTGCCCGGTATGAGCGTTGTCGCGAGGGGCGATGCCACCATCAACGGAAGAAATGTGGGCCAATACAGTGCAACCCTTTACGACGGGCCCAAAGATAATGTTGTCTTTAACGCAGCCACGATTTGGTGGGCCAACGGATTGTCCAGTCCTCCTGGACATGTCAATCCATCGAGGCACGGGGTTGTGCAACAAGGACCTGACAAACGCGTACAACGTATCACGCACAACCTGTTTCAACGGATGATCTCGTGAAGAATTTTATCCGACATCAGAGGAAATGCATATTAGTGTCGTGCAACCTTCTCGTGGCTTTCTTCCTGATATCCTTTTCCGGCTGTATTGCCGGTGCGGATTATGAAGACAGAACAATCAATGTTTACCGAAGTACAGGACCGAAAGTATTGGAACAGTTCAAAGTCACTCGTTTTAAGAAAGAAATCTCGCTACCCAAAGCCACCGAGACTCCAGACGAGATCCTATTCCGAGTCATTGACACCGAAATCAAACGGAGCGGGCAGCTCGTTTATGCATCCCTCTCATTATCCACGATTCATGCGGAAGCTGATAAACTCCAAAAGTTATTCCCCGAACTTCGTATTACCGTTGTGCATACTCCCTTTGCAGAGTGGAACCGGTCATGGATCAGTGTTGTAGAAAAAAAGGGCAAGTATCGACCTGAGGTCATATATCTCGATGAAAATTGCTGCCCGGAGGAATATAAGGCGATGACAGAGGAAGATTTTGATAAAATCGTTTCGGACTTTTTTGCCGGTGACTATGATATTCTCCTTTGCGGCGATAGCTTTTACGATATTCACCACTTGTACAAACGCAATTCTCCCATCGGTAAGCCCGCACTCATAGAGAAGTCAACCATCCGCTTGAAGAGTCAAGTGAAGGGTAAGAAATGGAGGTTGATGGACGGCATTTGGCGGGCAGAGAAAACAGGAACACGAGAGTACGCCGTCGAACCGGCAGATCAGGAAGCCGTTCAGATTATTGAAAACCTGTACGGTGAAAAGTAATCACTTCTGACATGAAAGAAAGGATGAAAAGAAACGCCATAGTCCCAATACTTTATGCCCTCCTTGGTATGCTTTACCTCGGTGCATTGCCATCTGAGGCAAACGACGACACCAAACAGCGAACTCTAAAACTCCAACCGGAAGCGGATACGGATGGGGATGGCGTCCTCTCCGATGCTGAAGAGGCGGTGCTCATCCGAAGGGCTTTGAAGCGTTATCCCAATGCCGATACTAATGGAGATGGCACTTTGTCGGGTGCTGAGAAGCTAAGGCTGCTTGAAAGGGGAGAAGCCAAAAAGAAAAAGAAAAAGGATGCTGACCGATCTTCTGCCAGCAGTCGCATGACCAACAATTTTACTACTTCGGGATTGATCAAGGCGAAAGCGCTCCAGTCGCATGGGATATCTGAGGAGCAGCTTGATTCGCTTGCAGACATCATGAGTCAGGCAGTTAAAGACAATCAGGTTGCCGGCGCCTCCTTTGTCGTCGTGCACAAAGGTGAAGTCGTTTTTCGTGAAGGGTTCGGATATGCCGATATCGAATCCAGGCGCCCCTTCACAGCAGACGAACTGCTACCGATCGCCTCGGTTTCAAAACCTTTCATGGCAAGCGTGGTCATGGCTCTGGTGGATCAGGGCGAGTTGAAACTGGAAGATCCGGTGGAGAAGTACCTTCCTGAGTTCAGAGGGAAACGAGTCAAAGGCAACAAGCAGCCGGCAAAGCCGATGACGATCCGTCAGCTCATTTCGCACACTGCCGGCTTCTGGGGGAACGAGAATATCACTCCTGAGAAAAGGGATCTGATCCGTAATTTCGAACGTTCTCTGGATGACACCATTGATCTGGTTTCGAAGTACGATCTTGCTTACGAGCCGGGAACGAAATGGGTCTACTCCGGCGTCGGTTATTGTGTCTTGGGCCGCGTGCTGGAAGTCGCTCTTGGAAAGTCGCTGGAAGTGATTTCGCAGGAGACTCTGTTCCGTCCCTTGGGCCTGAGCAACACGACCTTTCTGCCTTCTAGGGAAATGCGAAAGACGGTGCCCACTGCTTATAACCGAGAAGGTGGACAACTAAAGGCAAAAGCTTCATTGGCGGAAATTGATGAACTCCGCTTCATTCTGCCGGGAGGCTCGCTCTTCACGAACTTGGACGAGCTTGCTGCTTTCGGACAGATGCACATGAACGACGGCTTCTATAACGGAAAGCGGGTCCTCTCCGAAAAATCAGTCACCGAAATGCGAAAGCTTCAGTGGCCTGTGCGTCGCGACAAAACCTACGGGTTGGGATGGTTTCGAGAAGATGTTTCCGAGTTGGGCTTGGCCGACAAAACATATCATGGTGGCTCCTTGGGCGCCCACTTGCGGATCGATCGGCGGCGGAAACTGGTCTGGGCTTTTCTCGTTCATCAAAGCGGCCCCCAGGTGAAGCCTTTGAAAGACAAGCTTATCGATCAGGTGAACGAGATGTTTCCATTGTTGAATGATCACTAAATGGTTCTGTAACCACTTAAGGACAAATGAAACGAAGCAACCTGATCCTCCTTACCGGACTCACCATCAGCCACTCGGACCTACTTACGTACCGCCAAAGCCAAAGCTTATTTTTTCCAAGGAAAATCCACTGCCCTGAAAGTTTTCTGTAAGAAATAAACAGGTGCTGACATGTAGTTTTTTGTCGCCCTTCAGTACTAAAAGTCACTGAATTCCTATACAAATATTCTATGAAAAAAATCCTCCTCCTGGTCCACCTATCGCTTGTTGCTTTTTGCTCCGCTAAAACGCCCAATATTGTTTTGATCCTTTCGGATGATCAATCCTACACCGATTATGGTTTCATGGGGCATCCGCACATCGAAACGCCTCATCTCGACCAGTTGGCCTCGGAGAGTGCATTGTTCCGTCGTGGGTATGTACCGACCGCTCTGTGCCGTCCGGCTCTTGCCACACTCGCGACCGGACTGTATTCCCATCAAAACAAGATTACAGGAAATAATCCCGCGAATACTCCTGAGAATTTAGCTCATGCCAAGAGAACAGGTAAGGACCCGAAGGAATTGATTATTTCTAATATCGATAAACATGGATGCCTTCCGCATTGGCTCGGAAAAAAAGGATATGTTAGTCATCAGAGCGGAAAATGGTGGGAAGGACCTTACCAACGCGGGGGATTCACGGAAGGCATGACCCGTGGCTATCCTAACCCCGGGGGTAGACATGGTGACGACGGACTTAAAATTGGAAGGGGAGGAATGGAACCGGTCTTTGATTTCATCGATCGGTCGGTCAAGCAGGAGAAACCTTTCTTCGTCTGGTACGCTCCCTTCCTTCCCCACACTCCGCACAACCCGCCCGAACGTCTGCATAAAAAGTATCTGGCCAAGGGTGTGCAGAGCCGGGTTGCTCAGTACTACGCCATGTGCGAATGGTTCGATGAGACTTGTGGTGCATTGATGAATCATATCGATCAGGCAGGTATCGCTGAGGACACCCTGGTCATTTATGTAACGGATAACGGCTGGATTCAAACCGAGCAGGGTGGGTATGGCCCCCGCTCCAAACGCAGTCCCTATGAAGGTGGCACCCGTAACCCAATTATGTTCCGCTGGAAAGGAACCATTCCACCTGCCGACCGGCCCGAACTTTGCTCTTCCCTCGATTTCGTTCCGACGGTACTGGCAGCTGCGGGTGCTGAGGGACCTCATGACTTTCCCGGACTCAATCTGCTTCCTCAGCTTAAAAGTGGAAAGAAGATTAAACGGGATACCCTCTTTGGGGAGTCCTTTGCCCATGATATTGCTGACATCAAAAATCCACAGGCTTCTCTTCTTCACCGTTGGGTAATTAAGGGGCACGATAAACTTCTTCTCACCTACGATGGGGCTCCCGGAAAGATGAAATACGCACCGGAAGACGGGAAATCCCAACTTTTCGATCTTAAAAAAGATCCGATCGAAAAAAATAACCTGGCCACAAAGAATCCTAAGCGGGTCAAAGAGCTGAGTGCTCTGCTCGATGAATGGTATGTGCCCGAACAAAGGATAGTCGGTAAAGTATTCCCGGTGACTCCCAGACCCAAGTCGGGCGATAAACCTAATCGCAAGCAAAAGAATAAATAAAACATTCAATTTATGAGACACATTTTTCCTCTCATTCTTTTTTCATTTTTCACGATTTGCTCGGCCAAGCCGGCAAAAAATTTGATCCTGATACTCGCGGACGACTTGGGCTGGGCGGATACCACCCTTTATGGAAAGACATCCCTTTATGAGACTCCCAACATCGAGCGTCTGGCCAAAAGGGGTATGAAGTTCTCGAATGCCTATTCCAGTCCGATCTGTTCGCCCACTCGGGCAAGTATTTTAACCGGTCAGAATCCGGCCCGTCATGGAATGACTTCTCCTGCTGCCCATCTTCCCGAGGTCCGGCTGGATGTAATCGCACAAACCCGTGGGGTACCTCATCAAAAATCCTGCAATCTTAAGACCGCCACCCGGATTCGAAAAGAAGTCCCCACGCTCGGGGAAATTTTGAAAGACAATGGATATCAAACCGCTCACTTTGGGAAATGGCACCTGGGTCGAGAAGGATATACGCCTCTGGATCATGGATTTGATATCGACCTTCCTCACTGGCATGGCCCCGGCCCCAAAACCAGTTACCTTGCTCCGTGGGGTTATGATAACCCGGATTTTGCGGAAGGAACACCCGGTGAACATATTGAGGACCGGATGGCCAAAGAGGCAACTGCCTGGCTGAAGAAAAGAGATACAAATAAGCCTTTCTTTCTGAACTACTGGCAGTTCTCCGTTCATGCGCCTTTTGGCGCCAAGGCTGAATTGATTGATTATTACCGGAAGAAAATAAAACGGGGTAGCAGGCAACAATCGCCAACCTATGCGGCTATGGTTCATTCCCTCGATGATGCGGTGGGAAGTTTATTGGACGCACTCGATAGCGATGAGTTGGAAGATACTATCATCGTTTTTTATTCGGATAACGGTGGTAATATTCATTGCGGACTCGAGGAAACAGATACAAAGGGCGAAAAGTATGTCACGGCAATTACCAGTAATTATCCATTGAGTGGAGGGAAGGGGGGTATCCGCGAGGGAGGTATTCGTGTACCTGCAGTCGTAGTCTGGCCTGGTGTGACCAAGCCTGGATCGAGCAACGAAACCCGTATTCAGGCAAACGATCTCTATCCCACGATTCTTAAAATGTTAAACATGAGTTACCCGGAGGATCATGTAATTGACGGTGTCGATTTTACCAAGGCTCTGACCGGTAAAACTTTGGAGCGTAAGCCGATGTTTACCTTTGTGCCCGGACATGGAAACACACCCGAATGGCTCCCTCCTTCCATGGCGGTGCATCAGGGGAAATGGAAATTTATTCGTACCTTCCACTATGGAGAGAATGGGAAACACCAGTACTGGTTGCACGATCTGGAAAAGGATATTGGTGAGAAGGAAAATTTAGCCTCCAAATTTCCTGACAAGGTGAAAGAAATGGACAGGCTGATCGACGAGCACATTGCCGAAGCCAAGGTGGTGGTTCCCTTAGCCAACCCCGAGTTCGAACCTGCCAAATTCGATCCGAGTCTAATTGGGGTACAAGCAGGCGGATTGAAAATGCCTCCGGTCAAAAAAGCCCCCGGAACAAAAGGTCCTCCCCAAACCGTTAGAAAAGAAACCATGCTCGGATGGATCGGAAAAGGTGTGGAAGTGTCCACCGACTCCCATTCGATAAAAATTTCAAATAGTCATCAGCAGCCCTTTCTCGCCAATGCCAGTTTGGAGGTGGAGGGACCGGTCTTGGCAAGCGTCCGTCTGCGTTCAGCCAAGGGCGGAAAGGCAACCTTGCAATGGCGTACCAGCGACCAGAAGGACTTTTCCGCCAAAGGACAGTCCAAGAAGTTTTCGATCAAGAGTGGGAACTGGCAGGATATCGAAATCAAACTTCCGGTAAAGGGAGTCTTGCAGCATCTCCGGATGTTCGTTCCCATCAGTAAAGAGCCTTTGGAAATAGACTGGATCGAGATTACTCCTGTGGGAGGTAAACCCAAGAAGTCGCAGCGATGGGATTTCGGAGAAAACCATTCGCGGAAGTAGATCTTTAAGCGAAAGCAAATTTAGTGATATGAAAGTAAATCCATTTTTAACAAGCTTTTGTTTTTTCTGGATAAGTTTCTTAGCATGCGGCAAACCGCAGAAGGAATCCCCGGAAAAATCGGGCTTTGGACTGGAAGTGGTGGAGTATGTCCCCAGGGAAAGTTCTATTCGTCTGAAAACGCCAACCCACATCGCCTTTGGACCCAATAATCGGGAAGTTATAACGGATCTTAAAAATAACCGTTTCGTTTTTCGTGAAGGTCCGGAAGAACCGTTTCAGGTATCACCGGTTCCCCTGAGAGGTCCGCACTCGGTCGTCTACAATCCCAAAGATAAATTGTACTACGCCAACGACACGGAGAATCATCGTATGATTGCATTTTCTGATCTTTCCAAACCAACGATTCAGGCACAGACCAAGAAGATTGCCGGAATCAATCTTCATCGTCCCCATGATGTGGTGCTTGATCCGTCAACGGGTTGGATTTATGCCATCAATCCAGGTTCCGGTCATGTTTTTCGGTTCACTGCGATTGGTGAGAATGAAAGTGCGATCAAGTTGCCGCTACAGGGTTATGCAAGAGCCCTGACTTTTACCAATGGAAAACTTTATGCAATCGGATCAGCCAAGGGCCGGATTGTTGAAATCGTGGGTTGGAAGACTCCCACTTTTAAAATTTACGATAGTCATGATCCGAGCGGACGAAATGGATCTTCCGGGTTTTGGGCCAAGACCGGGTTGGTCCTTAATGATGCGGAATTTTTCCAAGGCTTCTGGTATGCCACCAGTTATTTTATGAAACAGGGTGGGGCACAAACTGATTTCAATGAGAATAAATTCATCCGCTTCAAAACCTTTGATGATTTCAATAAAGGGAAATGGACTGACTTAAGTGAACTGGTTTCAAGCGGAATCACGCCCTATTATCTAACTGTTAATCAGGGGAAACTCTATCTCGCGGTTTTTAACCACGGAGCACCCGGTAGGGGTGACTCCATTCTTGAGTTCACTCCTTTGAAGAAGTAGAAGCCATTGAAAGAGTATGAAATGTTAAATGGAAATCATCGTTATATAAAATGACTATTAAAAAAATAGTGCTGGTTGTTTTCACTATGATTCTCAATCAAGGAGTGGGTTGGTCAGAAAAGCCCAATATCATTTTTGTTCTAACTGATGATATGAGTTGGGGTGAAATCGGACGGACAGGAAATGAAATTATTCAAACACCTCACCTTGATCGTCTCTATGATCAAAGTTTGAGATTCAGGAATTTTCATGTGTCTTCTTACTGTGCTCCTACTCGTGCTCAATTGATGAGTGGTCGGCACGAATTTTTTGCTGGTGTAACTGACACCCGTTATGAGCGAGATAATTTACGGGACGATATAAAAATCCTACCACAATACTTCAAAGATGCTGGATATCGCACCGCTATGATTGGCAAATGGCACCTTGCCAGTGTCGAGAAGGGTTTGACTGGTAAATCCCTGGCTCCTCATAAACGCGGGTTTGATATGGCCTTGTATGTTCGGAATCAAGTAAATCGATTCAATCCTTACTTGAATCGCAATGGGATCAATGAAAAATTCCAGGGATATTGCGGGGATATCCTGTTTAATGAGGCCATAAAATGGATCGAGAGTGGAGATGATGAGCAGCCCCACTTCCTTTACCTAGCTACGAGTATTCCCCATGGTCCAGTTGCAGCTCCAGAGGAGTATCTCGCAATCTATGAAGATTCAGGTTTGACGGAAAAACAGGCTGGTTATTATGCCATGGTATCAAATGTGGATACCAACATGGGGAGGTTAATGAGATGGCTTGAAAAGCGAGATAATAAAAGAAAAACCATTCTAATTTTTATGACCGATAATGGCCACGCGATCAGTGGATATGAAGGAGCAGGGCATGATTTCAGAGGCTTTCTGGAACAGGATGGTCTCTATAATGCTGGTCTGCGGGGAGCAAAGAATCAGCAATGGCAAGGTGGTACCTGTGTACCTTTCTTTTTACACTGGCCCGGAATTGCAGATAAGGGACTCGATAATTACACACTTGGAAGTGGTATGGATATCTTGCCTACATTTTGTGAAATCATAGGGGTTAAGCCTGATGATTCTGACCTACAGGGGCATAGTCTTTTAAATGACATATTGGGCAAACCCTCGAGCATTCCCGAAGATCGTGTTCTCATCAATCATGCAGGGCGATGGAATTATCCCACGGAGATGGAAAGCTTTAAATATAACGCATCTATTATTACAAACCGCTTTCGACTGGTTTGGGAAAGGGAGAATAAATCTAACAAGGATGCAAAAAGAAGTTTAGCACTTTATAACTACCGGACTGATCTTGGAGAAGAGAGTAACATTGTGAATCAACATCTTGAGCTAGTTGAGAAACTTCAGGCAATGTATGAGCCATGGTGGAAAGCAGCAAAAAAAGGGATGGTCAATGATCTACACCAAATGAAAAAAGGTAAACTGATTGGACCGTCTTCAAGTCAAAATAAACGATACAAAAAAGCTTCTAAGAAAAATTAAAGAGATGAATAAAAAGAATATAATTCTCCAGACTATTGTTTTCACTTTCTTATGCATGGTATCCTTTGCAGAGGAAAAGCAGAAACCCAATGTGGTCTTTATTATTGTGGATGATCTCAATGACTGGATTGGCGTGATGGGTGGACACCCGCAAACTAAAACTCCGAACCTGGATTCACTGGCAGAAGATGGAGTCTTGTTCACCAATGCCCACTGCAATGCTCCCCAGTGTGGGCCTTCCCGGGAAAGTCTTTTGCATGGTCTTTATCCGAAGAGTACTGGCAGGTATTTCAACAGCCCCCGCAGGATGCCGTTTTTTGGTGATCAACCGACGCAGGGGATCACTTCACCCAATGCACCAAAGAACCCTTTCGTTTTTCACCAGCATTTTAAGGAACATGGATACCGGGTGGTAAGCGGTGGGAAGGTCGCTCACGGAAATCCTAAGGGAATCACGAACAATGTCGAAGAGTACCTGGCTCGCCCGGCTGATACTCGCGGAAACTTTACCGATGAGAAGGCCAATTTATGGGGAGAAGGAGGGCCTCACAACCATGCCGTAGAAGCAACCGGTGACTACAAGGTTGCCCAATGGGCAATCGGCGAGTGGAAGAAAGGACTGAAAGCTGACAAGCCATTACTTATGACCGTGGGCTTCTATCGGCCTCACCGTCCCTTCAATGCCCCTAAGGCTTACTTTGAAAAGTTTCCTTTGGAAGGTATTAAGTTGCCCCTGGTTCGGACGGATGATCTCGATGATTTGCCACCTTATGGAAAGGCACTTGCCCGCTCAAATGCTCACAAAGATTTATTTAAGCCAAGGACCGTGCACGAACAGATTCTACATCTTGGGGGTGAGCAGGAATGGAAATACATGGTGCAATCCTACCTTGCATGCATCAACTATGTGGATGTTCAAATCGGAAGCTTGCTGGAGGAGCTTAAGAAAAGACCCGGGAATCGGGACACGGTGATTGTACTAACTAGTGATCACGGTTGGAACCTCGGGGAGAAAACCCATTGGTGTAAGGCTGCGATCTGGAGGGACACCACGAGGGTTCCCTTTATTGTTGTCTCCCCGGGAGTTGCTAAAGCCGGACTTCGGAACAATCAGCCGATCTCTCATGTCGATATTTATCCAAGTCTTTGTGATTTTGCGGGTATCCCCAAGCCCACTCATTTGGAGGGGCGTTCCATTCTTCCTCTTCTAAAAGATCAATCAGCAACCCGGGATGTTGCCTTTCTTAGTTATGGCCCGGAGAACACCGCTGCCCAATCGGAAAGATATCGCTACCTCCGTTACGAAGATGGTTCCGAGGAATTGTACGATCATAAAAAAGATCCTCATGAATGGGACAACTTGATTGGGAATAAGAAGTATCAAAAACTTACCAAGAAGATGCGTGCCCAAGTACTCGCTTTTCAGAAGAAGTAATAAGATAAGTAATTATTTGTAAGAGAAGAATTTTATGAAAATGATCTATCCTATATCTTTAAGTTTTCTACTCATCGGTTCAATCCTTTGGGCCCAGACAGGGAGCCCCAAGCCAAATGTACTCTTTATTTCAATTGACGACCTGAACGACTGGGTGGGCTTCATGGATGGACATCCTCAGGCAAAGACGCCTCATATGGACGCCTTGGCCAAGCGTGGTCGTAATTTTACCAATGCTCACTGCTCGGTACCCGTGTGCACTTCCTCCCGTGCCTCCGTGATGTCGGGGATAGGTCCCATGACGCATGGCAGTTATGAAATCGGGCCCAAGTACGAGGAACTGCCTGCTCTTGCTGACGCACCGACCATTCAGCGGTATTTTAAGGACCATGGCTATTACACTCTCTCGGGGGGGAAGGTTCTTCATCATAATTTTGGAGGTCGTTTGACTGATGATATTGACCAGTCGTTGGGCCGGGCACGCAGTCCGCGTCCCAAGAAACCGATGAGTCGACCGGCAAGCTGGAGCGGAGCATGGGATTGGGGGGCCTATCCGGAAACGGATGTGGAGATGGGAGATATTCAACTTGCCGAAGCTACGGCTAAAGCCCTCAAGGACGACTTTGGCAAACCATTCTTTATGTCGGTTGGTTTCTTCCGTCCGCATGTTCCGCTATTGGTGCCACCAAAATGGTTCGAGCTGTATGAGGAGGACAAGATCGTTCTCCCCAATAACCCAAAGAGCGACCTCGACGACCTGCCTAAGAATTTTCTTACCATCAACGACTATGCCGTGGCCCCGACTCATGCCGAGGTTACTGGAAGTGGTAATCAGCGAAGTCTGACCCATGCCTATCTTGCTTCGGTTAGCTTCGTGGATCATTGCGTGGGAATTGTAATGGACGCTCTGGAAGCAAGCCCGTATGCGGATAACACCGTCATTGTTTTGTGGAGTGATCATGGTTTTCATCTCGGTGAGAAACAGCACTGGGCCAAGCGTACCCTCTGGGAAGAGTCAACTCGTGTGCCTCTTCTGATGACCGGTCCCGGAATCAAACCGGGCAAGGCGTGCAAGGAACCTGCCAGCCTGCTCGATCTTTACCCCACCTTGGTTGACTTGTGCAAACTCCCCAAAAACGACCGGGTTGAAGGAATTTCCCTAGTCCCTCAACTCAATGATCCAAACAAGGCCAGAAAGCATCCCGCCATCACATCCTCCTATTTTGGCAACCATTCGATGCGAACCCGTGACTGGCGACTGATCTCATACGAGGATGGATCCATGGAACTCTACGATCACCGGACCGATCCGGACGAATTTGTGAACTTGGCCAAAGACCCCAAGCATCAGGCTGTGATCAAAAGATTGGCAAAATGGTTACCTCAAAAAGCTGTGCCTGAGTTTAAGGAAAAGTCGGAGCGTCTGCGTGTGCGAAAAAAATGAAAAGTTTGATTCCTTTTTTACTTACTCTTTTTTTCGCCAGCTCCTTCTGGTTGGAGGGGAAGGTCGAAGATACTAAGCGGCCCAGCGTACTCTTGATCAATGTGGACGACTGGAACGATTGGAATTCCGTACTGAAGGGGCATTCGCAGGCGATTACTCCCAATATCGAGAGATTCGCAAAAAAGGGGGTCACTTTTAGTAATGCGATTTGTGCTTCTCCGTCCTGCGTGCCCTCACGTCCCGCTCTCTTTACAGGGATTGCCCCTTCGCGTTCGGGCAATATTTCCAATGACAGCGGTAAGCGTCCGTGGCGCTTTTATGCCGGCCCGGTAACCATTACGATTCCAAAGTTGTTTTCTCAAAACGGATGGACCAGCATCGGTATTGCCAAAAACTTCCACCGGGGAGATGTCCCAGAATTTGATACTTACATTCCACCATTCAAAACCCCGAAAAAACTTAAGAAGGTGGGACTTAACTTAAACTCCTCTGCTATTTGGGATATTGCCGATATACCTGTCTCTGAAATGGGTGACTATAAAGCCGCCAGTGCGGCGATCAAAACCATCGATTCTCATGAAGGGCCACTCTTACTGTCAGTAGGTATTTACCGTCCTCATGTGCCATGGATTGTGCCACAAGCCTATTTTGACATGTACCCTCCAGAGTCGCTGAAGCTTTCCGAAAGGCGTGTAGGAGACTTGGATGATTTGCCTGAACGCCTGAAGCTTGTGGCTGGATTGGAAGCTAAGTTTGGAAAGGGGTATCATGAAAAGCTGGTCAGAAAAGGTTACGATAAGCAATTTGTACGGGCTTATCTGGCGAGTGTGACCTTCGCAGACGAACAGGTCGGACGGATTCTTGATGCATGGTACGCCAGTCCATATGCCGAGACAGGCTATGTGGTTCTGTGGAGTGATCACGGTTATATGCTTGGTGAAAAGAACGCATGGTCAAAAATCAAACCATGGTATGATTCGTCGCACAGCAATTTCATGGTTGCAGGACCGGGTCTGCCCAAAGATGCGGTTTGTGGAAAAGCGGTTTCACTACTCGATCTCTATCCTACACTGGTCGAACTGCTTGACTTGCCTAAGCCTCCTCAGACACTGGACGGCAATAGTTTGGTCCCACTACTTAACAATCCTGATGCCGAGTGGGATCGTCCCGTGCGGATGACCAGTCAGATGGATGGTGTCTTTTTTGAGTCCATCCTCTCCAATGATTTCCGGATGACGCGTTTAGCCACCGGAGAAACTGAGCTTTATAAACTCGCCAACGATCCGCACGAGTTTACCAACCTTGCCGAGAATCCGAAATATGCTGAGGTGGTTGAAGTACTTGAAAAACACCTGTCGTTCAGTTATCCGGAAATTCTTGCAGACGGATGGATGGAAGCTGAAGAAATCCCTGCTCAGACATCGGCTGATTATCAACTCCGCGGGAATTGTCATTACACGCTTGCGGATAAGGAAGCATCCGAGGAGCGGCTTGTAAGTGCTCTCTTGTATGCGGGAGCCGGTAGTTACATTGAGTTTATAATCGACCTGCCAACTTCCGGAACTTACCACCTCGAAGGAACGCTCGCCATGGGCGGGACATGCTCGGTACTGGTCGATGATGTAAGAAATGATGCGGCTCAGGCAGATGCGGGTTATCCTATGAAACGAATCTGCACCCTGAAGCCCTCTAAAAAGCTTACAGATGTTTCAATCGGAGAAGTACGCTTTGAAAAGCCCGGGCTTAAAATTATCCGCTTTGTGACGGAGAAAAAACAGGAGGTAAAATTTGATCGATTACGCCTGTTCAAAGACAGTTCCGCGACAAATAAGAACAGCTATCCCTCCAAAAATAAATAATCCAGAAGTTGATTGATTTGTAAGAGGGGGGCGATCCATCAATTAATTAAATGTTCTTTAATTTTGTCGAAGTATTACTTTCATGAATCTGTAATAAAAGGAGGCAAGTGATAGCAATTTCTGGAAATAGTTGCTATCTACATCTCCTATGCCTGATTCCCGCGATCCAGAACTAAGAAACGATTTCCTTCGTCTACTTGCCCAGAGCGAAGCAGCTATCCGTACTTTTTTACGGGCAATTCTCTATTCGCAATCGGATACGGATGAGGCTTTTCAAAACACGCTCATTACCTTGTGGGACAAGTTCGAAGAGTATGATACAAAAAAAGACTTCAAGCCATGGGCTTTTGGAATCGCACGCTTTAAGGCACTTTCCATTATTCGCGATCGTCAGCGAGAGAAGCTGGTTTTTGGAGATAATTTACTGAATCAATTTGCGGATGATACGATTGCGGCAGGTGATCGTTATCTGACCCAAGAGGAAGCGCTTGATGGGTGTCTAATGAAACTTCCCGAGGATCAACGAGAATTTGTTCTGCAGGCATACACCCAAGGCACTCGCATCGATCAAATTGCCCAACAACTTGGAAGAACTCCTATGTCCCTTTATAAAAAGCTTCAAAGAATTCGTAAGACACTGCTGGAATGCGTGCAACAAACCATGGCCAAGGAGAATACAATATGAATAAAGAGAACCACTGGCACGATTTAATTCAAAAACACCTTGCGGGGATTGCCACTGAGGAAGAGTCCACAGCCCTGGAGAAGGCACTCGAGACTGATTCCAACCTACGTAGCTTATACCTCGATTATGCAAATCTCGACATGGCACTAGGATCCAGTGCCGAAGCGGCCAAGGCTCTGCAGGACGCACAAGTGATTCCGAGTTCTTCTCGAATAAAAGAGTCAAAGCCTGTGAAGCGATCCTTGCGGCCACTTACAACTGCGGTGGCGGGAGTATTAATTGGAGTCTTTAGTTCCTCCGCTGTCTGGGCTTATGCGGTTTCCCAAGCACCTGAGCTGCCAAGGGTCCCTGTACCATTGGTCGATTCAGGTTTTGAGAATCTTAACTCGCCAGTGGCTTCCGTTCTTCCTCGGACCCTTAACCGTTGGAACGGGGATGCTTCCCATGTTGTTTCTTCTGGATCTTCCGGTGTAGAGCCAATAGAGGGAAAGTCGATGTTACAAATGTTGGAGGTTGAGCACAGAAAATGGTCCCGTATCGAACAAATTGTGGATGTTAGTCATCTCGTACCGGATCAAGGAGGTGCGGTTGAGTTCTCTGCGTCTGCTTTGTGCGATCGAGCCCTTGAGCGAAGCAAGATGATTCTCGTACTTCGTGCTTTTACTATGAGTAGCGAAGAAATAAACGGAAGTACTCAGGAGTTAGACGATCAGGTTACCAGTTCGGCCCGTAAAGCGGTTTTTATTCCGGCAGGCTCAACAGAGTGGCATACCACGAATTTAAGAATGGATTTGCCACCGAATACGAAGACATTGGTGTTCTCGATTGCTGCGGTAAATCTTCCTGAAAGATCCAAGGGCACAGCACGCTATATTGACGATATTAAAGGAACCATCATAAGCCAAACTCCCTCTTTTGCCACTCAACAGTAAAACTAACCATGATCAAGAAACTACTAGTTTCCTCATTCTTATATGCCTTGTTCTCGGCAGGTGCCCAGTCTAAGCAACCTAATGTAATTTTCATGCTTGCTGATGATCTCGGTTATGGAGACTTGAGCAGTTACAATCCAAGGGCGAATGGTGTGGCTCCAAACAATACACCGATTCGGACTCCGCATTTGGATCGAATGGCCAAAAATGGTGCTCGGCTTACCGATTTTCATTCCGCCGCTCCCATCTGTTCACCTTCCCGCCGTGCCTTGTTGACTGCCCGTTACCCGAACCGTTTGGGTGAATGGGCTGAAGCCTACCGGGGATCGCCCGATGGCGTGGTTGCCTCCAGGGATCCGACGATCGCGATGTGGTTGAAGCAGGCAGGGTATTCGACCGCGGTCTATGGAAAGTGGAACATCGGTGAAGTGAAGGGAATTTCCTGGCCGGGTGCTCATGGATTTGATGATTGGCTGATCATTGATCACAATACCGGTTACTTCCAGCACCAGAATAAGAACAAGGATTGTCAGGGTCGTCCGATGCTTTTTAAAACCGGTGGCGAACGGGTCACCGATCTCGAGGGACAATATCTTACTGATATTTGGACGAACTTGGCGGTCGATTTCATAAAGGAAAATCGGAAGGATCCATTCTTTCTCTATTTGCCCTGGTCCATTCCGCATGCACCGTTACAGGATCCAGCTTTAGATCCATCCACTGCCTTTGATGCAGGTCCCAAATCGAATACACCAAAGGGTAGGGAAGCATTCGTCAAGATGGTCGAATATCTTGACTCGCGAATTGGGAAAATCTTTAAGATCTTAAAAAAAGAAGGGCAGCTTGACAATACGCTGATCATTTTTACTAGCGACAATGGTGGTATGCTCTCCGGTAATTGCTGGCCTTTGAAAAAATCGAAACAACATCTTGAAGAGGGAGGAATTCGGGTACCGTGCCTCATGCAATGGCCTTCCAAGATTCCTGCGGGAACGATTAGCGAACAGTCGTCCATCATGATGGATGCATCCATTACCGTTCTCGAAGCAGCAGGAGCTAGAAAGTTCGTGCCCAAGGATCGTAAGCTCGATGGGATCAACCTCCTTCCCGTTCTTGCCGGTAAAGCTGAAGTTGATTCGAGTCGTGTCTTTGGCTGGCGACGTCGTGATTGGGGGGCAACTGGAAACTATTTGCGCCAGGAGGCCTATCGCTCGGGAGACTGGAAGCTGATTCGCACTTTTAAATATCTCCGTGAAAAAAGATGGTCAGCTGAATACAAAGATGAACTTTTTAATCTCCGCAAGGATCTCGGTGAAACTGAAAACTTAAGTGAAACACTCCCTGGAAAATATCGGGAAATGAAAAGGTCCTTTGATCGCTGGAAGTCGGAAGTGGTAAACTTGGAACCGGATTTCTTTATTCCATTGCAAGACCAGCATGGATCACCGGCAAACCTCCCGGACAATATTGTGTTGGAATTTACAACCAGAACCTACGAAGGAAAGATTCATAAGTCCAAGACCCAAGAGCTGGTTTCGGATCCAATTAACCAAAACGGTTCCTGTATGGTGACCGTGAAGGCGGGAGCCATTCCGCCTCTCCTTCATACGGGTATAGATGTGAATACCCAAAAGTATTCAAAGATCCGTTTTGAGATGAAAATTTCGGGTGGTACTTCCATCGGTGCTAGTCGGGCGGTATTACGCCATAGTGGATGGGAGGGGGATGATATTCTTTTTCAGCCAACCGCGGATGCTAACTGGCATGAGTACATTATTGACTGTACGAAGTCGGAGTCATGGTCGAAGTGGTCACCCCAAGGTCGGATCGGAATTGCACTCCCGGTACCCACTCAGGGAGAAATCCAGATAGAGCTAAAAACAATTAAGTTAGAAAAATAATATGAATAAAAAAATTAGTAATCTTATCGTAACTTCATGGATGTTTCTGGTGACAGTGCCCTTTCTTTTGGGAGAGATTAAAATAATACCCTTGGATCAGCAAACCTCAATGAAATGGGGGAAGTTGAGTGAAGGGAATGGCATACGGAAAGTGGAGAGCACGGAAGCCGAATACAACAGCCACAATCGTCATGGTCCGATTACATACTATCATGTGCCATTTTCCAAAGGAACCTTTTCTCTTTCATGGAAGCATAACTTGACCAAAAAGGTTGTTCTGGTCTTTGAGACGGAAGTAAATGGAAAACCATCCCATCTTTTCAAGGTATTTATCAATGGCACTCCAGCCAAGAACTCTACCAAGAGTGATGTGATCAGTTTTGTGACTTATAAAAGTATTCCTGGGTCGAAAAAGAAGAAAGTCAATGTCACCACAGAAAAGTATCATGCTGAAGTTGGGGAGTGGCATGAAACGAGCGTTACTTTATCCGACGATTTGGCGACAATTCGTATAGATGATAGGACTTTTACAGTTAAGGACGAAAGTCTTCGGAACAAGGTAATTAAATGCGGCATTAATCACAAGTGGGGAACCCTCGAAACAAAAGATGTGATAATCGTTAAAAACTGAGGTACCAAAAGCACCGAACGGGAGCGTACCAATGCCGGTACATGATCAGCTATATCGGGCTTCCATCTTGACATCGTTCAAGGCACTCTTTTTTCTCAACTGCTGTAATTCACACAAACGATTTCTCCCGCTGTGTTACGCAAATAGAAAACAAATATAATCTAATTCATTCTCTCTCAACTGACCCCCTTCTTTAACCAATATAAGTTTTTTCCTTATGGCTGCTTTAACATCAATTTTACCTAATAAACTTCACGAGTACCCACAACAAGATGTAATCGACGGATCCGGTGGAGAATCAGCTTCCATTCTCGATGACTGCCTCAACCATAATGACGGGGTGTTACAACTAATGCACCGTTACGCCGGCAGGACATTTTGTAGCCCGGGGAAACGCATTCGCCTTGATGAGGGATCGTACTACCCCGATTATATGGACGGTACGGGCCTCGATGAAATCTGGATGGGATGCACGGTTCCGATCGTAACGGGTGTGATCGATACGCGCACCGGCAAGGCACCTTATCGTGAAGGTGAATCACATGTCCTCACTCCCAGTGGACAGGTTATTTCTTTACAGGATTTGATCCTCGCTAATCCTGACGCGGTAATGGGTGAGAAGATTACCGCTTTTTCGAAATCCATTTACGGTGAACCTACCTGGCCAATCGTGTCCAAGAAATTCGATAATTTGAATCCGATTCCCCATCACCTTCATTGGTCGAAATGGGAAGTCTATGACATCAATTCTTTTGATAATCCAGGAGTGAGCCCGTCGCATTATCACACCACAGCTATGGGGTTGTATCCTTTTGTAACCAAGGACCAGTTTCTTGCCTGTATGAAGAGTTTCGGGCAAGGCGAGTATAACGGAGTTCGCCATTTGTCACCACATACAATGATGCATATTGATAACGGTTTTGTAATGCCCAACGGCGTTCTACATTCGCCGACTGACCTTTGCACACATGAGGTGCATGTCACCATGGATGAGCATTTCCTGGCGGAGGACCTCACCCTGGACGGAAGTATCGGAGCAGCGGATGCCTTCTACGCATGCCGTGAAGAGGACTATCCGAAAGATCGTCACGAAGACTGGGAATATCTGGTTGAAAAGTTCGACTTCGAAGCCAATCAGGACCCCGACTTTGTTCAGAAGAATTCTCGTCCGGCGATCACCGCGGAGGAATTTGCTGGTGATGGAGTGGACGCAAAGTGGATTGTATACGGCAAGGTTCTTGGTGACCAGAAAGTCTCGATTCTTCGACTTAGCTTAGCTCCCGGGGCTAAGACGACTTTTAGCCCGGAGTGCCCCGCATTGTTTCATACCAATGGTGGTAGCGGTCGTATTGGAAAACTCGAGGTCAAATATCATCAGAATATGGTCCTCGGCGAGGTCTATCCTGAGATTGGATTCATTACACAATCCGCACTTGCGAATGGCGGGGTGGAAATTGAGAATACTGGAGCCGAGCCACTCGTGCTGACTTTCGACTTCCCGCAAAACGCACATTCACAAATACCTGGCATTTCTGCTTAAAGGTATTTGGGTTGGCTGAGGCCAACTAAGGTAAAAAGGTGAAGACTAGGAACAAGGCTAAGCCCGTTATGTTTAGCTTTATTCTGTTGTCCATTGCTTGAACGGGCAGACGAGAAACTCCCTTTTTTTTGCGAAAAATGTAGAAAAGGAAGGCAAATAAGTGAAAACTTCGGAAATATTGAGTAATTCTTCCTATTAAGCCCGATTCCTATTACTCTACATCACGGTATAATTTTCTTAGCATTGTCAATGCAAGGGACCGAACCGTAATCTAATACGGAAACTTCAAAAGGTAGAAAACGAATTCCAAGAACTGACAACATGAAAAACAACTATAAGATTTTAAGCCTGCTATCATTTATACTCGCCCTCTCCAGTGTTCTTGCAAAAGATAAACCCAATATCGTTTTCATCCTTGCGGATGATCTCGGGTTCGGGGACTTAGCCTGTTACGGGCATCCCTACGCAAAAACGCCCCATATTGACAGCCTTGCGAAAGAAGGGACTCGGTTCACACGATATTATGCAACTGGAGTAACCTGCCAGCCCAGTCGGGTCGGATTCATGACAAGTCGGCATCCGCGAAGTTTTGAGCGGAGGGTGGGGGATTTCGGTTTTGATGGTCGAGCAACTATTACCGAACTGCTGAACAACAACGGCTATGCCACCGGCCATTTTGGGAAATGGCACATCGGTCCGGGAGTTGGAGGTAAAAAAGTATCGGGAATCACCGAGCCTGCTGATAACTACGGTATTGATGAGATCAAAGTTCTCGACTCCCTTAAGGATCGGACCAAAGGCCGTGATGATAATACCTTTGATGCATCCATGGACTTTATCGAGCGGCATAAGGATGAGCCGTTCTATGTGAATGTATGGGCACACATTACCCACTTTAGGGTTCCGTCAGATACGGTGTTTGCTGAGAAATTTTCGGATCTTAAGGTAGACGAGTCTCTTTTCGGACCCTACATGAAGACCAATAAGTTTGATATCTGCAGAGATGAATGGGAGTTGGAGGTGGATCCGTGCATGAGAAACTATCTCGCCGACATATGGAGCCTCGACGCTGCGATTGGTCGTTTGCTTAAAAAACTGGATCAACTCGGGCTTTCTGAAAATACAATCGTTGTATTTACCAGCGACCAAGGGCCTGCCAGAAATACCCTCAATACCTTGAAACCAAATCAGGCCGGCGATAAGACCCGTGCGAATATGATGGGGTGGGCAAAAGGGTTTCGAGGGGGCAAACATGAAATGTATGAGGGGGGAGTACGAATTCCGTTTGTCGTGCGTTGGCCGGGCAAGATTCCCTCAGGTAGGGTTAATCATAGCAGTATTTTATCCGGTTTGGACTTTCTGCCGACACTTTGTCATTTGACCGGTACAAGTTATGACAAGAACAAGTTTGAGGGATTAAATGTTTCCGATGTTTGGCTCGGGGAAAAGCGAAATTATCAGCGTTTTCTTTTTTGGGCCAAGCAATCCCCCGTCGGTCTTAGCAACAATTGGAAGTATCATGTAAACAAACAAAGCGGTGATGAACTCTATGACCTGGCGAAAGACCCGAATGAAACCAATAATTTAATTACCAAGAATCCAGAAAAAGCGGCGAGTATGCGAAGTTCGGTTATGACCTGGTATGAAGGCTTACCAACGCTGGCTACAAAAGCCAGGGGTAGTAATCCCAAAAAATAAATTTAACCCAGTTAAAAGTTCCATAATGAAAATAAAAAGAATCCTAAATCTAGCTTTGGCTGGGGTTATTTTAACGATAACTGCTTCCGCTCAAACGAAGGTAAAGAAAACAAAAGGGGCAAAGCCACAGGAGACAGGTGCCGTAAGCTACCCATGGCAAAACTACAAAGGACCACTGAAGCAGAACTGGTTTGAAATGCGCAGTGGATTAAAGAATTCACAGTATATCTTCGAGAAAACAAAGAAAGGAACGGTTGCATTTGTCGGTGGTTCCATTACCGGAATGTCCTGGCGAAAAATAGTGATGGCGAATTTGAAGAAACGTTTCCCTGATACGGAATTTACTTTTATTCTGGCTGGTGTGGGTTCAACCGGAACGATGTATGGTGCGTTTCGACTGGACCGGGATGTTATTCAAAAGGGGAAAGTCGATCTATTGTTCGAAGAAGCGGCAGTAAACGATGTAGCTATCCTACGAACCGCTGACCAAAGTCTTCGGGGTATGGAAGGTATCGTTCGACGGGCTCGCCACGCCAATCCCAATATGGATATTGTGATGATGCATTTTGCCTGTACCGATAAACTCGAAGATTACGAGAAAGGAAAAACTCCTCCGGTGATTCAGAGCTTCGATCAGGTGGCCGAGCATTATGGTGTTCCCTCATTGGATATCACCGAGGAGGTTTACGAACGGATCAATCGGGGAGAATTTACATGGAAAGATGACTTCAAAGGCGTGCACCCATCGCCATTCGGACAGCAACTCTATGCCGATAGTATTGAGCGCTTACTCGATGAGGCATGGTCAGGAAAGCCTCGTTCCGTCAATAATCATGTGATGCCTAAAAAATTAGATTCTGCATCCTACAGTGAAGGTAAATTATTTGCACCGCGAATTGCTAAAAAACTCAACGGGTTTGCGGTGGAGAACAACTATGACGCTGCTGCCGAAGGTGGAAAGGTGAGGACAGGGTGGAACGAGCGGCCGCAATTGATAGGACAAAAGCCGGGCGATAGTTTTGAATTGAAGTTTAGAGGTTCAGCCGTGGCCGTTCAGGTGATTGCCGGTCCCCACGCCGGTATAATCGAACACAGTGTTGACGGTTCGGATTGGGTGGAGCAGGATCTATTTGTTGAAAAAAACAGCTTTAAGCTGCATCTAAACCGTATCTATATTCTCCGAGACGGGCTCGATCCGGAAGCGGAACACACTCTGAGTGTTCGAATCAGTGAGAAACGACACGAGCTTAGCAAGGGTAATAACTGTCGTATTGTATATTTCGGTCTGAATGGTGATCCGCGCACCCCAAAGGGCGTCAGTGTGGATGGTATCTACTTTGATGGATCTAAGGGATATGGACCCGAGAAATAAGACTTAATTGTTATTTATGTTTAACGCGTGATTTCAGGAAAAATATAAATGTTATCACAAACTGAGTTGATCGAAAAAGTAAAAGCTTATGATGACACTGCCGACGAGGGTGATTTGTGTAATGCCTATGAATTTGCAATAAAAGCTCACGGGACACAAAAAAGAGCATCTGGCGATCCTTATTTCTCTCATCCTGTTGCGGTTGCTGACATTCTTACTAATTATCGGTTAGACTCAAAATCGATAGTTACGGCATTATTACACG
>UPTG01000344.1_pt1 | contig 38573 bp, 36 predicted proteins | sample 2160121 | NCBI WGS metagenome assembly UPTG01 (sample SAMN06266255, study PRJEB28933) | marine metagenome | isolation source: Columbia River Estuary | place: USA:Columbia River Estuary, USA | collected 2014-07-27
ACAGCGATTTTCCAAAATCTCCTTCGACGTCGGACCAGCCCCCGCCTCCCACGCCCCCTCCGTCAAATCCTTGGGAGTCACGTCTCAACTGACGGGCTCCCGAGCTGACATCATTGTTGCGGACGATATTGAGGTTGTTGGTAACAGCGCCACCCAAGGGATGCGCGACAAGCTGGGCGAGCAGGTCAAGGAGTTTGACGCCATTATCAAACCCGAGGCTGAGTCAAGAATTCTCTTTCTGGGAACCCCTCAGTGTGAAGACACAGTCTACAACAAGCTCACCGAGCGGGGATACAAGAAGCGCATCTGGCCAGCTAAATACGTCACACAGAAGACAAACGAGTCTTCCTACGACGGAACCGTAAGCGACTATTGTGTCAAAGACGAGTGTGAGGGAGAGTCCACGGAACCACTGCGGTTCTCCGACATAGACCTAGCGGAGCGAGAAGCTTCCTACGGACGCACCGGGTTTGCCATGCAATTCATGCTGGATACCCGGCTAAGTGACCTAGACCGATACCCACTCAAGACCAGCGACCTCGTAGTGATGTCTGTAGACCCCACAGTGGCTCCCGAGAAGCTTGTGTGGGCCCGTGACCCTAATTTGGAGTGGGACTCCTCTGTGCCCAACGTAGGGCTCTCAGGGGACCGTTTCTACAGACCCATGCAAACCCTTGGGGACTACATCCCATACACAGGCTCTGTAATGTCCATTGACCCCTCTGGACGAGGAAAAGACGAGACAGCCTTCAGCGTTGTCAAAATGCTCAACGGTTACCTCTACGTCCCAGACGGCGGAGGGATGCAAGGAGGCTACGGCGACGACACCCTAAAAGCCCTAGCCATCAAAGCCAAGGAACACAAGGTGAACGCCATCGTGGTCGAGAGTAACTTCGGTGACGGTATGTTTGTGGAGTTGTTCAAGCCCATCCTAACCAAGATACACCCCTGCACCGTCGAGGAGGTCAGACACAACACCCAAAAGGAACGAAGAATCATCGACACCCTTGAACCTGTAATGAACCAACACAGGCTCGTTATCGACCCCAAGGTCATCCAGAAGGACTACGAAAGCGCACAGCGCTACCCTAACGACTCACAACTCAAATACCAACTCATATACCAGCTCTCGCGCCTCACCAGTCAACGCGGTGCAATCACCCACGATGACCGCCTAGATGCCCTAAGCATGGCCGTTGCCTACTGGACAGAACAAATGGCCCAAGACGCCGACAGACGCATGGGGGACCGCAAACAAGACCTTCTCAAAGAAGAACTAGAAAAGTTCATGGACAACTTCAGCAACAAAGCAACCACATGGGTATAAACAAAGACAGAATCAACCTCCGGGTAGCAGGAATGGACATCCCCCTGAACATCGTTGAGTCCTTCCCCGACGGAAGCCTCGGTGAATACGACGGCAACGTCCGGGAAATAAGTATAAGCAGGGCGTGTTTTAAAGACGTGAACCTCTTCAGGTCTACCCTTGTTCACGAAGTGGTGCATTGTGCACTAGACCTAAGCGGAGCCAACTACGGTATGACAACAAAGACTGAAGAACAGGTCGTTACAGCCGTTGAGGCTCTAGCAATCCCTGCGGTTAGGAGTATCGACAAAGCCTTTATACAACATCCATCTTAAGAGGTGGTATATATGGACGCAGGGGGGACACTCTGAGTTAACTCAGAGCTGACTGAAGTCAACGAAGGTTAAAAACAACACCTATAACTGTAGTGGAATGTGAGCGGTGGGATTGGTTAAGGGTAATTTACACTTACTCCCCCACAAAAAGCACACTCTAAGTGACCCATAGCGAACCCATTGTCAAACAAAAAACACAAAAACACACTTTTCCATGTTTTTCTTCACTTAGGGGTTGACCTTGTGTCCCCCATCTGTTTCTTTTACGCGTGTGTTGTGTGTAATGCCCTCTGGGCCTCTTCTTATGTTGAGCGCTCAGGGGGTCCCCCGGTTACCTTTAGTGGTTTTGATGCAAAAATCTGAGGGGGTAGCGTTATACGCTGGTGCGCGAGCACCCCCGGTGGCCCCCACCACGCGCCGATAGCGCACAAACAAAATACCCAGCGGTAAGCCACAGGCCACAGCACGAAGCTTTATCGAACCACATGCGGTAAGCCAGCACAAAAAAGACACACAGCGCTAACGCTGGCGCAAGCACACAAGGCCAAGGGACCACGCCACCCACCCTGAACGGCCTGAAGCCAGCCAGCAAGCACGCATGGATACACGCACTATCATCCCCTAGTATAACTCAGGGCTCCACGCCGGACGCTCAGAGCTAAGCTCATTGCGAACTCAATGCGTAATCATTAGTGAGACTAAGGGCGACCCGAGGGTTCGGGCGTTCTTGTTCTTGCATACGTTTTTTGCATATCGCTCACTCAGCGCTCCACTCAGTGCTCCACTCATCGTTCACTCACTGCTTGTCTTGTAGTAAAACGTCCACACTCAAGGCGAGCTTCGGGTGCTAAAGAACGAACTAACAGGGTCATAGAGCTACGTATCGCTCACTATCACTCCGCTCCTTCTCTGCTCCCACTCACTACGTTCGCTGTTCTGTCTTCATTGCGCTCGTCCAACCACTCCGTTCGCTCGCAGTTTTCCTTAACGTTCGCAAGCTCACTAAAAAACTCTCGCGTTGGTCTCGTCTCCATTCGCCAGAAAGGTCGCAGAATCAGTCGCTGCGTTCCTTAGTTCGCTCTAGTTCTCCTGACCAACGCAGGTCGCTCACTAGCGTTCGCTCTCTCTCCTCCTCCTCTCCTCACACACAGGGTAACTTATTGTTATATGGATAACAAACAACACATCCAGACGGATGCTTCTTCCGATGAAGCAGAACAAAACCTCGTATACGACGTCTTCCTTGACGAGTTAATCTCTAAGGAAGAAGTCGAGGGAATCGAAAGGGCCTATGAAGGCCAAGTGGAACAATGGCTCTACTATCACAACGGTTAGAATTATTGTTGTATGGTTAATACATTACTAAACTACTGTCAAAGTCTCAACAAGGTGCTAAAACGTCTAGCAGAGAACTTCATCTGGTGCATTGCAATCTGCACCATCTTCAACTTACTGTTAATCGTATCAGTAGTCTTAGCATGGGACGGCACAGAACTCCTCATCTCGGTCATCAACGGGTGGACCGGGCCTGACTTCCTCTTCGTAATGTTTGTGCCGAGTCTAGTTGGCTCCGTGTTGCTCACCATAGGAGACGCGGTCATCAACTATCACATCAACCACAGCAGACGCTAAGACGCTAAGCGTATATCAAAAAAGCTTTCTTTCTCTGTGTTTACCCATTGTAACTACGGCTATCAAGAGCTTTCCTTGACGAGTTCGGCGTTTAAAAAACGACCGCTGCGCAACAAGTTGCTTGCTCAAATAAAATCCCTGCGTCCAACAAGTTGTCCTTCGATATTTTTTTTGCAGTTTTTTCTCCGCTTCTCGAACTCGACTGCGGACTCTGCTCTTGACAGCCTACGTTTCAATTAAACATTCAGACGTCAAGGTGACGGACTGACTAACAAAAACAAAAAAACCAAATGAAAACAATACAAGTAACAATAGTTGAGATTAGCCAAAACATCCGCACTAGAAGCGGAGCAGCTGACCTTTACAAAGGGTGGTCGGAGAGTGAGGAAACTATCATCTCACTCTGGAGCGACTCAGCAAAGCCCAACCCATTCCTCAAAGGAGCGGAAGTTGGAAGCGAGGTCAGGGTCGTCGAGGAGAATCGACAAGACACCGACATGAACGGAGTCAAAACACAAAAGACCTACTACACTCCAATCCCAAGCAAAGCATAAAGTGAAAACAACACCGCCAACACCATTCCAGAGTGCCCTCCTGACGAGGGCGCTCTGCGCTACCCGCTGGACAGAGCAGCACAAGGCGCTCTGGAGAGCAGTCTTCCAACAGGCAGCAACCAGCGTTAAGCACTGGAAGCTAACGTGGAACGCAGAACAGCTGGTAGAATACTGGGTGACTATCACCCCAGAACACGAAGAGGTCAACACAATAGACCTTGACGACCTCGCCACCGGCTTCCGCACAATCGCGCAAGAGAGCGGAGCGGAGGTTATCCCACTCCACTCTCTGGAGGAGTTCGGGGACACTTGGGTATCCGAACCTCAAGACACAAGAGCCGGTAGGCTCCTAGCAGGACTAGAGTGGAAGCGAGACGTCCACCCGGTAACGCAAAGGGGTCACCTCCCGAACTGGTGCGACGGGACATCCAACCCGGACGCAGAGGCTCACTTGGAGCCCGCGTATAACGGGTTCGAGGGCTTCCAGCTCACATACTAACACAAGGCTCTCGCTAGTGCATAACAAAAGCACTAGCGAGGGCCTATTTTTTTCATCAAACACCATAAAATCCAGCCTCCTAAAGTCGGGCTATAAAAAAAATTATTCCGCCTACGGCGGAACATCTAGCCGACTTCGTCGGGCTCTTGTTATTCCACTCAATGCTACTATCACCACTCCACTCAATGCTCCTCTCGCTGCTACTCTCGCTGCTCCTCTCGCTACTCCTCTCGCTCTGCTTCTTCTTCTTTAGTAAAACATCCGCCCTCAAGGCGAGCTTCGGATACTAAAGAACGAACTAAGTAAGTTATAGAGCTATGACTATCGTCAGTTACTTGTATTTGTTTATTGTTGTATGCTTATGGTTTCACACAGAACTCAAGGTGCTACCGACGGCCTACACCGACGGCCTACACCGACGGCCTACACCGACGCACCAAGAGGTCGCTACGCTCCGCCCACCTCGGCCAGCTACGCGACCAAGGCGGGGGCCGGGACTATCATGATTGCGTCCGGCTACACTATCACCTGCTTGTCCGCTATCATAAAGTATTTAGTTTTGTATAAATGAAATTACAAATCACCACAAAATAACCAATGACACTAACAAACACACAACTCCTAGAGTTCGCAAAAACACAACCCCCAAAAAACAATCTCAATATTCACTGTAGTCTTAATTGACTAGCCGCCCAAACAGCCACTCAGTTGAGCGGCAAAGAGCACAGAATGGTCGGATGGGATAAATTTGACAATTTCACAGGAAAACTCACATACACAGAAGTGTCCCCAGAATACGCAGAATGGTGTGAAGATTATAACAACTACATCATAGATAACGCCACATACGCAACCTACCAAGACGCGATTGACGTTCTTGAAACATTTATTGAAGACGAAGAAAAACAACTATCATGAAACAAGAAACACAAACAACCACAATCGAAGTCAACGGAGTCAAACTCGAAGTAGACCTACGCACAGCTAAAAGAATTGACGTCCTCAAAGTAGGAACGCGAGTCAAAGTATTAAAAAAAGAATACGGAGACAGATTCAACGTCATGCACGGTGTTATCATCGGCTTTGAACCTTTCAAAGAATTACCTACTATCATCGTCGCTGCAACTAAAATGGAGTATGGAGAAGCTAAAATCGACTTCATCTACTACAACAGTAAAACATCAGATACTGAAATCGTAGTAGCAAAAGACAACGACGAAGCAGCACTAGACAAAACCGACTTTCTCGAACACATCAACAAAGAAATCAGAAAGAAAGAAGACGAAATCAAAGAGCTAAAGCACCGCGAACAGTTCTTTATTAATAAATTTGCTTGTTATTGGTCAGAAGTAGAAACCTCAGACGATAACAGCTAAACAAAACCACAACCACTAAAACAAAATGACAACCATCGAAGAAACACCACAAACAGCAATCACGCCTTCAGCAGTCTCAGTAATGGGAGCCGGGCAAGAAATCAGAGACATCCGCGAACTCTCTGAATTCCATACTCCATCTCCTGTAGATGGCGGTAACCGTAACTATCACACGCATAAAAACCTAATCTCACATTATGCGTTCGCTAATATCGTTCTTGACCACGCAAAACAACGAGGACTAATCATTGACGACGTTGCCTTCAAAGTAGACAAAGTAGTAGACGACACTATCAAAAGGTCAGGTTTCTTTGGTTGTAAGTCAGTCGAAGAACCTGTAAGAATTGCACAACGATTCTTTCTAATCGCACGCATCCGCAACCCTGAATACCAGCTAGCAGACGACGTCGAGACCTTTCTCATCGCCCGTAACTCACACGACAAACAGCTACCCATGGAAGTAGCCATCGGTAACAAAGTCATTGTGTGTTCTAACCTCATGTTCGGCGGTGACATTGCTATCAAAGCTAAGAACTCACCAAACGGAGCTTTAAACCTTAAGGAACGGTTAGAAGATTTGCTTACAGAATACCTTGACAGCGTAGGCAGACTCAAAAACGACGTTGAATACTTCAAAGCTGCTCGCATCAGTGAAGCTGCTGGTCTAGCCTTCATCGCTAAAAACGCATCCGATGCTCACTTCATTCAACCCAGCCGCACCGCAGATGTTTGCGACATGTTCATCAACCCGGAACACGCCTCAGAGTATCAAAACGAAGACGGCGAAGAAAAATACACACTATGGCGTTTGCTCAATGCTTACACCTATGTCCACCGTGGTGAGCTTACCATCAACACAGAGACAGGCTCTCACTATCCCGACATGCGTAGACGAAACGTGTGTCCACTAGCACTAAAGAAGACGTTCACAAAACGCCTGTGGGACCGCCTTCGAATGCGTAATGACGACATCAACGCTACTATCACCCGACCTTGGTGGAAAGCGTAACGTAACTTTCGACTCTAAGGGCATGGTGTTTGAGGAGAACTCAAGACAAGGTGGTTTGGACGATTTCTCCATCTGCATGAAACACCCTTAGAGTCGTTTACTTTCTATGACTATCACACTTCAAGAAGTTTGTAAAAGCCTAGCCTCCTTCTTAGACTTAAGCAAACTACGCAAAAACTCCAAAAAGTTAGCCAATAAAACTAACAAAGCGAGTGAAGAGTTAGGTTTAGGTGTTTCTGTGTATGGTAAAGATAAGCTTCGTCTCCGTAAAGCCGACCACTCCACTATCACATACACCAACATACCTGACCCGGAAAACAAAGAAATACAAACCATAATCCTAACCCACGCTATACTCACACACAAACTACATGACCCAGAACGAACTAATCGAAAAAACGCTAGTATTACAAGACGCCGTAACCGCCTATAAAACAATACTAGAAACTATAGAATACCACCTTAACGAGCTGTTATTAGACATGAACAACCAAACGTTAAACCTCGATGAGCCAACTAGCAATAAAACGTCAAACAACCAAAGATATAGAGGCCCAAATAGGAACCCTATCTAGGCCCTCAAAAATGCCATGCCACGGCTACAGTCTACCAGCCACCGAATGCAAACGAGGCTCTATACTGCGTAAAATAGAAAACTCAGTATGCTCAGACTGTTACGCTCTCAAAAATAGGTATCTATTTAACAACGTCCAAAAAGCTCTCCACAAAAGACTTGACGCCTTACTATCAGATACCTTCACTTGGCAACACCTAATAACAGAACTCATCAACCGCAAAGAAAAAAGCGGTTACTTCAGATGGCACGACAGCGGAGACATCCAAAGCCCAGAGCACCTGTCAGCCATCAACAACATAGCTTTTGCCCTTCCTCATATAATATTCTGGATACCCACTAGGGAATTTAGTGTTGTGAAGGAATGGGTAAAGACCAACGAAGTAGCGCCAAACCTTACCATAAGGATAAGCGCTAACACCATTGGTCAAACCCTGCGTCGCCCCTCCATAGGAACCACAAATATAACTACATCATCAGTAGGAGCGACGCAGACTCTCTCAAACAGCCAAAACTGTCCCGCACCTAAGCAGGACAATCAATGTAAAGACTGTAGGTCTTGTTGGGACACCCAAGTCTCCAACATAAACTACACACAACATTGACCAACAAGACCAAAGAGAGACTAAAAGATGCGTATTTCTGGTGTTTAAGCAGAAGCGCACTCATTGTTTGGGCGTTATTCATAGCTATTATCTATAAGCTAAACGTCCTATACCCATAATAACCACAAGGGAGAACCCGGCTTCATAGCTAGGTTCTCCCTTTTCTTTTCCGCCCACAAACCTCCGACCACCCCACTATCATGTGATTGTGGCCGCCTACAACCCTAAGTCGTTTCACTATCATGTGATTGCGTCCGCCTATAATACTCTTGACTTACCCAGCAGATTATAGTAAACGGCGGCGCTATGGCTCAAATCTCACAAGAAGAACTAAATAACTCAATGGTAACGCTTGGTATTGGTCGTTACCGTGCAAAGATAGAAAGCGCTAAAGGTCGAGATGCCGAAATGGAGACTAGATATGGCCAGACGCTAATGCGTAGTGCCTTACCTAACTACACCACTAAAATCAGTGAATGGCTGGAGACGGTGAGAGGGTATGCTACACCAGCAAGATACCAGTTAGAATTACAAACACTGGAGCCAAAAGTTATTGCCTATATCGCTACCCGAGCAATCATAGACAGCATAACAAAAAAGAGACCCTTGTCTCAAGTTGCTATTTACCTAGGGGCTAGACTAGAAGACGAAGTTCGATGTCGTTTTTTGTTAGAAAATAATGAAGAAAAAGGTTCTGGTATTTTGCTGGGAGCTAAGCGTAGAAAGGGACTAAATGCTAAAGTCCGACACATACGCTCCTCTATGAAAAACGAGGTAAAGAAGGGCCTCATGCCTGAATTCAAAAAGTGGGCTACTAGGGACAAAGCTAGCGCAGGGCTTACGGCGGTAGAGCTTTTCCGTAGCTGCACCGGGCTGATTGAATACAACTACGTCCTTGAGCGAGCGGGGAGAAGACCTACGCGTTTCGTAGCTCCCACCAGTGAACTCATAGATTGGATTGAGAACTACAACGACAACCGAGAACTAATAGAACCCTTCTGGATGCCTACCGTGGACTTACCAGAGCCTTGGACTGGTATATGGAGTGGTGGTTATTCGCAGGACGACAGGCTACCTCCTGTTTCTTTTATCAAATCTTCAAACATGGACTACCTTCGTTCCATTAAAGGAGGACTCGAAGAATCCATGGAAGCCGTCAACTGTATTCAACAGACGCCTTGGGAAATAAACCCGGAAGTCAAAGAGGTGTTTGAGTGGGCTTGGGAAAACAACGTAAACATCGGAGACCTGCCTAACCGTAAAGACGAGGAGCTACCTCCTATGCCGAGGGATTTTAAAACCAACAAAGAATCCAATACAAATTGGCGACGAGAGGCCGCTAAAATATACGACATCAATCTATCGACAAAGTCCCGGCGACTGTTGACCGCAAAGGTTCTTCACTTAGCAAAGAAGTTTGAGGGCAGTCGATTCTTCTTTCCTTCCAACGTAGACTGGAGGGGTAGAGTCTACAACATTCCGTCGTTCCTAAACATCCAAAACGCGGACCCCTCAAGGGGGTTGTTGCGGTTCTTCCGCTCAGAAAAAGTCCAAACGCCTGACCAAGCGCGGTGGTTAGCGATTCACGGAGCGAACACCTACGGCAACGACAAGGTAACTTTGGACGAGCGCGTGGATTGGGCTAACAGTTACGCAGAGGAGGCTCAGTTGATTGCGTCCGCCCCTACCAAACATCTCTCTTGGAAAGACGCCGACAGTCCTTGGCAACACCTCGCGTGGTGCTTTGAATGGGCAGAATACACACGCACCGGGAAAGTGAAAACCAAACTTCCGTGCGCTCAGGATGCCACCAACAACGGCTTGCAGCTACTCGCTTGTCTAACACAATGCGAAGAGACAGCATACGCCACTAACGCTGCGCCTACTCCCGCTCCGCAAGACATCTACGCAGTAATCGCTGCGAGAGCTGTTAGTAAACTACAAGAAGACGCTGCTACGGGAAATATAGTAGCTCGAAAATGGCTTGCTTTTGGTGTTGACAGAAAAGCTACCAAGCGACCTACCATGGTATACCCATACGGAGGAACATTCTACTCATGTCGCGCCTACATTGACGAGTGGTATCAAGACAGATTACGAAAAGAACACGCCGACAATCCCTTCAGCGAATCTGAGCGATTCAAGGTCACTGGTTACCTCTCTAAGTTCATCTGGAGGTCCATTCAAGAAGTCTTTGATAAGCCAACCAAGTGTATGCAATATTTACAAGGCGTTGCCAAAGTGTTGACGCGAGCCGGGAAGGATGTGAAGTGGACAAGCCCGTCAGGTTTTCCTGTGTTGCAGCACTACACCAAGCAAACATCGAAGTCAGTTTCAACTAAGATTGCGGGGGAGGCAACGTGGGTAAACTTCCGCGACAGCACCGACGAACTGAGTGTGGCAAGAGCAAAACAAGGAATTTCTCCAAACTTTGTTCACTCCCTTGATGCCTCTATTTTAACTCGGACTGTGGTTGACGCTAACTCACTGGGTATCTACGACTTCGCGTGTATTCATGACTCCTTCGGGACCCACTCAACACGGTCTCAAGACCTCGCGGATTCGATAAGAAAAGCGGCTTCTGAAATTTTTAGTGTTGACCTCCTTCGAGAATTCGACAATACCTTGCGGCGTTCTGACACAGAGTTAGAATACCCTGAGTTACCTGAGTATGGAACATTCGACCCAACCACGGTCAAACATAGTCAGTATCTCTTCAGTTAAAACCAAACACAACAAATACAAGCATGAGTAAAGACGTTAATAAGTTAGTCACCCCCATCGGAACCGCAGTCTACCCTAAGTTGGTAGAACCTGACACGGCATTCGATGAAGCAGGGGTTTATACCTGTAAGCTCCACGTAACCAAAGAGGAGTTCTCAGAGTTCAAAGCTAAGGTGGATAAGATGGCTGATGCCGCTTACGCCGCTGAGTGCGCTTCACAAGGTAAAGAGGTGAAAAAAGCATCTAGCTGCCCCGTTCGCATCACCCAAGATGGTGACTATGAAATCCTAGGCAAGCAGAAGGCTAAGATTACCACCCGCAAAGGAGAGACCATCGAGTTCAAAGTTCCTCTCTACGACAGTCAAGTCAAAATCATCGACAACAATCCCAAGATTGGTTCCGGTTCTCGTATTCGTATGAGTGTTGTATTCAGTCCTTGGTTTGTTTCATCGCAAGGCTGGGGTTACACTCTTCGTCTCAAAGAGGCTCAGGTCTTGGAGTTAGTTGAATACGGTGGTGGTGGAGGTTCTTCCTTCAGCACAGAGGCTGACGGCTACACGTCGGTCGCTACCGGAGAAAACTTAAACGATGCGTTGGAATCACAAGACCCGGTCGCGCCGTTCTAACGGATACCGTTCTCTTTTCGAGGAAAGGTTGGCGCTTGGCTTGCAAAAGCGAGGCGTTGACTTCTCCTACGAAACGGAGAGGTTCAACTACACCGTAGTTCACCACTACACACCCGACTTCATCCTCGCTAATGGGGTGTTGGTTGAAGTTAAGGGTTATTTCACTTCAGCAGACCGGACAAAGCACCTGAAAGTCCGTGAATGCAATCCAACCCTAGATATACGTTTTTGTTTCCAGAACGCTAAAAACAAGCTCAACAAAAAAAGCAAGACGAGCTACAGCGACTGGTGCGAAAAGCATGGGTTTCAATGGTGCGAAAAAGTAATACCAGAAGAATGGGTTTCATAAACACACACTTACCGTGCGAAGAGTGCGGTAGCAGCGACGGCCTAGCCGTCAACGAAGACGAAAGCTCTAAATGCTTTGTCTGCGGCACGTTCACACCGGGTCGTAACAACCAACACAACAAAGAACAGAACACACAAATGCAACCAGCAGAACAACATAGAGACAAATATGTTCCCGAAACAGATTTCGGGAACATTACCCAACCGCAATTTATTCAAGGAGACGTCATGGCGCTTCCCAACCGAGGGCTACACAAAGACGTTTGCCAACGGTATGATTATCGTATAGGCGAGCACAACGGTAAGCCGTGTCACGTAGCAACATATCGCAACCCTGAGAGGACAATCGTAAGTCAAAAGGTTCGCTTCGAGGGTAAGGACTTTACCTCCATTGGTAGCCCTGCCTATTTCTGGGGCCAGCACCTTTGGCCCAACGGGGGCAAACGCCTTACCATTACAGAGGGAGAGATTGACTGCCTTACAGTAGCTCAGGTAGTAGGTGAAGGTAAGTGGCCAGTGGTCAGTCTACCCAGCGGGGCTCAAGGAGCCAAGCGCGTCTTTCAAAAGCAGATGAAGTGGTTGGAAAAGTTCGATGAGGTCATCCTCATGTTCGACAACGACGAACCGGGTAACGCTGCTGCTGAAGCTTGTAGCCATGTCTTACCTGCTGGGACTTGTAAGATTGCTCGCCTCACCATGAAAGACCCTAACGAGTTACTCATGGAAGGACGCAGTCGGGAGATTGTTGATGCCTACTGGCAAGCTAAGGTATGGCGACCCGACACTATCATGGACGGGACTGAACTATTCGAGCGTCTCACCACCACCAAGGTCAACGATAGCGTCCCGTATCCGTGGGAAGGACTCAACGACAAAACACATGGTCTTCGTCTAGGAGAAATTGTGACGTTATGTGCTGGCTCCGGTATCGGTAAAAGCGCTGTAGCAAAAGAGCTAGCGCACCACTTACTTAAGAACACTGACAAAAAGATTGGATACATCGCGCTTGAAGAATCCATCGAACGCACGGCAAACTCCATCATCGGGCTTGAGATGAACAAGCTTCTACACCTTGAGCCCATCAAGGTGGACGACGATTACAAGAACGCCTTTGAAGCCACTGTGGGTAGTGGACGTGTTTACTTCTACGACCATTGGGGTAGCCTCGACTCGGACAACCTACTAAGTCATATCCGATACATGGCTAAAGCTCTGGGTGTTCGCTACCTGATTCTTGACCATTTGAGTATAATCGTTTCAGGTCTCGACGGCGGAGACGAGAGGCGGCTCATCGACAACACGATGACCAAGCTGCGCGGTCTTGTCGAAGAGTGCGGTATTGGTCTTGTCCTTGTTAGTCACCTCAAGCGCCCTGAAGGTCGAGGGCATGAGAACGGAGCGGAGACCACCTTGGCTCAACTTCGCGGAAGTGCTGCCATTGCTCAACTAAGCGACATGGTTTTAGGACTGGAAAGAGACCAGCAGAACGCCGATGCTCGTAACATAACCAACGTGCGTGTTCTCAAGAACCGATTTAGTGGTAACACTGGTCTTGCTTCTACGCTTCGCTACAGTCACATTACAGGACGATTGTTAGAAGAAGAAATAGCAAGCGACCCGGTTGAAAACGAACAGACACCGTTCAGTTAATTTATGGAATACAACAGCAACTTTAAGTATGACCTCAAAGTCGGACAAGTGGCAGAGCAAGCTCTCGCTGACATCCTCGAAAACAAAACCATTGAAGTTAAACGTGACCTCAAAGCAAAGACTACTGGCAATGTATTTGTCGAGTTTGAATCAAGGGGCAAGCCGTCTGGTATTGCCAAATCAGAAGCTGACTTTTGGTGCTTCGTGTTGGAGGACCGTTACGTCATTCTTGCGGCTGAAGAACTTAAAAAGCTTGTTGAACCACTCAAAGGAACAAAAAGAGAAAAGCGCGGGGGCGACAACAACACCTCCAAAGGCGTCTTACTAAAAACACACGAACTAATAACCAACAACACACCATGAAGAAAATAGTATTAGACATAGAAACGAACGCGATTGAAGATTGGGAGAACCTGTCAGACTTAAAGACCATCCATTGCATCAGCATGATGGACTTAGAGACTGGCCAGATGCACTCCTACAACAGCCAGACACCGGGAGAGATTGCAAACGCCATGAGTATAATTGGCGCTTCTGAAATCGTCATCGGCCACAACTCCATCGGGTTTGATTGGCCAGCGCTGTTGAAGAAGGACGTGGGCGGTGAGCTTTCTCTGGACCCTCCTTTTGTAATCGACACAAAGATTATGGCTAAGTGTGTCTACCCGGACCTAAAGAACTACGACTTCAGAGAGAAGAGCGTTGAGATTAGATACGCAGGTAGCCACTCGCTAAAGTGTTGGGGTATGAGGTTGGGTATCCACAAGGACAGCCACGGCGAGACCGAGGACTGGACTACGTGGTCTCAGGAGATGCAGGACTACTGCGAGCAAGACGTAAGGGTGACTGCTAAGCTTTACGAACACTTAAAAAAGCTCGCGCCAAGCAAGGATGCTCTTTTGCTTGAGCACCAGTTCGCTCAGGAGATTCACAAGCAAGTAAGCAACGGCTTTCCGTTTGATGAAGAGAAAGCCAAAGAACTTACAGCGAAGTTAATGACTAGACGTGTGGAGCTGAGCGACGAGCTTCAAGAGCTTTTTGAGCCCACAGTAAAGGAGACCAAGTCACCTATTGGTTGGTCTGTTTCTGTGGACGATAAAACCTACACAGCTACCACCAAAACAAAGCTCAAGACGGTGCTCAAAGAAGCAGGTCTTAAGCAGTCTCTAGTCAACGAAGCCACCAAGCTAGCCAACAAGACAAAGACCATTCCTTTCAACCCCGGTTCACGCGACCAAATTGCAGCGCGTCTCATTGAGCAGGGATGGAAACCAGCCGCCTACGAAGGTAAGCGACCAGCAATCAACGAAGCGGTTCTCAAGGACATCGGGACGCCAGCAGCTCTCAAGCTACTGGAATACCTTCTAGTTCAGAAAAGACTAGGAGCGCTTGCTGAAGGTAAAAACGCTTGGATGACCATGGTGCGTGACGGTCGCATCCACGGCAACGTAGATACTCTAGGAGCTTACTCCGGTCGCTGTTCTCACTACAAGCCTAACTTGGGACAGATACCCGCCACCCGAGCCCCCTACGGAGGCGAGTGCCGTGAGTTGTTCAAGGCTCCAGACAACAAGGTTCTAGTTGGAGCGGACGCTTCGGGAATTGAGTTGCGAGTATTAGCCCACTACTTATCTAATTGGGATGAAGGAAGCTACGCCAAGACGATTGTCGAGGGTGACATTCACACCGCGAACCAAGAAGCTGCGGGTTTGTCTAATCGCGACGAAGCGAAAAAATTCATATACATGTGGTTATACGGCGCTGGTGACGCAGCTATCGGTGCGATTGTAGATGGCGGAGAACGCGAAGGTAGAACTCTGAAAGAACAGTTCCTCGCCAAGATTCCCGCTGTTGCCTCTCTGATGAAAGCCATCGAGCAGTCAGTGAAACGCAGCGCTACCATCAAGGGTCTTGACGGTCGAGTCATCCCAGCACGTAAGGCATTCTCCGCGTTGAACCTAGTATGTCAATCAGCAGCAGCCGTCATCATGAAGAAGGCGTTGGTGTTGTTTGCTGAGAGTGCCAACGACGATGACTACGAGATGCACGGTAACGTCCACGATGAGGTTCAGTTCTCTTGTGACCCTGACAAAGCCGACGAGCTTGGTCAGTTGTTTGTGGACAGTATCAAGAAAGCTGGCGTGGTGTTGAATGTCCAATGCCCCCTTGATGGGGAATACAAGGTAGGCGCTAACTGGAAGGAGACTCACTAACATGAAGAAAATACTACTAGACGCCGACATGTTGGCCTACCGGGCTGCTTTTGCTAGCGAGGTTGAGACCAAATGGGACGAGGACACTTGGACTCTAACCTGTAAGGAGAGCGACATGAAGCGGGAGGTTAAGGCATTCATGTCGAACCTAGCGGAGACGATGCAATCGAAAGACATCGTCCCGGTATTCTCTACGTCCACCAACTACCGCTATGGCATATGGCCTGACTACAAAGCCAACAGGAAAGACAAGCGTAAGCCTGTCGGACTCAAGTGGCTCATCGGATGGATTACTGAAACCTACAAGGGTATCTCTGAGCCAAACATAGAGGCTGACGATTTGATTGGTATACTGGCGACAAGAGACCCCAAGAACACCATAGCGGTATCAGGTGACAAGGACTTTGAGACCTTGCCCATCACTTGGTATAACCCGCTCAAGGACGAGACTAAAACAACCTCCCCGGAAGCAGCGCGTAGGTTCCATTTAATCCAAGCGCTAGCTGGAGACCCCGCTGACGGATACAAAGGAGCTAAAGGTGTTGGTATTATTGGAGCTAAAAAACTACTCGACAAGGACGGTTATAAATGGGATACCGTGGTAGCAGCTTACGAGAAGGCTGGGCAGACCGAGGAGGATGCTTTGCTTAACGCGAGACTGGCCTACATCCTCCACGACAAAGACTTCAACGCAAAAACGAAAGAGATAACACTATGGACGCCAGCGAAGTGAACGACCCTAAAGGAGCCGCAGGTGCTTTGAAGACACCCATGCACCTGCTTCCCCCATCGGCTCTTGAAGAGACCGCATGGGCGCACAAGCTTGGAGCTGAAAAGTATGGTCCTTACAACTGGAGGGACACAGGAGTTTGCGCTACAACCTACGTTGCTGCCATCATGAGACATCTAAACAAGTGGAGAGACGGAGAAGACCTAGACGATGAGTCTGGTCGCAGTCATTTAGCACATGTTATTTGCTCAGCAAACATCCTTTTGGACGCCGCTCATTGCGGAACTCTACAAGACGACAGGCACAAACAACCGTAAGGCTAGGTATATATGAAACAGGAAAACCAAATTCCACCAATCAACAGTGAATTACTCAAAGCCTTAAAAGCTCAGTTCCCTATGCGAGACCTTGGTCTTGACTACAACTTAAGAGATATGGACTATCATGCAGGGCAGCGCTCAGTAATTCATTTTCTTACTTTCAAGCATAAAGAACAACGAGAAAACTCGCTAACATCCATCCCAGATAACTAACATAAACTCCTATAAGCCATGTGCATCGGTTCGACTCCCACCCCGCCTCCTCCGCCTCCTTCTCCCACGCCTCCACCAAGGCCCATGCAGAAAGTCAAAAAAGTAGAATCGACTGCACGTAAAACCCGCAAAGAGAATCAACGTCGCGGAGGACAACGCTCTCTTCTTATCAACAGGACGGCTCCTAAAACAGGCTCAGCGGGAAGCGGAGCATCACCTTATTAAACACTATGAGTTATTACGGAAAAACAATCACAAACCCGGCACAGGCGACAAACACTGAAGTTGACTGGAACGGTTCTACAGGAATGTTTGCTGTTGCAGGAAGTAACTTCCAAAGTCAAACAGTTAAACTACAGCATAAAATCGGTGACACTTGGGTTGACATCGGTTCTGACGCTTCTTTTACAGCCAACGGAGCTGTTCTATTTACCACCTCTGCTTCTAAAGTTCGAGTGAACGTCAGTTGGGATACAAATTCCTCACCTCCTGACCTTGTTGTCGTTATTGAAGTGAAACCTGTTGTCGAAAACAAAGCTTACTAACCATGTTTCAGTTTCCCGCAGGTTCCAACACCGCACCCCTTACAACGGCTGTTGCTAGACCTACATTCTCTGGTCTTACAGGCGGGGGATTCGACCCTCTGTCCTTAAACCCGATTTTGGCGTTTGAGGCAAGCAGGTCGATGCTCGCTGCGGGAGACGCGGCTGCGGAAAACTTAGACCTTGTCGCCACACTGGAGAACCGAGTCAGCGGCGGCGCGAACGCGACCCAGAGCACAGCTTCCAACCAACCCCGCGCCCACGTTCCAGTCGGTGACGGTCATCTTTATCTTCCGGGAGTCAGCGGAAACTACGCGAGTGTGCCAGATGCTGATAACCTCGACGGATTCAATGACTTTACTCTTGAGTTCGTAGGGTCTTCCGAAGACTGGCATGATGGACTCGCGCTCTCATTAATTGGTAAATATCGACCGGGAGTGTCCAGTTATGTGGTGCGCCTTCAAGCAAGCGGAACCATCTTTCTACTTTATAGCTCATCAACAACTGACTACGCCTACTATTCAAATGCTTCTCACAATCTTGTAGACGGAGCGAAAGGCGGAATAAGAGTCATTAGAAGCGGCTCTTCTCTGTTGTTCTACGAGAACCTTTACACCGGTAATGGATGGCAGCAAATAGGCACAGCAGTCAGTGGTAACTCAGCGACGTTGGCCAATAGAGGACACCAAGTTGAGATTGGCTCCTACAATTACGGTGGGTCTTACCCGTTCAACGGTCCAGTCTTCTCGACTAAAATATGGAACTCCGCATCTCCAGACACAGCCTCTCCAGTCTTAGACGTTGATTTCTCCGGCGGCGAGCACAAGGCATCCACGTTTGCCTGCTCTACGGGTCAAACGGTAACCATTAACAAATCAGGCAACGACCCCGCCACCATTGTTCGCAGACCGTTCCTTAGATTCGACGGTGCTGACAGTCGCATGGATGGCTCATTTAACGAGTCGAACACCACAGGAGGCTACATGTTCGTCGTCTATAGCGTCAACGGAAACGGGGGAGAGGCTTCGGGACGGGTATTCGTCATGAACTCCGCAGGCGAGCAGGGTTACAATAACACCCGAAGCTTCCTGTGGTCGCTGCGAAAAGGAACTGAAAACAACATTGCGTATTATCAAAATTCAACTTGGCAAGGCATTCACACACTGGGATTCGACCCAGTTGATGGGACGTTGCTTCACGAATTAAAGGCGGTTGACGGGGCGCAGTTCTCAAAGGTCAACAACGGCGATATTCAAACCTCGTCCCTCAACCTTAGCTTGTCATCGGAGGAATTTGACATCGGCGCGACCCCAGCTTCTAGCTCAAACCCCGCCATAGACATCGAAGCCCTTTACCTGTTCGACCACACGCTAACCGACGCGGACGCGACAAAGGTGCGCGATTACCTGAACGCCAAAAGCTCAATCTACTAAGCCATGCCCGAAGAAGACTACATCGAAGAACCCCTCACCGAATTGGAACAGGACCAATTAGACACTGGCTGGTTTTATTTTCTCGCCACACCGGAAGCCTATCCGGCCCTTTCGGGCTACGTTGACGAGTCGCGTGGATACCCAATCGAAGGAGCTAAAACCGCGACCCTTCACGGACTCCCACCAGCCGAGGAGCTTCTAACGACCACTGACGGTAGTGGTCAGTTAATGTTGCAGCTTGCAACTTGGAGAGTAACTTCAGACGACCTAGCAACCCTTGAGCCATACATCGAGCAAGGAGCTTTGTCTATTGTAACGGAGTTGGAATGGCTTTCGCTTAAGCCTGAAACACCCGAGGAACTCTAAGCGAATACAACCTATTTATAAATGAACACTTCCGCAGAATCACGCTATAACGCTCTAGAGAGCGAACGCCAGCCCTTCATCGACAGGGCGAGAGAAGCGTCCAAACTAACTTTACCGTATGTGATGCCCGAAGATGGGCATAATTCACACTCACGGCTATATACACCATTTCAGGGCATTGGAGCAAGAGGAGTCAACAACTTAGCATCTAAACTACTACTAGCCTTACTGGCTCCCAATGCCCCGTTTTTCCGCCTCAACTTCGACGAGCCTAAGCTCCGTGCGGAGGGGGCTACTCAAGAAATCATCACAGAGATGGAGGCAGCGCTACAAACCGTAGAGGACTCCGTGATGGAAGAAATCAGTCGTCAATCCTACCGGGTTGGCGTCCATGAGGCTCTTAAGAACCTTATCATCACAGGCAACTCGCTCTTGTATATCCCACCAGAGGGAGGACTCAGGGTATTCCACTTGGACCGTTATGTAATCAGCCGAGACCCTATGGGCAACCCGCTGAAAATCATCACTCGGGAAACCCTAAACTACAATACCCTCTCCGACGAACTCAAGGCAGCAGCAGGTTACCTCGAAGGAGAAACCACAGGCAAGAACTGTGATTTGTTTACTTGTGTGGAGTTGGTCGATGATAAGTGGTATATCCACCAAGAAATTAAAGGTAACGTCATTGAGAGTTCTATGGGTTCTTTCCCCAAGGACAAACTACCCTACATTCCCCTTCGTTTCTCTAAGATTGATGGGGAGGATTATGGCAGGGGATATGTAGAAGAATACCTTGGAGACCTCATCAGCCTAGAGACACTTACTCAGGCTATCGTAGAGGGCTCCGCCGCCGCCGCCAAGGTTCTGTTCTTGGTCAACCCTAACGGCACGACGAGAGCTAAAACTCTAGCTGAGAGCCCTAACGGTGCAATCACGCAGGGCAACGCTCAAGACGTCTCCGTCCTTCAACTAGACAAGTTCAACGACTTTAGAATCGCTTCTGACACCGCTAACACAATCAAAGAGCGCTTAGGACAAGCCTTCCTTCTTACGTCAGGTGTTGTCCGCAATGCAGAGCGGGTAACAGCCGAGGAAATTCGGATGCTCACTCTGGAGCTTGAGTCGTCTTTAGGAGGTCTCTACTCTTTGTTAAGTAACGAGCTACAGCTTCCTATGGTCAACCGGGTCATGGACCTAATGACTACCGACAGTCGTCTTCCTAAGCTTCCTAAAGACTTGGTCAAGCCTGTAATCATCACGGGTGTTGAGGCTCTTGGACGAGGAAACGACCTTCAAAAGTTGGATATGTTCTTGGCTGGTGCTGCGCAAGTAGTGGGGCCTCAAGCTATCGGACAGTTCGTTAAGGTTGATGAATACTTTAAGCGTAGAGCTACCAGCTTAGGCATCAAGACTGCTGGGTTGATTAAGACTCAGGAAGAGATGCAACAAGAAATGCAACAATCTCAAATGATGGAGATGGCTTCTAAAGTCGCTCCACAAGGAGCCGCCGCTCTGGGCAACATTGCCCGAGACGCAGCAGCAGCCCCACCGGAAGCTCCCCCGGAAGAATCACAACAATAACAACAACCGTAAGCCATGACTGAAACGCATGTAATCAATGACGAGACCGCCTCAGAGCAGGTCACCTTAGAAGAAGAAGCTGCTAAAATTGAAGAACAAGAGCAGCCACAGGGAGACCGCCCAGAGTGGCTTCCTGAGAAGTTTAAGTCTCCAGAAGACTTAGCAAACGCCTACAACAACCTAGAGACGCGCTTGGGAACTCCTGATGACGACGAGAGCGAGGAAGACCTGCCTCCCACCGAGAAAAAGTCCGAGGATGAACCTTCCCAGAATGACACTATTACTAGCGCTTCTATGGAGTTCTTTGAAAGCGGTGGTCTTTCGGATAACACCTACGCAAAACTTCAAGAGGTTGGTCTTAGTAAGGAGCTTGTTGATTCCTACATCGAAGGACAATCTGCTATTCAACAGTCAAGCGAAGAGGCTCTCTTAGCAGAGGTTGGTGGTCGTGCGTCTTATGACAAGATTTCTGAGTGGGCCTCGGATAACATGAGCGAAAAACAACTTAGCGCTTACAACCAAGCCATGGAAACAGGAAGCGACGAGCAAGCCTCTCTCGCTATTGACTGGCTAAAGGGTAAATACGAAGACGCCAACGGCGTATCACCTACGCTGGCACAGGGCAAGACAGCAGGTTCTGGAGTATCAGCCTTTGAAAGCCGTGCACAAGTAATGGCAGCTATGTCGGAGCGCGACGCCACAGGTCGCAAGCGCTACGAAGTAGACCCAGCTTACCGAGCCGAAGTGGAGCGTAAACTTGCACTTTCCAACCTATAACCTATATAAACCATGACAGAAACAATCAACTGGTTAATCACCAACAAAGAAACGGTCCTTCAACTCCTTACGGGTGTTGTATCCGTAGCAAGTATTCTGGCTACTCTTATCCCTAACGATAGCGCTAACGCTTGGATTGCCCGAGCGAACAAGGTTGTTAGTTGGCTAGCGCTAAACATCGGAAAGGCTAAACCAGCCTCAAAGAATGATTAAGCTACTGGTATCGCTCATGCTTGCGTTTCCTAAGATTGCCGACGTCTTTTTCAAAGTGAAAGATGAGTATACTAAGTCGTATAAAAAGAATCGCCATCGTCGCATGGATAAGCGTATCGACGACTGGTTGCACAACTCTAAGTAAAAGTGAAATTCCATATTTTATTTCAATACTTGAAGAACATTCTTTCTCACCTGAAGAGAAAGAAACCATCGCAGAGCTGCTCAGATACGCCGCGCAGCTTGAAGCGAGGTGAGCTTGTAGGTATTTGTGTTGGTCATTCCCGTCCGGGCGACAAAGGTGCAGTCAATTACGACGGCACAGTTGACGAATGGAGCTACAACCTAGAAGCCGGGGAGGCTCTCAAAAAAACCCTTAAAGATAAAGGTGTGCGTTCGGTTCTTTACTCAACCTACGAAGGGAAAACCTATCGCACCGCGATGACATACATCCGAAAGAAGCTCAAGCTAGACGGAGCTACGTTAGCTGTAGAGCTTCACTTCAATGCTTCTGGCATACCCACTGTGCGAGGTTGCGAGACTTGGTATCGTTACGGTTCTCCTGAAGGACGTAAACTAGCACAACACATTCAAACATCTATTATCGCTGCTTATGGCAACCGAAACAGAGGAGTCAAAGCAGCCAGAGCACCCGACAGAGGATTCAGCTTCATGAAAAATGATGCCCTTCCTGCTGTTCTTTGCGAACCATTTTTCGGAGACGACAAGAAAGACTACATCTTGTTCTCCAAGCCGTCCAAGCTGGGTCAACACCTAGCTGACGGTATCTACGATTTCCTGTTGGATAAGCATACAAGTAACCAGAGCGCCCGAAAGGATAACGCTGTTGAGTGAACGACGCCTCGACCGACCTGAAAAACCTAAAACAAAACCAAACTAACCTAACAAAATTATATTATGGCTGAAGGCACTATTACCCCCTCATTCCTTGGACAAAGCGGCGGCTCTGGAGACAAAAACGCTCTTTTTCTAAAAGTATTCGCTAACGAAGTCCTCACCACGTTTGAAGAAACTAACGTGATGAAAGACCTCCATACCGTTCGGACTATTTCGAGTGGTAAGTCGGCGCAGTTTCCCACTATGGGCAAAGCAACTGCTAAGTATCACGAACCCGGTGACGACGTATTTGAAAATACCACAGAGGGTTACACTTCAACGATTAACCACAAAGAGCGCATCATCACCATTGATGACGTGCTGATTGCGGCTACGTCTATCGCTAACATCGACGAATTGAAGAACCACTACGACGTGCGTTCTGCCTATTCGACCGAGTTGGGACGTGCACTTTCTAAGCGCTTCGACCTCGCTACTATGCGGACTCTCGTTGCTGCCTCTCAAGTGGCCGCTTCTGCACAAGCTAACCCTGATGCTGGCAACGGTATCAAAATTGACTTGGGAACCACCACTGGTGCTCCTGCGGACCTTAGCACTGCTGGTAACATCATCCAGACCTTCCGCCTCATCGCGCAGAAACTGGACGAGAATGACATCCCGTCTGAAGACCGCTTCGTTATCCTGACGCCTGAGCTTTACTACCTCCTCGCAGGTAGTGACAACGCAGCCATCAACCGCGACTTTAGCGGTGCTGGTAGCATTGCTTCTGGTAAGGTGTTGGAGCTTGTTGGACTGAAAATCTTCAGCTCGACTCACTTGTCTGACATCACCACAAACGAAGTCGCCTCTGATGACGTCAAAGCTAAGAACAACCCGTTCGATGACGCTGACGGCGCTTCGGCTGACAAGGGTTATCTTGACTCAAGTCTCGACGTTCTTAAGTTCGTTGCTGGTCACAAGTCCGCTATCGGAACCGTCAAGCTTATGGACCTCGCTGTAGAATCGGAATACTCCATTCCTAAGCAAGCGACCCTCATGCTTGCCAAATACGCAATGGGTCACGGTATTCTTCGTCCTGAAGGTGCTGTGAGCGTTATTGCTTAATACATACCCCCTAGGGGCCTCCTTAGAACAGTCTTTGGAGGCCCCTTTTTTTCTATGAAGAAAAGAGTAAATATGCGGATAGAACACAAGTCTAAGAAAGGCGGTCTCACCAAAAAGGGACGTGACCACTATAACCGCAAAACAGGCTCTAATCTCAAAGCTCCGGTAACGGAGAAAAACCCTAAAGGAAAGAAGGCTGCTCGTAAGCGTTCATTCTGTGCTCGTATGTCGGGCGTCAAAGGACCTATGAAAGACAAAAAAGGTCGCCCTACGAGAAAAGCTCTCGCTCTTCGTAGATGGAAATGTTAACAATAAATAAATAAAAATTATGTGTATGTCTAGTAATCAATCGCGGTTCGGCCTTCTTGGCGCGCAGCTTGTCGAAAGCGATAAAGTTCAACGCTTTGTTAAAAAAACGGGTTTTGATAACACCATCGCAGGCGCGGTAATAAGGAATAACCGAGATAAAAAGCCGTCTAGTCGTCCGATAAACCCGAGAACAGGCCACCCGGAAACGAAAGCAGCTAACTCAACGCCTCGCACAGGGTTTAACATTTATCAATAATCACGCCCCTAGCGCTCGCTCTTAAACGCTGGCGTTGCTAACTTCAAATAAACAAATGGCTCTAACTACTGAACTAGAAAGTGTAAACCAAATGCTTGGGCATATTGGTGAAGCACCCATAAACACGCTTGCTGACTCAGCAGCACTACCAATTTCTGCCAGCACTGCCTTGACCGCTCTACGCGAAGTCTCAAAGGAAGTGCAAACCGAAGAGTGGCACTTCAACACCATTACGAACTACGAGCCAACCAAAGAGCTAACCGGAAAACTTAGGTTACCTGACGAAACTCTTTTTGCTGACGCGGTAGACAAAACACGCGACGTTGTTCAACGTGGGTTGTATTTGTATGACCGTAAAAACCAAACGAACATCTTCAGCGAAACCTTCAAAGTTGACCTCACCGTTCAACTATCATGGGACGAGCTTGTGGAAGTAGCCAGACGCTACATTACCCTTAGAGCCTCCCGTGTGTTCCAGAGTCGCATCATTGGAAGCACAGAGCTTCAATCGTTAATTGCGTTGGATGAAATGCAAGCGCGTGCTCGTTTGCTGGAGCTAGACTCTCAATCATCTGACAGAACCATCTTTGACAGCGAGGACGTAGCTCGACGTGTAGGCGTCCACCGCAACCCTAATATCTACTAATGCCCTTAATCAACACCTCGGTAAGTAACCTCATTCAAGGGGTCTCACAGCAGCCAGACGCTATTCGTTTTGCTGGTCAGTGTGAGGAACAGGAGAACGCTTTGCCAAGCATCGTGGACGGTCTCCAAAAGCGACCGGGGTGTCAGCATATCGTCACGCTACTAGAAACAGCGTCTCTCGACGCGAACTCTAAGATTCACTTCATTGAACGCGACCAAGACGAGAGGTATGTGGTTATTATTAAGAACAAAACCTCCTCAACGAAGTCTATCGCAGCGTTTAACCTCTCTACAGGGGCTCAGGCGACAATCACAGAGCGCTATACCGGGGTGGTTGAATCGTTTGTTAGTTCAGATGAAATCTATAAGAAAGCAATCACCTTTACACAGAAGGCTCCTGTCACAGTTTTAGGCACAGAGAGTTCCCGGTTGGGTAAACTCAGAATCACCGGGGGTCTAAATAAAGGTAACACCTTATACGACATCTTTGACATTGCTACCGACACCGACAAGAAGCGACTCAGGTTTGACGGAGATGTTACATTGTATGGCTCTGGGACTGGCTCCTACCAAAACACAGTTGAATACACTGTAGACAACGCAGATAACGCAGAGCTAATTCTTGAGACTCGTAACTACCTTACTCACGGCGTTGACGACTCGACACCCACAGTCCCCGTAGACGACCTCAAGCTGTTTACTACTGGTGACTTCACCTACGTCCTTAATACCAAGAAGAAGGTAACTAAAGATTCCACAACGAGTGCTCCTGTAAGCTCAGAAGCTTTGGTGTTTGTTAAGCAAGGCGACTACGAGCGCAAGTATGGATTATCTATTACGACCGCTGGTGGGACCACGTATGAGAACTGGACTTACTCTGGGTCGTCTCAGAAATGGTCTACTGGAGGTGAGACCTTCTACAACACTGGTTACGAATCCGAGTCAGATTTCATCATGAAGAATTTGTTTGAGGGGGTTATTCATATTGCTTCTACTCTGCCTAGAAGAGTTGTGGATGCAAATGGCGAGCAGGGTTCTGAGCGATACGACCAACCTCTAAACCTAGTCAGGGTCACGGGAGGAACAGCATATTCTGGTGGTTTCGACGGCGTAGCAGGAACAGAGCCGTTGTCTTTAGCGTCAGACCCATCGTTCACCGTAAGTCTCAAAGGTAACCAAATTGGTGTTATTACCGGACCTGCTGACTTCACCATTCAAGTAGACGATTCAATGGCTGGGGACGGACTTGGGGTTGCATATAAATCAATCCCTAACCTAGCGGACTTACCGAGCACCGCTACCCACAGGTTTAAGATTGCCGTTCAAGGCGACGTGGATGCCTCTGAAGACGACAGGTATGTTCAGTTCTTGGTTAATGGACACACCCCATCCTTGGTGGACGGCTCTGTTGGAGATGGTGGTTGGTTTGAAACCAGCGGAGGCAACATAAGCGACCGCATCGACGCGACTACAATGCCCTTGATTCTCAAGAGCACCGCCGTAAACGCATTTGAGCTTAACCACATGCCTCTGGATAAGCTAGACGCTGGAGATGATATTACAAACCCTGACCCTTCCTTTATCGGAACCTCCATCCAACGAGTGTTCCAGTTTAAGAGTCGTTTAGGTTTCTTATCAGGCTCATCGGTTTCTATGAGCGAAGTAAAGTTCGGAGGATACGACGGCGATTTGGATTTACAGCGCTACAACTTCTACCGGACCTCAGTTACATCGCTACTGGATGGAGACCCAATCGACGCCACCATCTCGTCTGACAAGGTGACCAAGCTTAGGGCTGCTATCTCGTTCCAAGACAACTTGATATTGTTCTCAGACTTCAGTCAGTTTGTTCTCCGGGGTGGAGACCTGCTAACACCAAAGACTGTCTCGTTCAACCAAATTACAGAATACGAATACGATAAGTCGGTAGACCCGATTGGTCTTGGTTCGTATATTTACTTCCCGTTCGTTCGAGGAGGATTCATGGGAATCCGTGAGTTCACAGTAAACGCAAATACCGACAACTTTGACGCAAACGAAATCACAGCCCACGTTCCTCAGTATATCCCCAAAGCTAGCGGAGGAGGGCTTGTGGCTATTTCCGGTTCCAGCGCAGAGAGTCTAATGGCTGCTACTGACGGCAACGACGTCTACGTCTACAAATACTTCTTCAAAGGAAACGAGAAAGTTCTCAGCTCTTGGGGTAAGTTCACCGTAAGCGGTGGTGGCATCAGGGGTCTTACGTTCATCGAATCTGAGTTGTATATTGTTCAGTCTATCTCCGACACAAACCAGACGCACCTACTTAAGATAAGCATGGGTAACAAACAGAGAGACCCCGAAGGATACAACACGAACCTAGACAGGCGTGTTGTTGTAACTCTCAACGCGACTATAGCTGTTCCAACATTTACTTTACCCTACTTGCTTAAGGACGACGAGGAGTTACAAGTCTACACCAAAGATGGTCTTCTTATTCAGAACCTAGAGACCACACCGAACGGGTCTGAGACTGTTGTTACCTTCAAAAACAACACCGTTAGCGGAGGATTGACTGGCGTCGCTGAGTCACTCTATGCTGGTGTTAAATACACCATGAAGTATACTTTCTCTAAGTTGTTGTTCAAAGCACAGGCCGGGCAGAACATGACACGCACCGATGGTAAAATGCGAGTTCGTGGAGGAACGCTATTTTTCGAGGACACGTCGCACTTTGAAGTCAAAGTCACACCCGACCTAAGAAACACCTCGACTGCGGAGTTCAACGCCTCTATCGTGCAGCATACCATAGAGGGTGATTCTGTTTTAGAGTCGGGACGTTTTCGATTCCCTGTATTTTCAGACCCTGAACAAACTACCATTACCGTTGAAAACTCCTCGGCCATGCCTTCTAACTTCCAAAGTGCAGAGTTTGAGTCGTTCATACATCAACGCTCCAGACGCTATGGCTAGTGTAGTAGAAACAACACCCGAAGGACATACCATTCTCATCGCCACCAAAGAGCACGCTAAAGAGCTTACTGAGGGTATGAGGGAAATGGACAAACTTGAATGCTTTTGTGTTGGCTCAGCGCCATCAAAAGCTGTTGAGTCGTCTATGAACGCCAGCGATATGAGCTTTACCGTTATGACCAAGGATGACAAAGTCATGGCTATGTTCGGAGCGGGAGAAGGCCATGAGCCTTTCATCTGGATGTTGGGAACTAATGAAGTAGAACGATACGCAAAAGACTTTCTAAAGCATTGCAGGAAATGGGTCTGGTCTTTAGCTAGCCATTATGGTTCTGTGTCTAATTGGATACATACGGATAACCTTGTGTGCATCAAATGGCTTAAATGGTGTGGAGCGGAGTTCGGAGAACCCATAAAAATTAAAGAAGAACTTTTTAGAAAATTCAAAATAACAAAGTAACATGTGTGACTTAACAATGGCAATGATGGGTATTCAGGCCGTGCAAGGCGTAGCTTCCATCTCAGCCCAGCAGCAACAGGCAAAAGCGCAAGAAGCCGCTCAAAGTGCCGCCTCTGTTCGCGAGATGCAGCGACAGCAAATGACTATGCGCTCAGAGCGTATGCAGCAGAGTCAGGAAGAAACTTCAATGGCGCAGGAAGCGCTTAAGTCTCAACGCGAATCTGAATCAGCAGTCTCCACCGGGACCGTCGCTGCTGAGTCAGTCAATGTAGCAGGAACATCTGTGGGTCTTGGTCTACAAGACCTCGAAAAAAGCAACGCGGAGTATCAGTCCGCACTGGCCTTACAAGCTCGCTTGAACGACTCAGCACGTAGACTTGGGCTTGCTAATTCTGGTGAGCAGTATATCACTAACATGATTGGAATCAATCAACCCATCGCTCAGCCCGACTACTTAGGAACAGTCTTAGGGACCGCAGGGAGTATGATGGGCACTTACCAGCAAGGAGAACTTTATAAAATGCAGACAGATAATGCTAATCTCAGTCGCCAAACTATGAGAGGTAGAGAAGCTTTAGCTGCAAACCAACTAGAAGCGTCTAAGATTAGAAATCAAACTCTTCGGATTCAACAAACAGGTGCTATACAATCGACAAACAGACAAAGGTTGATGTATGAAACTATGAAATTGCAAAACAAAAATGTTGCACCACGAACCCAATAAACTATGGCAACTAAGAAAAACCCCCTTGCTGCTCTCCTGAGCACTGACGAGAGACAACAAGTTCAGGAACTACAACGTGACCACGTTCTTCGTTCTGCTGTTCGTCAAGCAGGAACGTATGGAGTTGGTGTTCAGAAACCTCTCCCTATTTCTCAGACCAATCTTGGTAGGTTGTCTAATTCGTTAGGAACCGTGAGCGGTATCTTAGCTCAGTTTACAGCTTACCAAGCGCAGAAAGAACAAGTCGAGCTGAAAGGTGACAGCCTACAGCACACTCTTAACATGCAGGAGTTACAGAGTTTGGAAGCCGACCTAAGCACCAAGGGGGCTTTAATCCAAAAAGACACTGCTCATGAAGTCGTCAAAAGACAGGCAATCCAACTAGAAGAAGCACAGGAAGCCCGCGCCAATGCTGAGTTTGACCTCATGGTCAGAGACTCGAATACGGAGCAAAGAATAGACATGTTCAGGAGAGCCCAAGAACAAGTCAAAATAACTAGAGAAAGAGCAGAACGAGCAAGACTTGGGCAACCGTTAGACCCTTATTCCCCGGAATTTAGAGACCGCTCTCTGCGAATCATCGGGTCTCTTCGTGGTGCTGATTTCGCTGATTATCTTGAGGCGGAAACACAAAAAGCACTCGTCGAGTTAAGGAAGAACGACAATGGAGCTAGCCTGACTCGGGAAGAGGCCATGGATTTAGCCGAGGACATCCGAGAGAGATACATGGAGTTGAAGGAACTCAGTCTTGATGATGAGATTGGCAGAGGTTTCATGAACGCTACGGAGCGTTTAAGGGCTGCTAGGGAGCCTGAACTTGCAAACCAACTTCTTAAACAGTCAGAATCAATCAACACAGAGAACCTTATTGGTGCTGTTAAACAATGGGCTGAATCAGAACCTGATTGGGAAAATCTAGAAAGACAAGAATGGTATGCTCAAATGACCGGGATGGATAAATATAGGTTTCTGGGTGCGTTCATGGGAACTCAAGGTAACCCCGCGCTTGGCACTGTGGGAACCCCCGGTGTGAAGGGTCTTATGACTCAAACACACAAAGGTGCTCTTCAGTTCCAACAGTTGTTTAATGAGGTGAGCGAAAAGTATCAACTGGAGGGTAAGCCTCTTAAGGAGTATTCCGGGTTTGATGCTATGCAAGCTAGCGTTGATGAAGCCGTTGAAAACACGCTTACTAAAGAAAACAGACAAAAAGAAAACCTGTTTGCAGACGCCCTGAATGGAGCAAGAAGTTATCTCCACAACATGGACACTAAATTAACCGATAACCAAGTGTCTGCTTTAAGGGTGGGTCTTGTTCAAGAAGGAGACTACGCAAACCCCTCCGCACTAAGAAAAAGAATACAAGACCGATTCCCCGGTTTGAATATAGATACAGTCCCTGACGACAGGCTACCTGAGTTTGCAATAGCTCTTGTCACCCAGCTTCAAGGAATAGGAGACGTTAAGACCAAACAAACCGCAAAGCTAGTAGCTACAGCCCTTGGTCCTAATACTGTTTTCCTAGACTCTAAAGACGGGTTGACGGCTTTAGCGGTGCGATTAAAAGGAAAAATAGACGGGTTTCCGGGCGCTGATACAATTTCTTTTACGCCGTTCTTTAAGGGTATTCTTGAAGGAGGCCCCTCTACAGGTTACATAGGTCTTCAAGAGCAAGGTGGAAGTATTTACATCAACAAGTTGGATGCTATGTCGGACGGAGCGATTAGTGGATACAGAGAAAAACTAAATAACTTAAATGGTGTAGTCGAAGCAGAGCTACCTGAAAACGCTACTTCTGACCAATTCTATGAACTTTACAGAACTAAGTATAGAGAGCTAGAGCAAGAAACAGAACAATTAGTAGGGAAATCTATTGTTCGTCACGTAGAAGAACAAAAAGCAGTCTTGGGGGCGATGAACGAAAAAGCAAATGCTCGCGCTAAAGCTATTTCAGAGCTTAGTAAGAAGCCGGGGTATGAAGGAATCGAAAGAGGTTTGACTGTTGACCCAAAAGAGTTTATAAAGTTTCAGGAAGCAAACAGAGATTATACACCCCAAGAAGTCATTGACGTGCTTTTGGAAAGAGGGAAAACAATAGAAGCACCCCTTGGAGAGACCTTACGTTTCGTTTACGCAAAAACCCCTGAAACGGCTGAGCAGTATTTCAAAAACTTTGACGCCTCCAGAAAACAAACATTAGAGGAGGCGAACATGTTTAATGAGGGAGGACAGTTCTATCGAGAGAATAGAGACGCGGCTACTAGCTTAGCATCCGGTGGTTACCCTTGGCTTTTCGGAAAAGAAGTAGTTCGTGATTATACTCAATTTAATATTGATTCAAAGCGCGCAAACAAAAAGCGCCTGACGGTTGCGATTGATGGCGGGGAAGCAAAAGAGCTTGGCGCGTTGTATGCTTATAATAAAGGAAAGTCACAACCAAACAAACCTCTTGTATTAATACCCGCTGAAAATTACGTAAACGTATTACCAAAAGGCGCGGAACCACCAAAGGATGTTTACGTTACAGAGTTTAGCCCAGCATCCTCAACTGGTTTCGAAACCGGTTTCACTACTCGGAGGCTAGTGTCTGAAGCTCCAGAATACTTGCAGCGAAAATTGAAATCTTATGGAACAACTTCAAAGGAGGTTGGCGTTGGCCCTTTTAATTCCGGCGGCTCCTACATGTCCGGCGGCGGTCTGGCACGCATAGGAGAACCTGATTACCATGCCGATTGGCCTAGTATAAGAAGAGACACTACAATACCTGCTGGTTTCTTTGGAAAAGTCCAGACACCACTTATGGGTATAACCTTTGGTAATACTCCTCCAAAACAAAGCGACGTAAAAGACATTAGATTAGGGTTACAGTATAGTCCAAAGGAATTAAAAGAAGTAAGCTCTCTTTTTGGTTTCGACACTGAGTTGGAGTTCCTTCAGAGTCAATACAACAACTCGTATTACTCCAACCAAAGACAAAGAGTTAAGTAAACGTTATTTTAAGCAACCATGATTGATACAAGAGATTCTATTGATAAAGCACTTCAGCAAGGAGACTCAATCGACCAAGCTCTCCAGCAAGGAGACTCAATCGACCAAGCACTGCAAGGAGAGACTCAGGTAGCCCCAGAGCCCGTGCAGGAGGAGCAGTTAGAGCTTCCTCAAGAAGACGCTCTACCCGAGAATCAAGACGCCGAGCAACCTCAAGAGGTGCAGGAGCCTCAAGAGGTGCAGGAGCCTCAAGAGCAGGGCGAAGAAGAAGAAGAAGAAGAAGACGAAAACACCGTTAAGGACTACGTTGGGGACATCGCTATGGCTTTACCTCGCGGTATAGAAGCAGCCGTTGAAGGAATCTACAATTTAGGCGACACAATCAGTGAGCAATTCTTCGACGACGGTCTGCCTGATTGGGACATTAAAAAGAATAATGTGACCGGAACGTCGAAGACAGGAGTAGGTAGATTCGGGGTAGGTCTTATTCAGTTTGCTACGGGGTTGATTCCCGGCTTTGGAGCCTTATCTTTACTTGGAAAGGCAAGTAAAGTAACTCGTATTACAAGCGCTCTGTCGAAAGGCAAAGGAGTGCTTAAGAGTTACTCTGCGAACAAACTCAGTCTCTCTCCTGAAACAATGAAGAAGCTGAGCAGACTAAAGCCCGGAACAAAAAAGAATATCGAATTCGCGACGGCTGGAACTATTTCTGAGTTCTTAGTGTTTAAGGGTCAACAGGAGCGCCTTTCAAACATGCTGGCTACACACGAAGGTGGAGGAGGTCCTGTTCAAGATATAATCAACTGGATGGCCTACGACCCTAACGATGAAAACCACAACGAGTTTATCGAGCGTGGTAAGACAGCTTTAGAGGGTCTCATTGTCGGTGAAATTATAGGTCTCTCTGCTATGGGCTTGTTTAAAGGGTATAGAAAATACAATCCCAAACGAGACGGAACGGTAAACTCGGAGTCTGTTTTAGACCCGGAGGGAAACCCTCTTCCCCCTGAAGCGGGAGAGGCTATTAGCGGCATTAAAAAAGTGTTTAACACCCACGCCGAACAAAGCGCACTCGTCAAAAGGCAAATAGCCAACGGAGAAACACCGGACCCGGTAGCAGCCGCTGATGCAGCTTTAAAAAATCCCGATAACGTCCTTACACAACAGGAAAAGAACGCGATGTCTGAAATGGAGCATCGTTTTAGCGACGCTGAGAACGCGCAAAAACACCAGAACATCACCGGAGTAGACCCAGAAACCGCTCCTAGACCTGAAGGTGTTCAGGAATCTCAAAATAACATTAAGGATGCTCCAGTCCCTGAAGTTAAACAAATAGACCCGGAAACAGCCCCCGAAACGGAGATAGATGACCTTTTGAGAGAGCATGGTATACAAACAGCCACGCTTAGTCCTAAATCAAAGCGCGCATACGCGGCGGACATACTAGAGCAGTCAAAAGAAGGCGGAACCGAGCAGTTGATAAGCAAAGTTGAGCAGCACGTTGTAAAGGTTGTTAAGGACGCAGGTCTGTATGACACTACTAACCCCCAAGCGCTTCTTTCCGGTATTAGGGTTCTGAACAGCGTTACTGAAATGCGAGCCTTTCTAGGACACGTAGCGAAAGTCTCTATGAAAGCCAGTAAACAAGGCAAAATGAGCCCAGAGGCTCGCGAGAAATTCTTGGAGGAAACCCGTCAAATTACGATTGCGGGAATGGAGGGAGCGGGTGGTAAAGCACAACTAGACCTAACACCTTTCCGCGACCGCGTGGAGGACTTGCAGTTTGTCAGAAGCGAAGCCGAAGTGCTCTACGACGCCATGAACAACATCGGTAAAGACCTAGAGGATAAGGTAACAAACGCTGCCGCTGCTCTGGAAAACAAAACCGTCCAAGCAAACGTAAACGGAAAGGCGACGCTGTTGAATGAAGAGGAGGCGATGACGGAAGTTTTCTCCGCCATGGACCGTTGGGCAGCACTTCAAGAAATCTGGGCTGACTTCGGAACGCAGTTGTCCCTCGGTCTTAGACAGCGTAATGACCTATACCGCACAGGACAGAGTTCTTTGGGTAGAGACATCGCAGGACAACACAGGACTCTAGGAGTAGCGTTGGAGGATGCAATGAAGAGGCAAGGACAGGTTTTCCGAAGAGAGAACAGGGGAGTTGTTTCTGACAAAAGGATTATTAAAGACCTTCAGAGGTTGTTTAAGAAGTCAGGTAAAGGCGGAACAGAGGGCATGGAACAGATGGTGAAAGACTTCAACCAAGTCGGCGTCAACAAAGGTTTATCTCAGTGGACGTTAGCGGGGCGCAAAGGTCTCGCTGTTTCTCAGGAGTGGTATTACAACGCTATTCTAGGTTCCCCTACTTCTTGGGCTGTTAACTTTTTAGGTGGAGCGCTCGTTCTTCCCTTACGACACATGGAGTCAATCGCAGGAGGCGTCATGACGGGTAACGTAGACTTAGTTAAAGCTAACTTCAGGGTCATGTTTGACCTTCAGAGTTTCGCTGACTCTGTTAAGTATATGTGGAAGTCAGGCGGGGACGACGAAGCGCGTTCAATTGTTGGATACACAGCATATAGAGACGACCGCATGTTTTCCCCTAAAGGAGAGATTAGAGTAGATAACCCGGATGGAACGCTACTTCGTGAATCCGTGAATTGGGTGGGAAAAGCCATTCGTTTCCCCTCTAGGATAATGATGATGGGAGATGAGTTCTTCAAACAGATGAGCTACCGTGCTCGTATCAAAACATCTCTGGCTATGAGTGGATACAAAAAGGGACTCCACAGAGAGCCCGGCGCGATGGCCAAGCACATTGACGAGGGTTTTAATTCTACTATTACTGAAAATGGTCGTTTTCGTAATGAGCAGAACGTCCAACGCGAAGCTCTTGAAGCTCTTTCCGCTGCTCGTAAAAAAGGCGAATCCATTCCTGATGAAAGAGATTTTGTCAATACTTACGTTAAGGACCACTACTCTAATAACAACCTAAAGAAAGTAGATGGTGTTGTTTACGGTGACTCCATAGGGTTCGACGAAAGACAGGCGCTAGTCGAAGCAGGAACAGATTGGGCGCTAGTAAACACCTTTACTAACAAAGTAGACAACGCGTTCTTTAAGGCTACCGGAGACATGGCTCAAATGAGCCCTTGGCTGGGTTTTGTTATTCCGTTCGTTAGGACGCCTTCAAACATTCTTTTGTTTGCCTTGGGGCGCACAATGCCGAGGCCCGTTAAAATCACTAAGGAGATAACGAAAGGGCTTAAAGCAAATAAAGCTTTAAAAGATATAGACGTGGAATCCTATGCGAACGATTTCGTGGAAAAAGCAGCTTTAGACGATATGCCTGAAGCCCGTAAAATGGCTCAAAGCTATTTAGACACCATACAAAGCGGTAATTCTATTCAATCCGCTGAAGCCATGGGTCGTTTATCTACAGGCATCATGTCAATGGGAACTCTGTTTATGCACATCGAAACACTAGGAGACCGCATCACAGGTTCGGCTCCAGAGGACCCCGGTAAGCGCGAAGCTTGGGAAGCCACAGGAAAGAAGGCGTTTTCTATCGAGTGGGGAGGGACGTGGCATAGTTACCAGCGTCTTGACCCTTTTGCTACAACTCTAGGTATCATGGCAGACATTTCACAAGGATATGCTGACACAAGAGATACTGGAGTCAGTGAGTTCGGAGACGAGGATGAGTTCGAGAAGAATCAAGAAGGTCTTATGCGTTTTGGTGCTGTTCTGGCTACAGCGATGGCTAACAACGTAAGCAACAAGTCCTACATTGAAAACTTGGGAGAACTTCTGGACATGTTAGAAAAGCCCTCTGAAGCGCTTCCTAACATCGGAGGCAACATTATGGCTGGCTTTGTTCCTAACGGTCTTAACTGGTCTCAAAATGTCTACGAAGAATCACCTGCTATCTTGGAAGCTAGGGGTATGTTAGATAAGATTAGGAAACGTATTCCTGAGTCGATGAGACCCGGTGAAAAGTTGATGCCTCGTCGTAACGCCTTTGGTAAAATAATGACAAAGGGTAAGGGTAATACCGGGTCGTTTGGTAAGGCAATCAACCCGTTTTACTCTTCTGAGACATCAAACGACATTGTTAATATGGAGATTGAGCACCAAGCGGTAGGTCGTAGACGCATGGGTCACAGTCGAAGCATCGGCGGTAATACTGTTGACTATAGGGACTACAGAAACGAAAACGGCGACACTGCCTACGACCATATGCAGCACCTTTCGGGGACTATGAAGTTAGGACCCGCTCAATTAACCCTTCATCAAGCCCTGCGTAGACAAATTCAGTCTAACGACTACCAATACCTCCCTCCGGTCACTGAGCAAAACAGACATAAAGACCACCCGAGAACTAAAGCTTTGACAAAAACAATCAACAAATACAGAGCTTACGCTCGTCGTCAAACCGAAAGAGAGTTCAAAGAACTTAGAGCTGACTTAGCTAACCTATTAAGATAAAATACCATGCCAAATTCATATAATACAATAACCCTTTCATCTGGGTCTGGAACTAACACCTATAGCCAGACAGTGTTTGGTCCTTTTGATTTCGATTACATTAACATAAATGACATCAAGTTAGTTGTAAAGGTCACGGACGGCTCTGGTTTCAAATGGCAAAACGCTACTGTTGCTAGTGTTGACCCTACGACAAAACTGGTAACTCTAGTGGAAAACCTGCTTTTCTCAAACGTTCTTAACGAAGCGCGAATCTACAGGTCAACCTCACTTAGCCCTATCGTTGACTTTCAGTCTGGCTCTCGTATCTCAGAGTCTGACTTGGACACTGCTTACAGACAGGCATTGTTTGCTTCTCAAGAAGCTGTTGAAGACGGCGCAGGAAGTGGAACAAGAACACTCCAAACGGATGACGACATTGCAAGTGGAGCGATAACCTCCGCTAAGTTAGCTACTGACGCCGTCGAGACCGCTAAAATTAAAAACCTAAACGTAGACGCTAGTAAGCTGGCTGCTACCCTCGACCTAAGCGGTAAGACGGTTACTCTTCCAAACAACGCGGTAACCACGACTAAGATTTTAGACGCTAATGTAACCTTTCCCAAGCTTGGTGATGTCATCAATGACAACACAATGGCTACGGCTGGAGCTACTAACGTGGCTACGTCAGCTAGTATTAAGGCTTACGTAGACAACCTTAAGCCTAATATCGTTCAGGCTGTTAAGACTGATACTTACTTTGTCACTAGCCCCCTAATGGCTTTTACCGATATACCCAACCTTAGTGTTACAATTACACCTAGATTTTCAAATTCTAAAATATTGATTTCTTCAAGCATAAACAATAGCACTAACAGCTCTCATCACGGGTGTATATTTAAATACACACAGAACGGGACTGATATAGCAGTCGGAGACACAAGAGGTGCTAGAATTCCCTGCACCTTCTCAGGTCATTCCTCTGGTCAATACGCGCCTAGCGTCGACGGCATGGATTATCTTATTGATGCTTCGTCTGTTACCGCAGGAACCCCGATTACGTTCAAAGTTCAAGTTACGGCATACGATGAAACCGACGTTTTAATAAACGAGGCTGATACAGATACCGACGCAGCCTACGTTCCTGCCCCAATATCAACGCTAACCGTAACCGAAATCTACCAATAATGCGTCATGGACTCCACCCACACCCCAGCAGCAGTAGGCATCGTAGGAATGTTAGGAACCTTTACGCTATCGGACATCAACGCTCTCGTTGGTATCGGGGTAGGCTTACTGAGCTTACTTTATTTACTCATTAGAATTCTCAAGGAATGCAAGACGAAGTAGAAACCCAAGAAGACAAACTCAACGCCCTCCAAGGGCTGCTTATTGATGAGTTTACCGCACGTATCAAGTCAGGCGAGGCTGCACCAAGCGACCTCAACGCTGCTAGGCAGTTACTGAAGGACAACGGCATTCACGCCGGGTTATCCAAAGGCAACCCTCTGGAGCAACTGGCAGAAATCTTACCCTTTGACGCAGCATCCAATGGCTAGAAACTACAGAAAAGAATACGACACCTACCACAAAACAGCGCGACAGAAGAAGCGCCGTGCTGGTCGTAACAAGGCCCGTAGTCTTGTCATCAAGAGGAGAGGTAAAAAGGCGGTTCAAGGTAAGGACGTGCATCACGCAGACCGCAACCCTCAGAACAACGGCTCAAGTAACCTGAAGATTCAGAGTAAGAAGAAGAACCGAGGAAACAATAAGTAATAGTGGACATTCCAGACAAACTAAAAGACTTTAGGAACTTCTTGTATGTTGTCTGGAAGCACCTAAACCTACCCAACCCTACACCTATTCAATATGAAATCGCCGCATACATGCAAGGAGGAGATAGACGAGCTATTATCGAAGGTTTTAGGGGAGTCGGTAAGAGTTGGATTTGCTCTGCATACATTGTGCACCAACTCCTCCTCGACCCAAGCAAAAACATACTTGTCGTCTCTGCTTCTAAGACAAGAGCAGATGACTTCAGCACTTTTACACTTAGACTCATCCATGAACTCCCTATTCTCGCTCACCTTAGACCCACCGCCTCACAGCGATTTTCCAAAATCTCCTTCGACGTCGGACCAGCCCCCGCCTCCCACGCCCCCTCCGTCAAATCCTTGGGAG
>UPTG01000349.1_pt1 | contig 38353 bp, 28 predicted proteins | sample 2160121 | NCBI WGS metagenome assembly UPTG01 (sample SAMN06266255, study PRJEB28933) | marine metagenome | isolation source: Columbia River Estuary | place: USA:Columbia River Estuary, USA | collected 2014-07-27
TGTCTCCATAATCACTTACACCAGTCCCACTAAGGTGGGTATGTGAAAACCCATAAATATAAGCATCACTGTAATGATAGCCACTGCACCCGTCCCAACCCTCTAGACGAGTATCCGGACTTAGTTGCATCATTCCAAATGGCATAGTCGCACCCGGATAGGTATGACCATGGCCACCGGTACCTATAAAAGGATTTACATAGTTGATTAGTTTTTTCTCACTTAGTGTGGATGGTGTTTTAGATTCCCTTGTGCAACTAAAAAATAGTAGCGAAATAATAAGCAAAATAAAATTTTTCATTGTAAGATTTTAGAACATTAATATACAAAAAACACCTCGTAAATAACAAACTGAATAAAATGCGTTAAGGTTTTGAGAGTTTTATATCAATTGTGTGTCAATTGTGTATCAATAATTAAAGATTGATTTCTTATCTTTACAATTATTAAATATAAATTTAAAATATCAACTACTATGAAAAAAACTATTTTTTTAATTTTTATTTTTCTAACTCCTACACTTATATTATCCCAGGATTACATTGGGAAGGTTGCTGAGAAAGTCCAATCAAAGAAAATTAAATTTGGAAAGTTTAAATCATATAATTTTTTTGATTTAAGACCTGACCGATCTAATAATAATATCAATTCAGGATTTGAGCTAGCAAGTAAAAATTATTCCGAAGCTTTAGATAAAGGTATCATACTAACGTTTGATCAAGCTAAAGTAGCTACTATTTATGATCAAGATCCTCAGCAAATGGAAATAACTATTCCTTTTAAAACAAATGGAGAAACGGTTCAACTAGAGTTGTTTCAAAAAGATATTTTTTCACCAGACCTGAAAGTAATGACAAGTGATGGTAGAGATATAACCAATATCATGGATAGAGGTAAACATTATCGTGGGATTGTGTCAGGCAATAACAATTCTCTGGTATCTGTAAGTGTATTTAGAAATGAAATTGTAGGGTTTATCTCGTTTAATGATGCAAATTATATTATTGGCAAATTAAAAGATTCTAAAAGTAAACACATCATTTATAAAGAAACTGATCTTCGTCAAACAGAAGAGTTCAATTGTTCTACAGAGGATAATGGGGTCAGTTATACTTCAGAAGAAATAAATTATAATGAAAACAGAGATCCAGGTGATTGTGTAAATATTTATGTAGAGGCCGGACAATCTGTATATAATTCTTTCGGAGGAGATTTAGTAAGTACAACTAATTTTTTAAATGGGGTCTTTGGTCAAAGTTATGTGATTTATGCTAACGAAGGGATTACCATGCAAACATCCAGTATGCTTGTTTGGACAACACCAGATCCATACGTTGGACCATCGTCTGCAAATTATAATGCTCAATTTAAAGCTAATACCGCTCAAGGAGCTTTTAACGGTGATTTAGGTCATTTAGTAGAAGTTGATAATGTTGGAGGTATAGCAGCAGGTTTTAGTGGAATTTGTAATCCAGATACCGATCAGAGTTTATGTTTTAGTGGATTTTCTGGAACAGGATACAATAATGTTCCTACTTATTCTTTTAACGTTTTTATTTTAACTCATGAGATGGGACACCTTCTAGGTTCAAGACACACGCATGCTTGTGTTTGGAATGGAAATGGAACTGCCATAGACACTTGTTCTGGATTTACGGAGGGTGGTTGTCCATTAGTAGGTTCTCCGCCTAGTGGAGGAACCATTATGAGTTATTGTCACAATGATCCAGTAGGTATCAATTTTACTGAAGGTTTCGGTCTTCAACCAGGTAATGTAATTAGAAATACAGTAAATAGTCCTGGAAACTGTTTAGGAGGTTGTAGCCTTGTCCAAATTGTTTGTCCTGCAAATATTAATGTGGATAACGATCCTGGTACTTGTGGTGCAATTGTTGCTTTTGAGGCTACAGTAACAAACCCGATACCAACGTCGGTAATTACCTATTCACAAAATCCAGGAACAGTATTTCCTGTTGGAACAACTACTGTTATAGCTACCGCAACAAATGCTAACGGAACTGATCAATGTACGTTTACCGTAACCGTAACCGACGTTGAAGCACCAACGATAATTTGTCCTGCAGATATTATAGTGAGTAATGATTTAGGAGAATGTGGAGCTGTTGTAACCTTCGCAGATCCTGTTGCAGAAGATAATTGTTCTAGTAGTTCTGGATTGAATGAAGATTTCGAATCAGGACCAAACGGATGGACTACAGGTAGTCTTGGAGCTGCAAATAACTGGTTAATATCAGATAATTCAGGTGAAAATTTCCCATTTGGTAATTTAATGTATGGTGTTCCTCACTCTGGTGATTTTGGACATGAAAACTCATTTTTATTATCCCCTGTCTTTGATTCAACAGGTGGAGGAGATTTCGAATTTGATTATTTTGTAAATAATGAAGACGATCCTTATGATCAAGAGATTGTTCAAATCTCTTATAATGGAGGTGCGTCTTGGACTACAGTAATTGGGACTCAACTACCAAACAATCCGTCAACAATACAAAGTACAAGCTTTAGTATTTCACCTGCAAATGCTACAGCAAATACTAGAGTTCGATTTATATACGATACAATAGACGATTGTTGTGGTCCACAGGACGGATTTTGGGTAGATAATATCAGCTTTGGTGGAAGTGGTGGTTTAGTTGTAACCACTTCCTCTTCATCAGGAGATACATTTCCTGTTGGAGTAACTACTGTTACTGCTACTGCTGTTGATGGAGTTGGAAACACAACAACCTGTAGTTTTGATGTAACGGTTACTGATACTGAAGCTCCTACGATAACTTGTCCTGACGATATTACAGTGAGTAATGATTTAGGAGAATGCGGAGCTGTTGTAACCTACGCAGATCCTGTAGCAGAAGATAATTGTGATCTAATTTTAGATGAAAGTTATTGTAAAGAAATGAATGTTACAAGATTGATAGATTCAAACAATGAAACGGCCACTTTTGAGATAAGTACTGATGAATGGCACTACCTAGCTATTACCAAGTCTGATGACTTGACAGGTAAAATTTATCTAGACGGAAACCTTGTTGGAGAGGGAACTTTTTTAGATGTTAATTATAATTGGTCTCAACTATATCTTGGCGTAAGTTATTTTACTTCTTGGCGTAAACATTTTAAAGGTTGGCTTGATGAGTTTAGAGTTTCCTCTGTTGTAAGGACAGAACAGGAAATTCTAGAAAATTTTGAAGCGAATACGAGTCTCGAATTAGATGCCAATACTTTAGGTTTGTGGCATTTAGATGAGCCTAACGGAAATTTCTTCAACAATTCAGTACCAGGAATGGATGATGGAGAATTATTTTCCGGAGCTCAGTTTACAGATGGCAGGTTTGGAAACTCAGTTTACTTTGATGGGATAGATGACAGGGGTGATTGCTATACCAATATTCCAGAATCTAATGTAACATTCGAAATATGGTTAAAGATTCAAGGAGAAGAAGATCAAGAAAACGTAATAACTCCGTTTGAAGCTTACGGTTCGTTTAATACTTCATCAGATATTTTTGATAATTGTGATAGTGGAGGAAATGGAACGGGTGTTACTCAAACGGCTGGACTGGCAAGTGGGGAGGAATTTCCGGTAGGCACAACCACTAATACATTTGTGGTAACTGATGGAGCTGGAAACACAGCAACCTGTAGTTTTAATGTAACAGTAAATGATACCGAAGATCCAACCTGGGTAACACCACCAAGCGATTTAACAGTTGCCTGTGACGGTTCTGGAAATACAACTGAATTTAATAACTGGTTAAACAATACTTTTTCTGGAATAGACAACTGTGGTTCGGTAACAATAACAACTAACAGTACCGGTTTAAGTGATGATTGCGGAGCTACAGGAACTGAGACGGTAACTTTTACCCTTACAGACTCTAATAACAATGCCATTACTCTTGATGCTACCTTTACAATAGTAGATACAACAGATCCAACTATGGATGTTGCTGCGTCCGATAGCACCGTAGAATGTGATGGCACTACAGATGCATTTACAGCGTGGTTAGCAGACAACGGAGGAGCAGAGGCCTCGGATGCATGTTCTGGAGTTACCTGGACCAACGATAGTACTGGCCTTAGTGATGCTTGTGGCGCTAATGGATCTGAAACCGTAACTTTTACGGCGACCGATGCCTGTGGAAACTTTAGCTCAACTACTGCTACTTTTACGACAGAAGATACTACAGCACCTGTAATTGGTTGTCCTGGTGATGTCACTGCAGTGACTGAAGATGGTGATTGTGGCGCTATTGTAAATTTCCAACCTGCAGTAGCTATTGATAATTGTGGTTCGGCCTTTACTTACCAAACAGGTGGTTTAGGAAGTGGATCGGTATTCCCAGTGGGTGATACCCTTATTGAGTATACTGCACAAGATGATTGTGGAAATTTAGCTACCTGTACCTTTACCGTAACGGTAATCGATGACGATGCACCAGTGGCAATTTGTCAAGACATAACGGTAATCTTAGATGATACTGGTAATGCAACGATCACTGCCGATCAACTTAATTTTGGATCGAATGATAATTGTGGCGTGGAAAGTTTAGCTATCAATGTGAATACTTTTGACTGTTCGAATGTAGGTGCTAATCAAGTAACCCTAACAGTAACGGATATCCATGGTAATACAGCTACTTGTGTTGCTAGCGTAACCGTCTTAGATAATACGGCTCCAATTGCAGTTTGTCAAGACATTACCCTAGAATTAGGCGATGATGGTACGGTGACTATTGATCCATTAGCTATTGATGGTGGATCTAGTGATGCTTGTGGTATAGCTTCTTACGAGCTTGATATGGATACTCTTGATTGTAGTAATCTAGGAAATACCACAGTGATTCTTACCGTAACGGATGTAAATGGAAACCAGAGTTCTTGTTCAGCTATAGTTACCTTAGAAGATAATACTCCTCCGGTATTAGTATGTAATGATACTACGGTTGAGCTAAATCAAGATGGAGTGGCCTTTATTACCCCATCGTTGGTAGCAGATATTGATGATAATTGTGGAACGGGCGCAGTGACCGTTGACGTGCAAGAAGTTTCTTGTGCAGATATTGGAACGCCAGTAACGGTTAATGTATTTGCGAATGATGGTAATGGAAACTCAGCGGTTTGTTCGGTAATTGTAACAGTAGTTGACTTGTTAGGACCACAAATAGTATGTCCTGATGATCAGGTGGTTAATTTGGATGCTGACGGTACCTATACACTTGAAAATTATATTGCTAATGGCAGTGCAACAGCTACAGATAATTGTACGGATCCTGTGACTATATTTAGTCAAGATCCTGCGCCAGGAACTACACTAGGACTTGGTATACAAGTGGTGAACTTTACAGCAGAAGATGAATACGGAAATGTTTCTACGTGTAGCTTTGAATTAGATGTTCAAGATATATTAGGAAATAATAATACGGAAGATTTTGCTTCTTTAGTATTGTATCCAAACCCTGCCGATAGCAAAGTAAACTTAAGCAACCCAAGACAGATTGATCTGAACAACGTAACGATCTACGATCTTACGGGCCGAATCGTTAATAAGATAGACTTAAGTACTATGGGATCGGAAATCACGATTGATATTTCTACGCTTGCTAATGCTACTTATATGCTAGTAATCAAGGGAAGTCAAGGAACTTCTACCAAACAATTAATAGTAAATAACTACTAATTAGATAAATTTCTAAATAAATAATAAAGTCCCCTCATTTGAGGGGACTTTTATTTGCTTTATGTTTAGTACATTAGCACTATAAATTACAAATACAACTGTTAAAAAACCTGTCTTTAATAAATTAAAGAATATGAAACGATTAACAAATAGTTTATTGATAATAGTTATCTGCTTTTTTTCAATAACAATAAACGCACAATGGACACCAAATTCAGAGATTAATACCTTAGTAACAAGTTCTGAGGGGGGCGATATGAAAGCCTTAGGAACTTCCTCTGGCAAAACATATGTTGTATATTGGAAAGCCGTATCAGCTCCAACGAATTATGAATTAAGATTACAAATTTTAGATGTTGAGGGTTTTCAACTTCTTGGAGAAGAGGGGATGTTAGTGAGTGATGATATACCAATGAGTACTTTTACTGTAATTTGGAATATCACGACCGATGAAGAAGATAATCTTTATATAGGCCTTACGGGAACTGGAGGTGGAGAACCAGCTTATGTATTTAAATTGGATGATGAAGGAAACAATTTATGGGGTTCCAGCGGTTTACAAGTAGGTGCTGGTTATTCTGTTACGATATTGCCCTTGTCCAATGGCGAAGTAATCGTGTCTTGGTTTCCTGGTGGTGAAAGCGTACTACAAAAATACGATTCATTAGGAGTAGCTCAATGGGATACTACAGCAACTATTTCAGAGGACGGAAACGATACCGTGCCTGCTAATATGTTTGAACTTTCTGATGGAGATTTTGTTTTGGTTTTTCATAGTATCACTTTTGGGATTAATTCTAATTTATTTGCACAAAGATTTTCTTCTATCGATGGAACATCCCAGTGGGTAGAGGTAACTCAAATAGCCAATTACGGGACTGTTTTTAACACTTCTTACGATGGTTTACAAGTTGGTGATGTGGTATTTATGGGATACAAGGCCTCTCCAGGTTCAAGGTTTGATTCTTTTTTACAGCGTATTGATCCTGACGGTACACTCCCTTGGGGGATTAATGGTTCCGATTTTGATACCAATCAAACCGACTATGAGATGGATACAAAAATAACTTATCAAGAGGGGTCGCAGTATATTTGGGCTGTTTGTACTTATACCAATTCGAGTCAAAGCGAAAAAGGAGAACGTATTCAGAAGTTTAATAAGGATACTGGTGCACGAATGTTTTCTGATCAGGCAAAAGAGATTTATCCTATTGGAAGTGAAAAAGTACATGTAGGATCGATTCATTTGGACGATAATCAACCTTTAATATTAATTAAAGAAGGTTTTGATAATGGAGCTTCCCCAACAACGTTACACGCTTTAAAATTGGATGAGGAGGGCGACTTTGCTTGGGATGAAGAAACCAAACCTTTAGCTACCTATCCAGCAAATAAAAGTAGAATACAATATACAAGATTTGCTGCAGAACAATCTGTTGCCGTTTTTATTGAAAATAAAGGTAGTGGATCTAAGATTTATGCTCAAAATTTTACAGAAACTGTTCTGGGAAATTCTGGTGTTGAACCTAAAAGTACTTTTTCATTTGTGAACCCAGTTTCAGAAAATTGGGGTCTAAAAAGTAATGTCATGATGCAATCAATTTCAATTTATAACATGTTAGGGCAACTAATTCTATTTGATGATAAAATATCCTCAAAAGAAGTTTTAATCAACACCAAATCATGGGAGCCAGGGAGTTATATTCTAAATGTTAAAACAGAACAAGAGAGTATAAGTAAGAGTTTATTGAAAAAATAATAATTTGTAAAAAGATTATTTTTTAGATTCAATAATTGGTGGATATTGAGCAAGAATTTTTGTGACAATTTCTTTAATTCGAGCTTCTTTTTTTTCAACCGTAGTCATTATTAAATCACCTTTTCCAATACCTTGCCAAACCAATTCATTTTTCTTTTTGTCAATTAAATCAATAAACAGAGTCCCTTCCGGAGTTGATGTTACAGAAGTACTTCCTCCGTACCAGGGGCCATATCCATAGCCCCAATATCCAATATTATTATTGTAAACATCAATTCGTTCTCTTTCTTTTGTAAAAATACTGATCAGTAGATCGGGATCCGCATCGATTTTCATACCCTTAGCTTTAAGGTTGACTTCAATTTCTCGCATAATTCTTTTTTTGTCTAAATCAGATATTTTTGCTTTATCAATTCCAGGTTTGTAAAAAGCAAATGTTTGATATTCCTCAAAATTGGTCACAGAATCATAGTCAGCTCCAACACGGATGGTGGAACAAGAAAAAAATAGAAATACTAATGGAATAAATTTTAAATTTTTCATCGTTTTTTATTTAAATAAAGATTTATCAACAAAATTAGGAAGTGTCACTTTTAAATTTGGGTTATTTTCCATCGCTCTTTTGATAGCAAAAATAGCTTCCTCATTTCTAGCCCAACTTCTTCTAGAAACTCCGTTGTTTACATCCCAGTAAAGCATTGATTCTAAGCGCCTTTGAGCATCAATACTTCCGTCAATAACCATACCAAATCCTCCATTTATAACCTCGCCCCATCCAACTCCACCACCATTATGGATGCTCACCCAGGTAGCTCCCCTAAAACTATCACCTATTACGTTTTGAATTGCCATATCTGCTGTAAATTGGCTTCCGTCATAAATGTTTGATGTTTCGCGATATGGAGAATCAGTACCAGAAACATCATGATGATCTCTGCCTAATACCACAAGTCCTATTTTTCCTGCTTTAATTGCTTTATTAAAAGCAGTAGCTATTTTCATTCTTCCCTCTGCATCTGCATATAATATTCTGGCTTGAGACCCTACTACTAATTTGTTTTCTTGAGCTCCTTTTATCCATTGGATATTATCTTGCATTTGCTGCTGAATTTCAGGAGGAGAAGTCTGAAGCATTTCTTCTAAAACCTCACAAGCTAGTTGATCGGTTATTTCTAAATCTTCTGGCTTTCCAGAGGCGCATACCCATCGAAATGGTCCAAATCCATAATCGAAACACATCGGTCCCATAATATCTTGTACATAACTAGGGTATTTAAAATCTCTCATTGGATTTTGGTGATCTAATACATCTGCTCCAGCTCTTGATGCTTCAAGTAAAAAGGCATTTCCATAGTCAAAAAAATAAGTTCCTTTTGCAGTATGTTTGTTAATTGCCGCTGCATGAGATCTTAAACTTTTTTGTACTTCCTCTTTAAATTGTTTAGGATGATTTGCCATCATTTCATTAGCTTCTTCATACGATAGCCCAACAGGATAATAGCCACCAGCCCATGGATTGTGTAATGAGGATTGATCACTTCCTAAATCGATAGTTAAATTTTCTTTATCGAATGTCTCCCATACATCCACCACATTACCGTCATATGCAATAGATACAACTTCCTTATTTAGTTTAGCCTCTTTTACTCGTTTTGTCAACGCATAAATATCTTGATAGACTTCGTCAACCCAACCTTGTGAATGTCTGGTTTGAATTACTTTTTTATTAACTTCTGCACAAACAGTTATACATCCTGCAATATTTCCAGCTTTAGGCTGTGCACCACTCATACCTCCTAAACCAGAAGTGACAAATAAACCTCCGAATGGACTTTTATTTATTTTTCTAAAAGCGTTTAGAACGGTAATTGTAGTTCCGTGAACAATTCCTTGAGGGCCAATATACATGTAGCTACCTGCAGTCATTTGTCCGTACTGAGTGACTCCCAAAGCATTAAACTTTTCCCAATCGTCTTGTTTTGAATAATTAGGAATCATCATACCATTAGTTACTACTACTCTTGGAGCATTTTTATGAGATGGAAATAAACCTTGAGGATGACCAGAACACATGACTAAGGTTTGTTCCTCGGTCATTTCAGACAAATACTTCATCGTTAACAAATATTGAGCCCAATTCTGGAACACGCCACCATTACCACCATAGGTTATTAGTTCGTGAGGATGCTGCGCTACTGCATAATCCAAATTGTTTTGAATCATCAGCATAATTGCTTTTGCTTGTTCAGACTTTCCAGGATATGCATCTATAGGGCGAGCATACATTTTATAATCTGGACGAAAACGATACATATAAATACGACCATAGATTTCTAATTCTTCTTTAAATTCAGAAAATAAAATTTTGTGGTGTACTGGTTCAAAATAGCGAAGCGCATTTTTTAAAGCTAATTTTTTTTCATCAACTGAAAGAATATCTTTCCTTTTTGGTGCATGATTTATAGAAGGATCAAATGTTTTTGGTGAAGGAAGCGAATTAGGAATCCCTTGTTGTATTTCTTCTTTAAAAGTCATTTTTTTGAGTATTCGTTTTTTTATTAAATCCAAAGGGACAGTGTTTGCAGCCACTCTCGCAACAATAACCACGCTTTAAATGGTATTGCTCTGTAAAGCATTTATACCCTTGCGCAGTCATATAATAATCTCCCTCTTCTAAAGGGATGTGTTTTTTGAAATTAGTCACGTAACAAAAATAACATTTTAAGTTATTGTTTGAATTAAGTTTTTGTTAATTGATACTTCTTTACATCAAATAGTTGCTTTGACTAGCATCAGTATGAATAATTTATTTTTATTTTTGGGTATAAATTAAAAGGAGTATAAATTAAAAACAAATCAATTGTTAGAGGGTAAACCTAGTGTTATTAACCAAGTTATTTCCTTGGAACCATTTTTAAATACCAATTGTAAATTGGTAATTAAAAGAGAAGATTTGATACATCCTTATATTTCTGGCAACAAGTATAGAAAACTAAAATATAATTTGATTAATGCAAAAAAAGAGGGTTTTAATACATTATTGACATTTGGAGGAGCGTATTCTAATCATATAGCAGCAGTTGCATCGGTTGGTAAAGAGTTTGGGTTTAATACAATTGGCGTCATCCGCGGAGAGGAATTAATTGATAAAATTGACTTTAATCCCACTTTACTTTTTGCAAAAGAATGTGGCATGAAATTTTTGTTTATTTCACGCAAAGATTATCAGTTAAAAACTGAAAAGGCTTTTATAGATATTTTGAAATCTAAATTTGGTCTTTTTTATTTAATACCTGAAGGAGGAACCAATCAATTCGCCGTAAAAGGTTGTTCTGAAATATTAGAAAAAGAAGATTTAAATTATGATTTTATTTGTGCCTCTGTAGGTACTGGAGGAACACTTGCTGGACTCATAAAATCTTCAAAAAATTCTCAAAATGTAATCGGTTTTTCTGCACTAAAGGGTACTTTTCAAGTATCAGACATTAATAAATATACCTGTAAATCAAATTTTAAGTTATTGGATGATTATTGTTTTGGAGGTTATGCTAAAGTAAATGGACAACTCGTTAATTTTATGAATACTTTTAAAGAGATTACAGCGATACCACTAGATCCAATTTATACCGGAAAAATGATGTTTGGAATTATAGATTTAATTAAAAAAGGACTGATAAAGGAAAAAAGTTCAATTCTTTGCATTCATACAGGTGGTCTTCAAGGTATTAATGGAATGAATACTATTTTAAAAAAGAAAAACCTTCCTTTAATTAAGTAATCTTTATAAAAATAATTCATCTCATAAATATTGATGATTCCTGATTTTTTTATAATTTAACTGAAATTTTAAGAATGCATACTATTTTATTATAGTTTGAGTTTTATTATATGATTGATCTTTTAATTAAACTTTTGAAATGACTTTTAATTCATTTAAAATGGTAGCGTTGTGTTGCCTACTTATCGTAGGATGTAGAGCAAAAAAAAATACGGTAGCTACTTCAAAAAAAAAATATGTTCCTACAGAAAAGGTAATTGTAGAAAAAAAAGGTGAGTCGTTAATTAAAGAGATCAAGCCTCCTTCAAAGAACATTACTTATAAGGAAACGGTTATTTTGTATATAGAAAACTACAGTCCAATCGCAAAAGAAGAGATGCTGCAGTACGGAATTCCTGCAAGTATAACGCTTGCTCAAGGAATATTAGAAAGTGGTGCAGGTAGAGGTGAATTGAGTGCAAAATCTAATAATCATTTTGGGATAAAATGTCATAAAGGATGGACTGGTGGGCGTGTTTATCATGATGATGATAAATTACAAGAATGTTTCAGAAAGTATAAAGATCCAAAATATTCGTTCAGAGATCATTCTTTATTTTTAACGCAACGATCTCGATATAATGATTTATTTAAACATAAGAAAGATGATTATAAATCTTGGGCTAAAGGATTGAAAAAAGCCGGATATGCCACAGATCCTAAATATCCTGATAAATTGATTCGAATAATAGAAACATACGAACTCTTTGTGTACGATGAGGATGTATTAGGTAAAAAGAAATCAAAAAAGAAAGAAAAAAAATCTTCAAATATTAAATCGTATGTCGTCGAAAAAGGAGATACCTTGTATAGTATTTCTAGAAAGTTTAATCTTACCGTAGATACTTTAAAAACGTATAATGATTTAGATAGTAACACTATAGATGTGGGCCAAGTATTATACCTAGAATAAATTAAGATAAATGAAAGTTACGCTCAATTAATTATTGAGTTTATTTTTCCATTTTTTATATTGGTCTGGATCTAATGTCTTTTTCATTTGAGAATCAAAATCGTCATTTGCCTTTTTTTGATCAGTCTCCATTGATGCTTTGTTTTCGTCAAGCTCAGATTTTCGGAGACTAACTTCTTTAGTAACTAAAGCTCTAAACAAAGTACGTCTTTGAATATCGTTTAAATCTAATTCATTAGTTAATATTTGTAACTTATTATTCGCTTCGACCTCTGGTCTATCTTGATTCTGTTTTAAACTTTGAGCAGATATAGATTGCGAACTAAACAATATAAAAGAAGCAAGGACGACTAATGAGAATATATTTTTCATTTTAAACATTTTTCATTTTTAATAACAAGAATTAAGCCAAAAAATTAATCTTCAATGGCTTCTAGATATTCTAACAACATTGTTACTCCTTCATCGTGGACTAATGATCTTCCTAATTGAGGCATTAAATAGGTGGGTGTTGTGCTTTGAATGCGACTTTCAATTTGACCTCTATGGGAATAGATGCCAGTTGTTACAAAATCAGTTTCCAATCTAAAATCTAATAAAAATCCAGTTGGCACGTAACCACCTGGTTGATGACAATGCGCACAATTGATATCAATATAAGACCTTCCCCTTTCAAAAATATCAAAATTAATTTCATCTTCCCAATCTGCAAGTACCTCTAAAGTTGAAATATCTGAGATGCCTTCTAACAATCCAATGTCAATAAAATGTTGTAATTGATTTATTGAAGTTTCTTCATTTTGAGGATTGAAATTCATTGCTCTCAGTTTAGGTCCAATGGGGGTTGTGTCGTCATACACATGATGACAAGTAATACAGTCATCTTTAGATGGTATTTGGTATTGAACTTCTTGAGTGATCCCTTCAGTATTAAGATAAGAGACCGGGATCGTACTTCCTTGTTCAGTATAGACGGCTTCATTCATTTGATCATCCCAAAGATATTCCCCAACTTTCCATGTTCCTTCGGTTTTTATTAAGACTCTTGTTTCAATAATAATTTTATTAGAATTGGTATTATTTTCGTCTTCGTAGTAATAAAAGGTTTTAGAAATCAATGTATTATCAGGAAAAATAGGTAATAAGCTATTGTTGTTATAATGCATGGCTTCCCCTTCAGGCATTCTTATCAATCGTTGTTTATGAGCGTAATCTGTAAACAACTGACTGTTTAAATCATAAAGATGTACATTTTCGGCAGGAGTTAAGCTTTTTAAATTACCACTAAAAATACCCATTTCTGATAAATAGTCTTTAAAAATTAATGGCGCAACTAAAGTCTCAACTGTTAAAATATTACTTTGAAGAGATTCGTTTCCTTCTGCATCTAAAGCAGTGACATTAATTTCATAAGAAGTTCCAGGTGTTAATCCAAATATACTTGCTGTAGTTCCATTATTTATGGTTTGAATATTGGTTCCATCAAGGTATAGTTTGTAATTTGTAACTCCTACGTTGTCTGTAGCTTCACTCCAACTTAAATCTAAAGAGCTGTCGGTAATATTTGAAATAGTAAGATTTTGTGGAGCTGTTGGATTTTGATTGTCAATGTCTGACATTTCATCGTCATCACTGCCACAAGACACTAAAAATGTTATTGCAATAATAAAATTTATTAGTAAATACTTTTTCATTTTCTAAATTTTGTCTAAAATACAATTTTGATTCAATTTTAAAATGGTTTACGCTTCTTTTTACTTTTTAATTTTATAATTTTAACATAGTTACTTGTGTTCATTGTTTATATTTAACATTCAAAATCAGAAATAATAATTAGATGACAAAAGATATAACGACGTTCGTATTTTTAATTGGTTTTTCCTTCTTATGTGCTCAAAATAGAGCCATTCCAGTAGATACTTTGGTGAAAACCACTCATAATACAACAGTCAAAGGACAAAATTTTTCATACACTGCCGAAACAGGAACTCAACCCGTTTGGAACAAAGATGGTGATCCTATGGCAACCTTGTTTTATACCTACTATACTAGAGATAATATAAAAAATAGAGCAAAAAGGCCTTTAATTATATCATTCAATGGAGGGCCTGGTTCTGCTTCTGTTTGGATGCATATTGCTTATACGGGCCCTAGAATACTTAATATAGATGAAGAAGGGAATCCAATACAACCATACGGATTTAAAGCAAATCCAAATTCTATTATTGATGTCGCAGATATTGTTTTCGTTAACCCTGTAAACACTGGGTATTCTAGAATGATTCCTGACAGTGAAGGAAAAATGCCTGATAAAAAAATATTTTTTGGTATCAATGCTGACATTAAATATCTTGCTGAGTGGGTAAATACATTTGTATCAAGACACAATCGCTGGGAGTCTCCAAAATATATTATTGGTGAAAGTTATGGAGGTACTCGTGTTATGGGATTATCTAATGAATTACAAAGTTCTCAATGGATGTATTTAAACGGTGTTATTCTTGTTTCTCCGGCTGACTATAAGTTATATAGTACCAATCAACCTATATATTCTGCAATTAACTTGCCTTATTTTACTGCTGCGGCTTGGTATCATAAAGTATTACCCCCAGAATTACAGAATAAAGATTTATTGGATATTCTTCCCGAATCTGAAAATTATGCTATAAATACTTTGATGCCTGCTCTTGCTAAAGGTAGTAATATATCAGATGAAGAAAGAAATAGTGTGGCTGAACAAATGTCTTTTTATTCTGGTTTGAGTAAAAAATCAATTCTCAATCATAATTTAGAAGTGCCCACTAGTTTTTTTTGGAAAGAGTTAATGCGAGATAAAACAGGATATACCATAGGTAGATTAGATTCTAGATATTTAGGAATTGACAGAATAAATGCTGGTACGAGCCCAGATTATAGTCCCGAATTAACCTCTTGGTTGCATTCTTTCACACCGGCCATCAATCATTATATTAAAACTGAATTAAATTTTAATACAGATATTAAGTACAATATGTTTGGAGACGTACATCCTTGGGATCGAAGAAATAATGAAACAAGAGAAGGATTACGAAAGGCTATGGCCACTAATCCCTATTTAAAAGTATTAAACCAATCTGGTTATTATGACGGTGCTACTACCTATTTTGCGGCTAAATATACCCTATCACAAATAGACCCCAGTGGTAAAATGAAAGACCGAATGATATTCAAAGGGTATCGAAGTGGTCACATGATGTATTTACGTAACGAAGATTTGATCAAGGCAAATGAAGACTTAAGAGTTTTTATTAAAAAATCGTCAAACATTGGGAAACCAGCCAAGTATTAAGTGATTTTTATTGTCATCAAATTTGAAGGGTGTAATTCTTCAACAAATATTGCCTTTTGCTACTCCCGTCATTTAAATAAATAATTTCTAGACTCTTAATTTAATTTCAAAAAATTTAGGATTTAATCTGAATATTTTCCAGATGCTTAATTTTTTCCAAAACAATTTCAGATTCAGCAATTTTTTCATCACTCAGCCTTCGATTAATAGTTGAATATTTATGAGATTCTTCTAAAAGTTTACGATATTTTAAATGAAGTGTATCCAATTCACTTTTCTTTTTAAATAGTTTAAACATAGCTTTTTGTTTTAAGTTTATTTTATAGTTGAGTACCCTCCATCTACATGAAGTATTTGTCCTGTAATCCATGAGGATTTGTTAGAGAGTAAATAGGTTGCTGCCTCGGCAATATCTCTTGCTGTTCCTACTTTTTTTAATGGATTTTTCTCTGCTTGTGCTTCCATTTTTTGTGGTGTATTTAAAAATTTATCTGCTAAAGGAGTATCTGTTAATGAAGGTGCAATTGCATTGACTCTTATTTTTGGCGCAAATTCAGCAGATAAAGATCTGGTTAGGCCTTCGATAGCTCCTTTTGAGGCAGCAACTTGAGAATGAAAGTTAAATCCGTTTTGAACCGCTATTGTAGAAAAAAGTACAATAGAGGAGTTGCCTGCTTTTGTCAATTTTGGGAGTAGTGATTTAATGACTCTCGTAGCTCCAACTACTTGTAATTTAAAATCGTTAATGAAATCGTCATCTGAAAACCGTTTGAATGGTTTTAAATTGATACTTCCTGGACAATAAACCAATCCGTCTATTTGTTCAGGGAGTAACTCTAAATCTAATGTATCACTTAAAACATCCAATTTTTGATACTGAACATTCCCTTGACTATTGATAACATTTTCATGATAAGTAGCAAATACATTATTTCCCTCTTTTTCTAAAAGTTGGACTAGTTCTCTACCAATTCCGGAGGAACCTCCTATTACAACATAACTTTTATTCATTTTTTAATCTTTAAATTAATTTATTCCTTTTTTATATGCTTCTAATGCTCTATTTCTAGCATATTTATGATCTACGATAGGTTTTGGATATTCAAGAGTGTCAAAATCTTTAACCCATTTTTTGGTATATGTTAGGGTTTTGTCAAACTTTTTTAACTGCTCAATGGGATTGAATATTCTAAAGTATGGAGCAGCGTCACATCCCGTTCCTGCTGCCCATTGCCAGTTTCCATTGTTTGAAGAAAGCTCATAATCCAATAGTTTCTTTGCAAAATAGGCTTCTCCATAACGCCAATCAATCAACAAATGCTTACACAAAAATCCAGCAGTTACCATTCGAACTCGATTGTGCATATATCCTGTTTCATTTAATTGTCTCATTCCAGCATCTACTAACGGATACCCAGTTTTTCCTTGACACCAGTTATCATAATCTTCTTTATTGTTAACCCATTGAATACCATCGTATTTAGGCCGAAAATTTTTAGTAACTACGTGTGGAAAATGAAAAATAATTTGCATAAAGAACTCTCTCCAAATTAACTCACTTAAAAAAGTTTCACTTTTATTTTTTAATTCAGTAATAATTTGTCGGACACTTATTGTTCCAAATCGTAAGTGAGGACTCAAATAACTTGTTGAATCTAAATTTGGAAAATTTCTAGTTTCAGAATAGGTTGAAACATTTTTAAGACTATATTTTTTCACTTTTAGAGACGAATTTTTTAATCCAAGTTGATTGAGTGAAGGAAAATCAATTGTCTTTTTAAAAAAATTATCAAAATTTGCTATTAAATTTAAATTCACCTTGGTGAATTTCTCTAACCATTTTCTTTTGTATGGAGTAAAAACTGTGTAGGGTTTGCCATCTGCTTTAACAATTTCATCTTCTTCAAATATTACTTGATCTTTGAAGGTTTTCATTTCAATTCCTTTGGAATTTAAAAATTCATTTATTTTTTGGTCTCTTTTAATTGCATAAGGTTCATAATCTTTATTTAAATAGACTTTTTGGATGTCATAGGTTGTTACTAATTTTCCCCAAACATCATCAATTTGACCTTTTAAAATTTGTAAGGATGCATTGTGATTGTTAAGTTGTTTATTGATTTTAGATAGCGACTCGTATATAAAATTTACTCTGGCGTCATCTTCTGGTAATTCATCTAGTATTGAATCATCAAAAATAAATATGGGTAGTATATTTTCATTTTCGTTTAAAGCTTTAAAAAGCCCTGTATTATCCTCTAGCCTTAAGTCTCTACGATACCAAAAAATTGAGATTTTCATTAGTTATTATTTGTTAGTTTTTTTAACATTCCATTAAATATGGCTCCATGAAATGGAAGCACCAAATACCAGTAAATCCTTCCCATTAGTCCTAGGGGTCTAAATGTAGCTGTCTGAATTAGTGAATTGTTTTGGATTTTAAATTCTAGCCAAGCTTCGCCTGGTAGTTTCATCTCAGCAAATAATAGAAGTCGCCCTTCTTTTTTATTGGCATAAAGTACTCTCCAAAAATCTAATGCATCTCCAACATCAATTTTATCTGGATTAGTTCTTCCTCTACGCAAACCAACTCCACCTGCAATTTTATCAAAGAATCCCCTTAGTTTCCATAGCCAGTCTCCGTAATACCATCCAGTTTCACCTCCAATTTCCCATATTCTATCTTTACATTTTTCGCTACTATCAAAAGTTGAATTTCTTTGGTCTCTGAAACATCCATAGGTAGGGATTTGTATAAAATCAGAAATATGGCTATCAATTCCGCTACTCGCGTATGCATCTTTCCAGCTAGAAACTATTTCATTATTTTTAATTTTTGTAAAAGCTCTTGAAAGCGACTCTTTGTAGGATAGGGGCTTTATGTCTAGCAATTCATTTATTTTATGATCACGACATACTACTTCAATTTTCATACTCTTAACCAAAGCGACCGCTAATTTATAAGAGGTAGATGTTACATAATATAGCCAGTAGGAGGAAAGTTTCGGGCTCATTATAGGAACAGTAATTATTGTACGTTTTAAGTTTCTACTTCTGCCAAATTCTAGAAGCATTTCTTTATAAGTCAGAATATCTGGTCCTCCAATATCAAAATCTGAATTAAATGTTTTTTTATTAAAAATTGTTTTTGATAAAAAAGCAATAACATCAATAATTCCAATAGGTTGACATTTGGTATTTAACCATTTAGGGGTTATCATTATGGGTAACTTTTCAACTAAATCTCGAATGATTTCAAAAGAGGCACTCCCAGAGCCAATAATAATACCAGCTCGGAGGGTTGTGAAATTATAAGTTCCTTTTTTAAGTTCTAACTCAACTGTTTTTCTAGAAGATAAATGTTTTGATAATTCTTTCTTATTTATGATTCCACTCAAGTATACCACGTGCTTTATAGTTGTTTTGGAAATTGCATTTCTGAAGTTGATGGCAGATTTTTGTTCCAAAATTTGATAATCTGTGTTTGCAGACATAGAATGAACCAAATAAAATGCGCCATCAATATCTTTAGGTATATTTTCTAAAGTTTTCTCATCTAATAGGTCTAACTCTATAATTGATATTTTTGACTTTATTGAATTTGGAGGGTGAAACCTATCTAAATCTCTTACAGAGCAAACCACTTCATGACCGTCTTCTACCAGCCGTGGTAAAAGTCTTTTGCCAATATATCCTGTTGCTCCTGTGAGTAAAATTTTCATTTTATTTCAAGTAAATTTTGTCAATTATCAATTGGAATTTTTCGTTTTTGTTATTAGCAATTAAGAAAGTAATTTCTTCAATTGCATCCTGATAAAAATTAGGTTTAGTAAGTTTTCTTCCTCTGAAGGATGGATACATATTGATTAGAGGTATTTCTATTTCTTGCCATTTACCTGAAGTAGAAAAAGTATTGATATAAGAATAGTAGTTTTTATGATTATCTTTAATTCTTAATTGATAATCTTTGCCGTCACCCTTTAATAAGACACAAATTTTATTTGTTTTTTTTACTTTAACTGACTTGAAAATATGCCTTACTGAAGAAAAACCGCCATTATTTTCTGTAGATACTGTACCTGAAAATTGACCATGACCTTCTTTATTAATGGTAATTGTACTCGAAGATTTACCACCCATAACTACATCGTTTACAATTCGCCAACTGTAGATATTAGATTCACTATTAAAATCAAAAATTTTAATAGTATTCAATGGAACATTAACTAACATCATTAATAACAGAAAATTCATTAAATATTATTTTGTTTAATAAAAATCAAATATAGTTAAACAAAATGACTTTTTAAAATATCTATTAATAAAAGGATTTATTTGAGCTCTATTTTAATTACAATTTGCTGACTCTAATGCCTGGTTATATAAACCTCGATATCGTACCATAGCCTCTAAACTGATTCTTAGTTTATAATCGTACTCAATTTCTAAATAGACATGACCAAGTGTGTCGATGACTAAAAAAGCAATAGGTTGAAATTACTTACTCAGAAACGGATAAATAATTTGCTTTTAAAATAGCTTTAAATCGATCCTCGTTTCGATATGGATCGAATTCTCTTCTACTATTTACAAGCATAGTAGTGCCATCGAATCTTGCATTTTCTAAGTAATAATACATGGAGTCTCTATCTTTTAATATGGCGTGAGTAAATGCTTTGAAACTACGCCAATATTTATCTTGTCCAGTTCCCCAATATAATTTTTTTGAAATACTATCTACTTTTTTTCTATCACCCAGTTGGGCGTGAGTCCAAACTTTTGTTGTATATCTGCTAGAAAGATACCTATCAGCAATTTCAAGAGCCTTATGATATTCTTCTTGATGGTAATAAAGGAACCATAATTGATTTAACTGTTTTGGCTTGCTGAGTATTGACTTATAATTAGCACTTTCTTTTATTTTAAAAAATTCATTAGACATTTTGCTTTCAGCTAGTAAATAGGAATAATCTTGTAAAATTCTGTAATTAGTTGAATCTAATTCGTACGCTTTTTTATGGTAGATAACCGCAATACTGTCATTATTTTTGATACCGTCATATGCATCTCCAAGCATATTATAAAGGGAGGCATTGTTTGGATCTTTTTCAATTTTTGAATTTAAAAAAGGAATTATTTGATTCCAATCTTTATTTTTATAGGCTATTAATTTAGATTCCAATTTAATAAAATCTATTTCCGAAAATAGAAATTTATGCTCTTCTAGATATTTTTCAGCTTTTTCAAATTGATTATTAATAATTAAAGCACTAGCAAAATTTTTAGCTAAAACACTTGACAACGGGTTCACACGTTGTGCAATTATCAATTGATCTAGGTATTTTTTAACATTAGGTTTTGGATTATACAAAAAATATTCGGCATACATTGTATGAGCTAATGCATCATTCGGATTCAATACTATGGCTTTTTTATGGTATTCTTTTGATAAATCCCAATCTTTGTGATGCATCAGCATTGCTTTTACTAACCAAGCTCTATTAGCATTTGTATTTATTTGTATTGCCTTTTCGGCATAATGTCTGGAATTTTCTCTACTTTCTAATCCATCATACTTCATAACTAAATCAATTCCTGTCTTACTCAAAAGATAATAGGACATTGCCAATTCTTCATATGCTTCTACAAACGATGAATCTAGACTGATAGCTTGTTTATTGAATACAATATTTTGTTCAATATCTTCAAATTTTCTACTATCATTTTCTAAGTGACCTTTTAAATATAGATTGTAAGCTTCCATATTTTGAGTTGGATATTTATCTAATTTTTTCTCTTCGTTGGGACTCAAAGTAATCTCGAGTTGTTTTATGATTTCTTCAGCAACATTATTTTGCACTTTGATGATATCTTTAGCATTTTCTTCATACTCTTTAGACCAAATATGTTCATCGTTTGCATTGATTAACTGAGTAATGATCTGAATTTTATCTTTAACGAGCTTAACACTTCCTTCTAAGATATAGGAAACTCCCAACTCTTTAGCAATCTCTGGGATTTTTTTATCAGTATTTCGAAAAGTAGATGAAGAAGTAAACGAAATAACTTTCATTTTTTCCATTTGTGCTAATGAGTGTAAAATATTATCAGACACACCATCTGAAAGCCACTGGTTGTTTTTTGGGCTAAAATCCTTAAAAGGGAGTACTGCAATCGAATTACCTAGAGGGATATTTTTTGAAACAAAAGGATTCAATGACCAGTAGAATATAAAAAATATTAAGCCCACAAGAAAGAAAAAAAATAGTTTTATTTTTGAAAAAGCTTTCTTTTTTTTTGAAACTATTAGCTTATTCAAGTCACTACTACTGACCCTAAATTCCCCTGGTGTGACATCATAATATTTCCTAAAAGTTTTATTAAAATAGGAGGCACTAGAAAATCCAACTTGGCAAGAAACTTCAGCAATGCTTTGACTGGTTTCTTCGAGTAATTTAGCAGCTTTTTCCAGACGGATTTCTCTAATATACTGACTGACGGATTTATCAGTAACAGCTTTAATTTTTCTTAAAGTTTTGGATGGACATAATCCTAATAATGACGAAAGCTCGCGTACTCCAAAATTCTCATCGGAGATGTTTTTTAATACAATTGAACTAACCTGATCTATAAATTCTTGATTCAAAATGAAATAGTTGTTTTTTAAATATATAAAAAATTAAGTGATTACAAAATTTCCACTAGTAAATTATTATCAGCTTTAGAAACCCTAGCGATACTTTTTTTAGTAAGCCCTTTTATAGCTTTATCCCATTTTTTATTTGATAATCCAGATTGATTTTTAAGAGAAATTAAATCTGTTGGCGTACTATTTTTTAAGATGCCAAAAATATTCTTTTCGTCGTCAGTCATTACTATTTGTTTTACTTCAGGTTTCATTTGAGGGAAAAATAATACTTCTTGAATAGACGAGTTGTTTGTTAAAAACATAATTAAACGATCCATTCCAATTCCCATACCCGCTGTAGGTGGCATTCCATACTCCAGAGCTCTCAAAAAATCTTGATCTATAAACTCGGTTGCTTCGTCATCACCACGCCCAGCTAATTTAACTTGATCTTCAAAACGCTCTCTTTGATCGATTGGATCATTTAACTCTGAGTAAGCATTAGCTAACTCTTTACCACATATAATCAATTCAAAACGTTCTGTTAATTCTGGATTTGAACGATGTTCTTTTGTTAATGGGCTCATTTCCTTAGGGTAGTCTGTTATAAAAGTAGGTTGGATATAATTTGCCTCACATTTCTCTCCAAAAATTTCGTCTATTAACTTTCCTTTTCCCATTGTTTCATCTACTTCAATTCCCATTCCTTGAGCAGCTATCCTAATTTCATTTTCCGATTTTCCATTAATATCAAAACCTGTAAATTGTTGGATTGATTCAGTCATTGTTACTCTAGCATAAGGTGCTTTAAAGTCTATTTCATGTTCTCCGAAAGTTGTTTTAGAGCTTCCGTTTACTTCACTAGCGCAGAATTCTAATAATTTTTCAGTAAAATCCATCATCCAATTGTAGTCTTTGTATGCGACATAGATTTCCATCATCGTAAATTCTGGATTGTGCGTACGATCCATTCCTTCATTTCTAAAGGTTTTTGCAAATTCATATACCCCGTCAAAACCACCAACGATTAATTTCTTAAGATACAATTCACAGGCAATTCTCATATACATTGGGATATCTAAAGAATTGTGATGAGTTTTAAAGGGTCTTGCAGCAGCTCCTCCAGGAATAGACTGTAGTATAGGTGTTTCTACTTCAAAATAACCACTGTTGTTAAAAAAAGTACGCATGGCTGTAAATAGCTTCGTACGTTTAATAAAAACTTCTTTAACGTTCGAATTTACGATGAGATCAGCATAGCGTTGACGATATCTTAATTCAGGATTGTTAAATTCGTCATAGGTATTTCCTTCGCTATCGGTTTTTGGCAAGGGTAATGGTTTTAATGCTTTGGAAAGTAATTTAAAGTTTTTAACCAGTACCGTTTTTTCGCCTACTTTAGTAGTAAATAACTCCCCCTCAACTCCTATAAAATCCCCTATGTCTAAAAGTTTTTTATAAACAACATTATACAATACTTTATCCTCTCCAGGGCAGATTTCATCACGATTAAAATATACTTGAATTCTTCCTTCAGTATCTTGTAGTTCTGCAAAAGAAGCTTTTCCTTGAATTCGACGGGACATTAATCTTCCTGCAATTATCACTTCTTTACCCTCTTCAAATTGTTTTTTTATTTCAGTGGTCATGATATCCACAGGAAATAAATTAGCAGGATAAGGATTTATACCTAAATTTCTTAGTTGTGTTAGTTTCTCTCTACGGACTTGTTCCTGTTCGGATAATTGCATGATTTAATATTTAAACATTAGCAGTTAGTACAAAAATAGATATTATTAGCATCTATAGACTAATTAATTTGTAGATTTTCTAGTATATTTTTTTATGGGTAAAGGACATTACAATTTATAAAAAAAGAATGTTTTATATATAATACATATATTTAGAGTTATAAATTCACAATCTAAAATTTGTAATACTATAGAAACTATGAAATCAATCTTTTTAATGAGTGTTTTTTTTATATTTATTTCATGTGGTAATAAATTAAATTTAGTATCAAAAAAAGAAGTAATTATTTTAAAAAAAAGCACCGAAAATAAAGAAAGTAAAGTTTCTGTAAATATCTTTAATAATTCAACTTTAATAATTAAAGAAGATAATATAGGACATTTATATCCTATTGTAGAATCAGGCAATAATATTGTTGTAGAATATAAATACCAAGAGGATGGGAAAGAAGGAACAGTTGACGGTGATTATTCAGAAACTTTACATTTTGAGATTTCAAAAAACACAAAAGAATTATGCTTAAAAGATGATCAATTAACTGGAGTTAAGCTTCTTTTTGGTAAGCATTGTTTTTGCAGAGGTGAAGCTGGCTATTATTTTGTAAATAAAGGAAAATTTAAAGTTGTAAAATCAGATAAAGAAATTTATTTTGATATTGATTTTAGTATTGAAGAGCCTTATTCTAAGTTGATACGTGTAAGTAAATATTTAAAACTATAAAAAAAGGCGAGAATCCCGCCTTTTTTTGTTTATGATATTTATTAATTAATTATGAGTTTGTTAGTTTTATTAATACCATCGCTACTTACTTTAATAAAGTACATTCCAGCATTAAGTGTATTAAAATCAATAGATTGTTCAAAGATATTACCATTGGATTTAAACTCCTCTGTATATACTCGACTTCCTTTAATATCGTAAAGGGAAACCTGAATATTTCCATTGGAAGAAGGGTTTAATGATAGATTTATAGATCCATTGGATGGATTGGGCCATACAGCAAAATTTTCGAAAGTAGACTCGTTGATGCTTAATGCTCCCTCTACTGTAATTATTCCACCATTGATGTCATAAAAGATATTGTTTGAAGAAATTATCATCAACCTACCTGTTGTTGTATTTAAATTTGGAGCTAAAATGTCTGCGCTTCCATTGTTAGGAATATCCTCTGCTATTATGACATCAAAATTTTGTCCCCCATCAGTTGAAAATAAAATATCTACATTTGGACTATTAACTGGAGCGCTCTCTGTACCTGCAACCTCCCAAGTTATGGTCTCAGATGATTGTGGTGTCCAAGTAGTCGGTGTATCTTGCGAAGTAACTAAAAAAGGTCCAGAATCTCCATCGACGGTCACGGTCATGTCGTCACTTGCTGATGAAGCTCCACCCGCTTCATTATCTCTTACAGAATATCTGAATTTCATAGTTCTAGAAACAGAAGGGACTACTTCCCAAGTTGATTGTGTTTGTCCAGAAAGTACAGTGGCTAGCTTAGGCATATATCTGTTTGGTGATGGCAAGGCATCGTCAGATCTAAACATAGGACCAAAAACTGATGTATTTGATGGGGGCATACTTCCTATTTGCTGATTCATTTGTTCCCAATTATGAGAAAGTCCACTTTCTGAATCAGGATCTGTAGCTGTTCCCATTAAAACAAATGGTGTAGATTTTGGAATAGTATAATCTAGGCCAGCATCTGCAGTTGGAGGTAAATTTCCAGTTACAATTTCAACTGGGCATGTTGCACCTCCTAAATTTGAAATAAAGTTCCAAATTTCTTGTACACTAATAGCATGAAAATAATCATCACTCACGTTTTGAACATTTGGAGAGCAGATTCCGGCATATCCCATTATAGTTGAAGCACTGCCTGGCTCCATAGCAGTGGAATTATTTCTGTTACAATTATTATTTTGTGTATGGTTAGCTCTAAATTGATGTCCCATTTCATGGCTTACATAATCAACATAAAAACCATCCCCAATTGGACTTGAAAGACCAGTTACTCCTCGCGCTTTGTTGTTATTAGAGCAAACAACACCTAATCCTGCGATTCCACCCCCACCGGTGCTAAATACGTGGCCGATGTCATAATTTGCAGATCCAATAGTAGCGTCAATGGTACTTTGGTTTTGTCCTAGCATAGTACCTCCATTATTATTTGTGTAGGGATCAGATGCTGCATTCAGAAATATAATATCTGTGTTGTTGGCTACTATAACCATTGTAACTGCTATTTCATTTTCATAAATACCATTTACTCTTGTCATTGCTGTATTCATTGCTGAGAGTACTGCCGCTTTCTTTTCTTCATCGGAGGCATTTGATGGTATGCCTTGATTATTAAGATGATATTGTGCATATTCACCAGTACAAGCTAAAGCTAAACGGTAGGTTCTTAAAAGTCCGTCATCTGCATTTCTTGGTGCCAATTCAATTTCATCTTCAACAGTTGTCTGAAGTAAACACTCAAAAGATCTAGTGTCTGCTGGGAGTGATTTTTTTGAATAACTTATGTATTGATTTAAATCTTTAGTGTAAGGATCTATATATATAGACCCATAATTAGCTGACGAAATCATAACATTTAACCCTACATTTGAATAACTGAACCTTGCTACTGCAGAGGGATCATCAATGCCTTGTGCTGTATAGGAACGAATGTTTGGGTGTTGTGCTTGTAAAGAGGGAGCTAGGATAGAAGCTTCATAAACCTGAAATTTTTGGATGACTCCATCTTTTGTAGGGAATTCAATTATGGTGTTAGACTCGATAGTAAATCTTTCTGGAACATCCGCTAATAGCGAATTAAGTTCTTCTAAGTTAAGTGTAAATAATTTAAACTCTTGAGGAATTGTATTTCTATATATTTTTTCTTTTGACACAGTTTCCACTAATTTTGAGGTCTTCCATAATTCAGTGTTATTTTGTGCACTTAGTCCAATAAATGTAAATATTATTGGTATAATTATTTTATATTTTAGATTATTTCGTTTCATTATTTTTTTTGTAAATATACAAAATGTTTAATAAAAAACTAAAATTGTTAAACAAAATAATAATTTAGATATCCGTTGTCTAATGAGTTGATAACATGTTGGTCAAGCTTTTTTTTAGTTATCACATAATTGCCTTTATTTAGGTGACTTAAGATAAAAGGTAGTTATGCATTATTGCACTAATAAATAAATTATTAATTGTAAATTTGCTGAATGAGTGTCTGGAGAGTTATTTTGTCAATCATATTCCCACCCTTAGCCGTAATGGATAAAGGTTGTGGCTCAATAATAATTGTATTTATACTAACCTTGTGTGGTTGGATACCGGGTGTGATTTCTGCTTTAATCATTTTAAATAACCCAAAATAACAACTAATACATCAATAAATAATTTAACTATAAACTTTGAATAAATTTATTAGAATTCAGGAAATAGGGACTAAAGATTACAAAGATACCTGGGAGTATCAGGAAAAACTTTTTAAAGAAATAATTGATATAAAAATAAAAAATCGAAGAGAAAATAAATCTATCGAGACTCCCAATTATTTTTTATTTGTTGAACATCCTCATGTATACACTCTTGGGAAGAGTGGCGATATAAATAATCTACTAATTTCGGAACAAAAACTTTCAGAAATTGGTGCTACCTTCTACAAAAATAATAGAGGAGGAGATATAACCTATCATGGTCCTGGTCAGATAGTAGGTTACCCAATATTAGATTTGGAAAACTATTTTACAGATATTCATAAATATTTAAGGTTACTCGAAGAAACAATTATTAAAACATTAGCAGAATACGGATTAAAAGGTCAGCGCTCCAAGGGAGAAACCGGTGTTTGGTTTGATGTTGGAACTCCTTTTGCTAGAAAAATTTGTGCTTTTGGTGTAAGAGCCAGCCGTTGGGTAACTATGCATGGCTTTGCACTTAATGTGAATGCAGATCTTGGTTATTTTGATCATATGATCCCTTGTGGTATTAAGGGAAAATCTGTGACTTCGCTGAATGTTGAATTAGGAAAAAAAAATATTCCGATTGAACAAGTAAAAGAAAAATTAACACATCATTTTTTAAATCTATTTGAAGCCAAGAAATTACCTTAATTTAACTCGTAAATCAAAATTTCTTTTGATTCACCTTTAGTCACAAAATTAGTTTTTCCACTTTTAGTCATGTCTCCAAAATCTGGGGTAGAGGTTCCATAAACAGGAAATCCGTGAAGTAAATTTCCAGATTTACTGTAAACATAAACCTTGTTTTCTTGAGTTTCTGTAATTGAAACATACTCTTTTTGGTTAACAATACTTATAGAAGGTTTTGTGTAAATACCGTAAGGTAATTCTACTAATATTCCATTGATACGCATTAAATTATCGTCTAAAGTAACTTTTGTTTTACCTTTAATAACAAATTGATAACTTGTAACTTCTAATTTCCTTGAAGTAACTTTTCCGTCAATATTGATACTATTTTTTGTATTATCTTTTTCAATAACTACTAATTCTGTGTTTTCCAAACTGATGGGAGTATTTGAGAAATCGAATGTTTTAGATGCTAAAATTCTTGGTTTTCCAACTCGATTTAAAATATTAAGTTGACCATTTTCTTCAGCAATTGTAATGTAGTCTTTTCCAGCAATCCTATAATGTTTCGGCGGAAAAATAATATCAGAGGTAGATTTATTAAATTTAAATCCTTTTACTTTTTTCCCTTCACTATTCAACATTAAAACCTCTTTACCTTGAATAATGATAAAACGGTATTTTCGATTTTTATCGTAATCAAAGATTGCTAAAGCTTGCGTAATGTCGTCTTTAAATTTTATAGGAAATGGAGCAACTTGGCGACCTGTTCTATCTAAAACATAGAAGTTTTTTTTGGTAGTAAAAGCTAACTGTTTTTTTCCATTACGCAATAAATCTAATTCTTGAACAGAACCAACAATTGGATTTTTGAGTTTTTTAGTCCACAAGATTTTTCCTTTAGATGATATAAAATATAAGGTATTGTCAACATCCTGTACTAAAAGATCTTTTCCACCTGTTCTATGATTACTAAAAAAAATAGGATCATTTAGTAATTCACTTTCCAGTAAAATACTTTTTACTTGGGTCACTTTACCAGGGATATTTTTTTTAATACTTGTGGTGTTAGACTCTTTGCATACCAGGTTTATGTGTGCAAAATCACGATCATAATTGAACTGTAAAACACCGATTGGATATTTTTTAAATGAAATGTTTTTTAATGAATCGTTTAATAAACGAGAAATTGTATGCGTATAATTTTGATTTAATTTTATTATTAGGAGCGATGATTCATCACTAATCTGATCAAGAGCTTCTTGATAATAATTTGTTGTCGACAAACAATTATTGGTTAAATAAGAGTTGATAATATTTTTTAATACCTCTTTATTTTCGGCGAAAACAATAAAATCATTCACTATAATATTAAAAACGGGTTTAGTATCATTGGCAAAAATTGAAAATTGGTCAACAAATAGATTACGCTCAATAAAATTGTAGATCGTGATTCCTTTAAAAGATTCTAGTGGGCTCGAATATTTGCTTAAAGATTCTTTGGTGAGTTCCAAGTCAATACTTTTAAGAGCAATTGCGTTCCCTTGTGGTAACTTTATGCTGCTAAATTCACTAACAGATTCAAACACCATAGTTTTATCCGTACTTATATTTTTTGCGCCACTGTATTTCTGAAGGTTTTTTTGAAAAACAGAAAAATCATCAAAAGTTAAGGATATAACACTCATTGCATTTGTAGGAGTGATTGTTGCAATGTCATTTTGTTGAGGTTTTAATCCTTTAAAAATTGAAATTAATTGCGGTATTGTGTCATTTGCCAATAGAACACCTGATGCTGAAATTGCGTCGGGTAACACCTCTATATTTAAGGCAGCCCAAGAGGCAAAATTATTTATTGAAGGTTCGTTAGTAAATATCTTTTTTACAGGTATGATGGTGGTTAAATTGTGATTATTTAATAAAAATATTTTTTTGAATGTTGATTCGTTTTGTATACGATTGTTTAAAAGTTGCTCAATATTTTTTTGTGAATCGGTAGCAATAAAAATACTGTCCTTTACTACTGTAAAAAATTCTTGTTTGTCAATAACGAATTTTTGGTATTGATACGACTTAAAAGGTATATTTTCGTTAAACAGATTGGTAACAGAGTCCAGAATAAAGAGATTTTTTGTGAATTTAGTTAAGAAAGTAAAAGATGACCTGTCATCATCTTCAGAAAAACAAAGAATACTTTTTTTTGAGGGTCTCAACAGATTCAACAGTCTAGAATTACTAAAAAAAGAATAAGACTTAGTATTCTTTAATTTTTCAATAAAACTATTATTTTTAATATCGGCTTTTAGTGCTTCAAAGTCCTCAATTTTTATAACTAATGATGTGTTTTTAGGAATAAAGTCTATTGGTTCTTTTGCTTTTCTTGAAGTTGAGTCGCAACTATGAAACAAGAAAGTTATAGTAATGAAAAAAAATACTTGAATAAAACCCTTCATCTCACAAAAATATAAAGTAAAAAAAAAGGATAGCCATAAATTTTTAAAAGTTTATTGACGGGTTTTTAACAATCATTTTTATTAAAAATCTAAATGGTATTGTTCTGGTAATAGCCGAAAACTTTTGCGATGATATTTAGTGATCCCGAATTTTTTAATTGCCTCCCTATGTTCTCTGGTTGGATATCCTTTATTTTTTTTCCAGTTATACATTGGAAATTCATTATGAATTTGTGACATATAAGCATCTCGATATGTTTTTGCTAAAATAGAAGCTGCAGCAATATGTAAATACTTGCTGTCTCCTTTAATAATGCAAGTAAATGGAATATTATTAAATGATTTAAAACGATTTCCATCTACTGCTATGTGTTGAGGTTTTGTGGCTAGAGACTCAATAGATTTTTGCATGGCAAGAATAGAGGCATTGAGTATGTTTATACGATCAATTTTATTCATCATTATGTGAGAAACCCCGAAAGTAACCGATTGTTCTTCAATAATCAATTTTAATAGTTTTCTTTTTTTTTCTGATAATTGTTTGGAATCTGTTAAAATATTGTTTTTGAAATTATTAGGTAAAATTACTGCAGCCGCAGTTACGGGGCCTGCAAGACAACCTCTTCCGGCCTCATCAGTTCCACATTCGATTAGTTGTTGATTAATTTTTAGTTTTAGCACAAGTTAAAGAGCTTTAAAATTTAAAATATTCCATTCAAAAGTATACCTTTGTTAAGTAAGTTAAAAATAGATGCGAAAAACGTTTTTTTTATTTCTTTTATTATATTTTCCAACTATAGTTTTTTCCCAAAATAATGGAGAAAATTTTCTTAAAAAGAAAAAAGAAAAACCTCCCATTACCCTATATAAAATTATTTCAGCTCAAAGAGATACTACTTATTTAGACACTACATTAAATATACAAAAGGAGTATAAATTTAACTACTTACGAAAAGATAATTTTCAGTTACAAGAGTTTGCAAATGTCGGCCAGCCTTATAATAAGTTAGCTTACGATTTTGAGAAGCTGAATCTAAAGCCAGCATTTGTTGCGCAGTCTCATCATTTTGGTTACCGTGAAGTTGAAGATATGCAGTACTTTAATTTACCCACCCCACTAACCGAATTATATTTTAAAACAGCATTTAAGCAAGGACAGCAGTTAGATGCATTTTTTTCAATAAACACTTCAGACCAATTTAATTTCTCAATTGCCTATAAGGGTGTAAGATCACTTGGGGCCTATCAACACAGTCTAACCAGCACAGGAGATTTTAGATTTACAACAAATTATCACTCAAAAAACAAACGATATCAAATTTTAGCCCATATGATGGCCTTAGAGTTATTAAACCAAGAAAACGGTGGGCTTACAGACGAATCAGTTTTGTTGTTTCAAAGTGATGATAATGAATTTAGAGATCGAGGACGACTGGATGTAAAATTTGATGATGGTGAAAATGAATTGAAGGGATTTAGAATCTTTGCGAAACAGGAGTATGAACTGATAACAAAAAAAGATAGTACAGATTTAAATAAATTAATCATTGGTAATGCAATTGGTTTTGAAGATAAATCCTATGTCTATAAACAAGATACTCCATATAATGGTTTTGGAGATTCCTACAAAACAAATGGATTGTTTAAAAAAAGTAAACTTGAAGATTTTAGTGTTAAAGTCTATACTCAGTTTAAAAATAAGTACATTGGAAATTTAAGTGCATTTATAGCTTATACAGATTATAATTTTGGCTACAACAGTGTTGTTATATTTGATATTGGATCTATTACTAACAGATTTAAATCTAAGTTGGTACAAGCAGGGGGGACTTACTCAAAAAATTACAAGGGATTCGAAATATATGGTCAGGCGGCTATCAATATTTCTGGAGATTACGAAGCTAACTTTTTAAAAACTGGAGTTTCTTATTTGGTCAATAACAAACATAAAATAGCTGCTGAAATAACTTCGCATTCAGTTTCTCCTAATTTTAATTTCTTATTAAACCAAAGTGACTATATCAATTATAATTGGCAAAATGAATTTGATAATACTAATAAACAGCAGTTAAAATTAAGGTTTGAATCAAATAAAATAGCTACAATTTCATTAGACTATACAGGGATTGATAAATACACCTATTTCACGATAAAAGATAATGACTCAACTCCAACTCCCCATCAGTACAACGATAGGGTTGATTATTTAAAAATAAAATTAAAAAAAGAATTTAAGTATAGGAAGTTTGGATTAGAAAACACTTTTTTATATCAAAATGCATTGAGCGGTGAGGAAGTTTTAAAGCTTCCGAGTTTTGTAACTAGAAATACTTTGTATTATGAAGACCAGTGGTTTAAAAAAGCACTTTTTATACAAACAGGTATTATTTTTAAATATTATTCAAAATATACGATGAATGCTTATGACCCTGTTTTAGCTGAATTTTATGTGCAAGACAAGGAGGAGTTAGGAGGCTATCCTCAATTTGACATATTCTTTAATGCTCGAGTACAACAAGTTCGAATATTTTTTAAGTATGAAAACCTAAATGCGCTCTTTACAGATTCTAACAATTACTTTTCTGCTCCTGGTTATCCATTCAGAGATTCCGTTATACGTTTTGGTATTGTATGGAATTTTTTAATGTAATAAAGAAAAAAATTAGTTGGTGAGCTTTTGCAAGCTTGTTGCAATTTTTTCAGTGTATTTATCTGCTGCTTTTACAGCATCTTTTGGATTTTTAATTTCGGTTGTTGTTGCAGCCAGAAGTTGGTCGCCTTCTTCATTATTTAGATTATAAAATAAAGTTTCCAATACATACTTTCTATCAGTAGTCGTATAAGAACTTCCAGAACCATAGTAATTTCCAAAAGTAGAATACGAATAAGGGTGCGTATAATAACTATAAAACCCCCCGTAATATGAAGGGTAATAGGTTGAATAAGGTCCCATCATTCCCATATTCCCCATATAAAAGTCATTATAATAATTTGTTGTTGTTGTTTCAGAGTAATCTTTTAATACATTGATGCAAACCGCATCGTATCCTTCATAACCTAATATTTCTTTAATAAATTTTTCTCTTTCCTCCGTCATTTCTTTGTCAGGATTCATCTTTGGGAATCTAGTGAAGCTTTCAGTCGCTTTGTATCCTTTTGATCTAAGTTTATTTGCAATACTCGTTTCGAAATCTGCTCTTACTTCTGAGTCAGCAGTTCTGGCAATTACTAATATATTTCTTTCTTTCATTTTATGACCATCTTCACTTCTCCATGCACTTAAAACCTTGACAGAAGTGTTGCAACTCACAAACAATAGAAGGATCATTCCTACTAATATAAATTGATTTTTTTTCATTTTATAAAATTTTAGTCTTTTAATAATCCTCTGGAGATTACTATTTTTTGAATTTCTGAGGTGCCTTCATAAATCTGAGTGATTTTGGCGTCTCTCATTAACCGTTCTACATGATACTCTTTTACATAGCCGTTACCTCCATGTACTTGGACAGCTTCAACCGTTACTTCCATTGCAACTTGAGAGGCAAAAACTTTAGCCATTGCACTACTCATATCATAATTGTTTCCTTGATCCTTATCAAGAGCAGATTTATAAACTAATAATCTAGCTGCTTCAATATTGGTATGCATATCTGCTAATTTAAAAGCTATAGCTTGGTGATTACATATTTCTGTCCCAAATGCTTTTCTAACCTTAGAATAATCTCTTGCTAATTCGTAAGCACCTGCAGCAATTCCTAAAGCTTGAGACGCGATGCCAATTCGACCTCCTGAAAGCGTTTTCATAGCAAATGTAAATCCAAAGCCATCATCACCAATCCTATTCTCTTTGGGTATTTTTACGTCAGTGAACATCAATGAATGTGTATCACTTCCTCTAATCCCAAGTTTATCTTCTTTGATGCCAACTTCAAAACCTTCCCAATTTTTCTCAACAATAAAAGCATTAATTCCTTTGTGTTTTTTTTCTCTATCTGTCTGTGCTATAACAATATAGTAATCCGCTGAATTTCCGTTTGTAATCCAATTTTTAGTACCATTCAGTAAATAATAATCTCCTTTGTCTATTGCAGTAGTTTTTTGTGAAGTTGCATCGGATCCAGCTTCAGGCTCACTTAAACAAAAGGCTCCTAATTTTTCACCAGTTGCTAATTGGGTCAGGTATTTTTGCTTTTGTTCTTCATTAGCATATTTTTCAATACCATAACAAACCAACGAATTATTTACGGACATAATAACACTAGCCGAAGCATCTATTTTTGATATTTCTTCCATTGCAATTGCATAGGATAAAGTATCCATCCCACCACCACCGTACTTGGGGTCAACCATCATTCCAAGAAATCCCATTTCTCCCATCATTTTTATTTGTTGTGTAGGAAACTCCTGTTTATTGTCCCTTTCTATAACTCCAGGCAATAATTCAGTTTTTGCAAAATCACGAGCAGCGTCGCGGATCATAATATGTTCTTCGGTAAGCTTAAAATCCATTGAAAACGATGTTATAAAAATTAAAAAATTGATTGCAAAGATACCTTTTTAAATGCCAATTATCAAATGAGAATTTGACATAAAATGGGTTTAAAAACTTGCTTTTATTTTTGAACATACCAGTAAGGTCTTGTATATTTAGAGCATATTAAAATTATTTTTTGAGAACAACTAATTATCATGTAATAGGAGTAATGAGTGGTACTTCACTAGACGGTATTGACTTGGCAGAAGTCAATTTTAGTCTGTTAAATAATAGAACCTGGGACTATAAAATTTTAAATACTGAAACCGTTTCTTATTCCAAAAATTGGAGAGCCAGTTTGAAAAATGCGCTTACATACTCTGAGACTGAAGTTTCTAAGCTAAATATTCAATACACACGTTTTTTGGCATCCATCATCTCAAGATTTATTGATAAGAATCAAATAAAAAACTTAAATGCTGTTTGTAATCATGGTCATACAATTTGGCATCAACCTCAAAAAGGGATTACACTTCAAATTGGAAATTTACCAGAATTAGCAGATTTAATAAAACAAAATGTAGTTTGTGATTTTAGATTACAAGATGTAAAACTGGGAGGGAATGGCGCTCCTTTGGTGCCAATTGGTGATCAATTGTTATTTAATGATTATGATTATTGTTTAAACTTAGGAGGTTTTGCTAATGTTTCTTACGAAGAAAATATTGGCTTTTCTTTGCCTAAAAGAATTGCTTACGATATTTGTCCTGTAAATATTGTTCTTAATTATTTAGCAGAAAAAATAGGATATGAATTTGATCATAATGGAGATTTCGCTCAAAGTGGTAATGTATCTAATAAAGTATTAAATGAATTAAATAAGTTGTCTTTTTTTAACTTCCCGCCGCCAAAATCGTTAGGATTGGAATGGGTAAAAAAATATGTTTTTCCTATTTTGGAAGAATCAAATATTTCGGTTATCGACCAGCTATGTACTTATACGGAACATATTGCTTTTCAGTTATCAAAACAATTTAATAAAAACAGTAAAGTTTTGGTTACTGGTGGCGGAGCTTTTAATTTGTATTTATTAAAAAGAATCAACTCTTTTAAACATTTAAAGCTTTTAATTCCCTCAAATACTTTAGTAGAATATAAAGAAGCATTAATTTTTGGGTTTTTAGGAGTACTTCGATTGAGAGAGGAAAATAATTGTTTGAGTAGTGTTACTGGTGCAAAAAAAAATCATTCTTCGGGAACAGTTTTCAAGATAAAATAACTACAAATGTGTTCCGCATCGGAGGAGGTTTTTTTTATATTTGTGTTCTTTATAATCTATTTTAATATTTTGAATAAAAAAACACTTCTTTTGCATCCAGATAAAGATTTAACTATTAAAATATATCATCCTCCAGTAAATTCAAAAAATTTAGGTTTAAATAGTATACCTATGTTTCTTAAAATAATTTTAACCAATTCAAAAAATCAATGTTTAAATATTTTTTAGGGCAAAGTCCACGATGGTTCAAGATGACCATGATAATTTTTATGATTTTTAATGTTATCTCATTTTATATTTTGGGACCCACCATAACCGCTTGGATATTTATTGCAGAGTTTATTTTTACATTGGCTATGGCGCTAAAATGTTATCCTTTACAATCGGGAGGGATTTTAGCTATAGAGGCTTTATTTTTAAAATTAACGACTCCCGAAAATGCATACCACGAGGTTGACCAAAATTTAGAAGTAATTCTTCTACTGGTTTTTATGGTTGCTGGGATTTATTTTATGAAGCCTTTATTGATGTACATTTTTAGTAAAGTATTTACAAAAATCAAGTCAAAATTAATACTATCACTTTTATTTGTTTTTTTATCTGCAGTGTTGTCAGCTTTTTTAGATGCATTGACAGTAACCGCCGTATTAATTAGTGTAGCAATTGGATTCTACGGAGTTTATCATAAAATTCATTCAGGTGAGCGAGATTATGATGAGAGTGGAGTAAAAGATAAATCTGAATTAAGTGGTCAAACATTAGAGGAGTTTAGAAGTTTTCTACGAAGTTTAATTATGCACGGTCTTGTTGGTACTGCTCTTGGCGGTGTTTGCACCCTAGTTGGAGAACCTCAAAATCTATTAATTGGAGAACGAATGGGATGGGATTTTATTGAATTTTTCCTACGTATGGCGCCTATTACAATTCCTGTTTTATTTGCGGGATTAATCACTACTGTAGTTCTAGAGACAACAGGTATATTCGGATTCGGACAAAAGTTACCTGAGGTAGCGAGAACCATCATAGAACATTACACCGAAGAAGAGGATTTAAAACGAACCCATAAAGAAAAATGGGGAATTAAGGTCCAGGCCGTTTCCGCAATATTATTAATTATTGGTTTGGCGATGCATATAGCTCCAGTTGGATTTATTGGTTTAGCGCTTATTGTTGTTCAAACAGCATTCATGGGTATAACTGAAGAACATCAATTAGGAAGAGCATTCGAAGAAGCGCTCCCTTTTACAGGCTTATTAGTAGTGTTTTTTGTGATAGTCGCGATGATTCATGATCAACATTTATTTAAGCCAATTATTGATTGGGCACTAACTTTAGATCCTTCTCAGCAACCGAGTATGTTTTATTTAGCAAATGGAATTCTCTCAATGATAAGCGATAATGTGTTTGTTGCAACTGTTTATATTGGAGAAATAAAAACAGCTTATGATGCCGGTGCTATCGGACTTGAGCAATTTGAAAAATTAGCTATTGCGATTAATACGGGTACCAATTTGCCGTCTGTCGCAACACCTAATGGTCAGGCAGCATTTTTGTTTTTACTAACATCTTCTTTGGCTCCATTAATTAATTTAGATTATATCAAAATGGTGAAGATGGCTTTTCCATATACTATTGTCCTTGGAATCACAGGACTCTTAGGGATAATTTATTTTCTATAATCATGGATTTAAATCAATAAAATTTTGTTGTTAACATAAAAAAACAATTTATAACATAAAATATTCGTTGTTAAATAAAAACCATTTTATATATGTTGCCCATACTTATTCAAAATGATTCTGATACAAATCAGGATCTCGAGCCAATAATTCAAGAAAAGACCCTATCCATTGTGGAGCTTATAACCGATGGAGGTATGGCAGGCCAGATTATTATAGGAGTCTTGTTTATCCTTTTATTCGTTGCAGTTTATCTTTATTTTGAACGGTTATTTGCAATTAAAGCAGCTACGGATTATGATGCTAATTTCATGAGTCAGATAAGAGAAAATATAAGTAGCGGAAATATGCAAGCTGCAAAAGTATTGTGTTCTCAGAAAAATACTCCAGTCGCAAGGCTTACCGAAAAAGGGATTTCCAGAATTGGTAGTCCATTAGAGGATATCAATACAGCTATTGAAAATGCAGGAAAGTTA
>UPTG01000351.1_pt1 | contig 38109 bp, 38 predicted proteins | sample 2160121 | NCBI WGS metagenome assembly UPTG01 (sample SAMN06266255, study PRJEB28933) | marine metagenome | isolation source: Columbia River Estuary | place: USA:Columbia River Estuary, USA | collected 2014-07-27
GTTGTGGTGGATAAATTGGTGAGTCCTTCTTTACCAGAGGCGCCAGGAATTAGACCAACACCTCCATAACAATTGTGTTCAATTTCATCTAGCGTCAAATCGCCAGAAATTAAATCTGATATTGTGTAAGTAGGCTTTACGCCCAGCATGAGTTGCGCATTTGCTAAACCAAGGTCTGCGTCGAGCACCAAGGTGCTCAGGCCACTTTTTTGTAAGGCGATAGCTAAATTTATGGTCATTGTGGTCTTACCCACACCACCTTTACCGCTTGCAATACCTATAAGATGCGCCATTTTCTAGCCTTTTAGATTTTATGACCTGTGGAAGTACCCGTGATCTTTACGTTCAGATTAGTCATTTCCAAGAGCTTGCTTGGAAGGTCTTCGCAGAGATCTAGCCTGGTTAAGACGACAGAATTCAAGAGATTATAGTCTATGTTCGGTTCCCGAGATAAGTAATCAATATCAGAATCGGCAGCGATGCAGAGATGGCGAGTCAAGTTGCAGTCTACATCTTCGAAATTTGGTTGCGTGATATGGTTCACAGTGTTCGCTTCTATTAACACAAGGTCAAAAATATTAGCCATTTTAGGGAGTATTTCGGCCAATTGTTCCAATCCTATCGCCATAAGAGGGATATTATTGCGCTCCGAGAAGCTGGCCAAGGAATAGTCTAACTCAAGACCTTCTAGGGAAGCGCTGATGATAAGCGGTTTTGCCTCATTATTTTCTAGTTTAGCGAGCGCGATTCTTTTAATTATTTGACTTTTGCCAGACCCGGGTGTGCCCAAGAATATGTGGGAATTTTGCCAATGACTATTGAGTTCAATTGCTTGCAAGTTAAAGCCTGCGTCATTTACTTTTGCATCTAGAGAGTCAAGCGAAATAGGCTGATGCTCTGTTTGTACCTTGATTTGCATGGTTTCCATAGAAGCTTTGAGTGTTTTGATCTCACTATTCATCCTTGCCAAAACTTTCCATGGATCTTTGGCTGAATTGGGTTCTTCGGTGACACGAGCGTTATTCAATTGTTTTTTAAACCCGGGTTCGGTTGTTTCTGGCTGAGTTACTTCGTCGTCCTTCTGCTCTTCAACGCCAATGATGACCTCAGTTTTATTACCCACTTTTTCGGTCGAGATAATGAGCGCATCATCCCCATGGATCCTCCTTATTTTCTCCAGGGCTAGTTTTGAATCAGCTTCTAGGTAGCGTTTAAGTTCCATTTTTTATTCCTCAGAGGTCTCGTTTAGCTCAATAGTTTGGACGATCCTAATTGATTGATCGTCAGGTATTTCTCGATATGAGAGTACCGATAGTTCTTGCTTAGCCCGCTTCAATAATCTGGCTAACCAGCTACGAATCGTGGGAGAAACAACTAAAACCGGATATTTTTCTTCTTTCTCCATCTCTTCTACTACGTCAGAAATTGAACTGAAAAAGCTTTGAGAGAGATTAGGCTCAAGTGCAACATCCTCAATGGATTGCGCATTTGAAATGAGGTCATTTAATAATTGCTCTAGGCTAGGTTCTAGCGTCATAACCTCGAGCGCATTGTCTGGTTCATTTATCTCGTGAATGATCAATCTTCCGAGTTTGATCCTGACTAATGCCGTAAGTTTTTCAGCATCCTTCGAAAAGCTCGCACCTTCGGAAAGTGTTTCGAGAATGGTACGCATGTCTTTTAGAGGGACACCCTCAGCTAAGAGGTTTTGTAGTATTTTGACTAATGTGCTGAGGGTTAATTGATCAGGAATGAAATCTTCAAGTAATTTGGGTGAGTTTTCGGCGATTCTATCGATAAGCTGCTGAGCGATATCGAAGGTCATTAACTCGTCGGCATTAGACCTCAGGATGGAATTCATATGTGTCGCAATCACCGAGGCAGCATCCACCACTGTATAGCCGAGGGCCTGCGCGTATTCCTTTTCTTCTGTTTTTATCCATACAGCATCTAGCCCAAATGCTGGATCTTTAGTTGCTATGCCATCAATTTCTTCGTAAACACTGCCCGGGTTGATCGCCAGATCACGACCAATTTCTATCATGCCGCTGCCCCTGCTAGTGCCATTTAGGACGATACGATATTGCGTTGGCGGATTGTCTAGATTGTCTCTGATCCTCACGGTAGGGAGTAGGAACCCGAGATCAGATGACATTTTTTTCCGAATGCCTTTTGCCCGCTGTAGCAGGCTGCTGTTGTGTTCAGAATCAATTAATGAAATGAGACCGTAACCTAATTCGATGCTGATAACGTCAACTTGCCCTGCATCATCCCAATCGAGCTCTAGTGGCTCACTGGGTGATGTTGGATCATCCGCTATATTTGATGTTTCTGCGGTGTTATCAACCTTTTCAAGGTTTCTCCTGAGAAAGTAGGCGGCTGCCAACGACAATATGCCTAATGTTAGGAATACTGCGTTAGGCATGCCGGGTATCAACCCTAGAATGGTCAGAGTGCCGCCGGCTATCGTGAATGCGACAGGATTGCCAAGTTGTCTGGTCGCTTGCTGTGGCGCGGATTCTGAAGTCGATACCCTTGATACGACCAGTGCCGTCGCTAAGGATAAAATAAGTGCAGGTAACTGTGCGACTAGGCCATCGCCGATCGTTAATAACATATAGGCTCTGGAGGCTTCTCCGAAGCTTAGGTCGTGTTGCAGCATGCCTATCGCTAATCCGCCGACTAAGTTAATCATCAGAATCAATAGGCCGGCGACAGCATCTCCTCTGACGAATTTTGATGCGCCATCCATAGAACCATAGAAATCTGATTCTTGAGAGACCTGCGCTCTCCGGTCTCTGGCTGTGTCTTGGTCGATTACACCGGCATTCAGGTCAGCATCAATGGCCATTTGTTTGCCGGGTAAAGCATCGAGCGTGAAACGCGCGATGACTTCAGAGACTCTACCGGCACCCTTGGTAATCACGATAAAGTTGATGATCATCAAAATTGCAAAGACGATAAAACCGACGGCGTAGTTGCCCCCAATCACAAATTGACCAAATGCCTCGATAACCTTTCCCGCAGCTGCTCCTCCTTGATGACCTTCAAGCAAAACCACCCTGGTTGAGGCAACGTTGAGTCCTAGACGCATGATCGTTGCGAAAAGTATGACGATGGGGAAAGAAGAAAAATCAAGGGGGCTGGCAGTGTTTATGGCCACCATGATGATGAGCAGCGCTAGGATAATGTTGATAGAAAAGAATATATCCAGCATGACGGCTGGCATCGGTAGGATGAGTAACGCCAGAATAATCATGACAACAGCAGGTACTGCCAGAGAACTCCACGGGAAATTTCCAGCAAATTGTCGAATATTCGTCAATTTATCCCAAGTGAGTTCCATAAAATCCCTTCCAATGTCGTTTTCTGCCAGAATTAAGACAGATTGAGTGCTAGTCGGGGGTTTAATGCAGGAACCATGCCCACATTAAAGAAAATTGCGCTGCAACCGATTAAATCTCTGTGACAAGACGAATTTAGGGTGTTTGTATGTTCAGGATTTTCTTTTTTGCCTCATTAACGATGTTATTGGCGGGTTGTGTGACAAATCATTATGTCCCTGGCTTGAACAAGACCCGCGCAGAGGCGATCACTGGCATTGGTTATGCCGTTATTTCTGCTCAATCCGGTCAATCCGAAGAAGAGAAACGGTTGATGGCGGCAAAAGCCTCGAAGTTAGAAGCTTACAAGTCGCTTGTGGAGCAAATTTACGGTCAGTACATTGAAGTGAACGGTTTGATGTCATCATCGAAAGTTGTAGAAGAGTCTCTTAGGTCAAAAGTAGAAGGCGTTATCTATGGCGCTGAGTTAGTGAGCGTTCGGCCAATTGGCGGACACAGCTACGAGACGACGTTGAGAATTGGTGGTGACGCAGTCGCTGATCTGGTGGCCGAAAGTGAGGGGGAATCGCAAATGGCCTCCGCCGGCGGTGACTAGCGTAAGCATTTAGAATGGAGTTTATGAGTGGCTGAGTAAACTTTCAGTTGCTTTGTGGGAGCGAAAACATGATGAATCGTCTAGGTGCTTGTAAGAAAGGCCCTATTATCTTGTGTTTATCACTTCTGTGTAGCTTGCATAGTTCGTTTGCTATTGCCGAAACAGAATTTGCGTTAAAAGACTTTAAGGATGCTATTTTTAGACTAGCCATCGGGGAAAGTGCCCATATACGATCGATGGGTTTGATGTCTAATTCAAAGATAATTGCAGATTCAACGATCTATCAGACTGACCTAGCGCTAGATAAGTTGGAGTTTGACGTGTCAGGCGGACAAGCTGGTATGAGCGCCGACCTTGTCGCCAAAATTGACAAGGATAGGTATTCCCCAGCATCAGCTTCTCCTCTTTGTACCCAGCAAGTGAGTGATCAGCCCTTCAGGCTGGATTTTAGTGAGATATTACTTCTTCCCTCCAATCCCTCTGCGGCCACAATTAATGTCGGTAGATTTTCAGGTCGGGCAGTGCGAGCGTTAATCTTTGAAAAATCAGGTTTATTGCTCGCGAGTGATCAAAGCAATCAGTCGATCGGCAACTTATTGGCCGTGCGGGGTTCAAGTCAGGGTGACGAGTTAAAACTTGAGTCCACGGTGAGAATCGAAGAAAAAGCCAAGGCATCAAAGATAAAAGGTTACTTAACCGCAGCGTTTTCTTCCCTGATACCGGAACCTCATCACGCGATTAACGTTGATGGAGAGCTCAGGCTCATGCAGGGGGCAAAGGTTTTGGGTACTTGGCCCTGGGAGATGAAGGTACGTTTAGATGAAGTTTTCTCAATTTCTAGGAATAGCAATCTATTAGCTGATAGATTAGAGATGATTGAAGACCTGAAAAGCGAAATTTTGGGGAAATTGAATTGTACTGAAAGAGCACCATACAGCGTTTCTGTTGCTGGTGAAATGCTCACATTGAATGCAGGGAAAGCCGATGGCTTTAGAATAGGTGATCGGTTTTTATTGTTTCCCGGAAATGAAATTTTCAAGAGTCATGGAATCGCCTCTGCGCTGGAAAGCGTCGCCATTGCTGAAATAGTACGATCAAATCGACAAAGTGCATTGCTGCATACGGTTGAAGGGGATGTAAACTTGAGAAGCGGAGTCATCATGAATGCTAAGTCGATACGGTTAATGTTATGAATAGAGTAATCATTTGGGGCATTTCTGTTCTGCTGACAGTTGTCTTCCTGGCCGGTTGCGCATCTAATGCCGTCACGCCTGCGTCGACCGCGAGTGATGTGGCCGTCGATGATCAAGCAGAGCCAGGCCCGGCAAACACCAACCTCACAAAAGTCCTTGAGGGGACGGAGGCTTTTGGCGTGAACGGCGCAGAGAAGAATGAAGAGCTCTCCCGCGCGTTAGAGAGGATGTTGTCTGACCTGAAAAAATCGGTTGATGAATCTGTTTCTACTGGCGATATCAGTCAAATTGATGAGAATGGTTATTATCTGGTCAAGCGGGGGGATAGCTTGTCAAGAATCATAGAGCGAGTGATCGCAAAGACGAATATAAATGGTGATTTCCTCAAGCAAGCGTTTGTTGCTGCTAACCCTAAAGCATTCAAGAGGGCTAACCCAAATTGGCTTTATGCGAATTCAAAATTAAGGCTGCCATCAGAGAAAGATTTTAGAAAGTTGGTTTTCAAGCCAAAAAGTAATAATTCAGAAACGAAAGATACGACCGATCCCTATAAGGATTGGATCCAGTATCCATTGGTCGTTCCTTGATAAGCGCAGACTCTGTCAATCAGCCCATTAGGGTAAACGCCACCTATTCTCAGGGTGGCAGTTCTGTTTATACCTTAAGACTTGAGCCTCCTGAAGCCAGGTCACTCGGGTTGAGAGAAGGACAGTCAGTCAATGGCGTCATTGCTAATAGGGCAGACGGTAATGTTTTTCTCACAGGATCGAAAGCGGCGATTATGTTACCTAGCAATTTCGCTGCAGCCGAAGGGAAAGCGAGTTTTATCGTGACTGCTTTAGTTGGCGGCTCGATGCTGCTTTCTTTGCAGCCAGATAAAGCCCGTAAAGTCGGCACAAGACTTTCGATAGATAGAATACATAGCTTGTTAGGACGGGCGATACAAAACACCTCGATATCGGGTCTATTCAGCTTTTCTAAAATCACGAGTATGCTGGCGCGAGAGCCAAGGCTTGGGAGTTTATTTAGCAGCTTTCAAATGTCTTCTTTTGAACCTAACGCACAAACGGCTGAAGCGCTAAAAGCTTCACTCTACCAAAGTGGTTTGTTTCACGAATCCGAAGTTTTGAAACAAAACAAACCCAATTTGAACTTAAAGACTTTCTTGTTGCTTTTGAAAAGAGGGCATAACAACTTCGGCGCTGATCTGAGCCAGTTAAACGCAGCCTTGGATGAATTAGAGTCATTTCAACTTGAATCACTTGGCAATCAATTAAATAGAAACACCGCGCTAAGTTGGCTGATTCCTGTGCTTAATGACTGGCCAATCCTCGCGCATGTAGAATCAAGAGAGGGCAGTGAAGAAGGTTCGGAAGATGATCAGCAGAAGGAATGGAAAGTTGATTTAAGAGTCAGTTTAAGTGATTCGGAACACTTAGACGTTTCTTTAATCGTCTCCGAGAACGACGAGGTCAGATTGAACTGCTGGACAGACGATGCAGATTTTTATCACGAAGCGTTGAATCATTTGGATTGGCTGAAGTCAAGCTTCGGAGAATTGGGGATAAGTCTACACGAGGTCAACCTTTTTCCCGTCTTAAAGAGATCAGAGTCATCTGCAGAGCAAATAGGGTATGCCAGCGATTTAACAAAAACAAGCAATGGGATTAGCATAGATGTATGAAGGCATGGAGCAGAAAATAGCGGTCGCGCTTTTGTATGACCGAATAAAGGCCCCGACACTCACAGCGAAAGGGTCGGGAGATTTTGCAGAGGAAATCGTAAGGAAAGCAGAGCAAGCAAATGTGCCGATTACGGAGGACAAGTTGTTAGCTGCGACGCTCGCTCAGCTCGAGCTGAACGAAGAGATTCCGGAAAGTCTTTTTAGATCGGTGGCGATTGTTCTGGCGTGGGTGTATCGATTGCAAGGAAAAACACCGTGGTGATGTTTGGCTACGATATACGCCCTAATCGGTTATAAATATTGGCCTGGTCATTACTGCGATTAGTGATGACTTGTATGAGGTTTTTAGTAATTTCCAGTTGTTTCTTCAACAAAAGATCATTTCGAATGTGTTTGTCACGACAGTCAACCAGTTTTGACTGAAACTCGTTTTTGACTTGAAGGTTCTCGTTTGCACCGGAGGATGCTTCTAGATAGCTTGACCAAAGATTGCCCAGCTCCTCCATTAAACTTATTTTTCTTTCTTGAATTGATTCGACGGTATCGAGATCCTTAGATCCCAGAAGCACAAATTCCTCATCCAGAAGCGTTTTTAGCGATTCAATGAGAATAGACAGGGATCGGATGTCAGGGATAGCCGCGTCAGACACGTGTAGGCTTCTAGAGCAATCTTTCGAGTTCTACAAAGCTCTCAGCCATCTTTCGAGAGTCCAGGGGATAGTTTCCTGATTCAATGGCCTGTTTCAGTTGTCGAACTTTAACTTCATCGAAAGCCGCTTTTTCTTCCGCTTGCTTAACTGCTTCGCTTAATTCGACATCGACTGCCTGCGACGCTTGTCCTGATCTCTGAACTTGATTTTCACCCTCATCTGCAGCTTCTCTACTTGGCGCAGCGGGTGAGTTTTGTACTTGGCTAGGTCTCCCCGAGCCAACGCTATTTACGTTGTCAACCATATCTTTAACTCCACAAAGGGATTACACTAACTATTAATCGGTCAATGCTCTTCAACCTTTAGGTATTTTTTCAAAAAGTTTTCTTCACTCGTAACCATATGATAAATCTAAGATATTTTCCACTATTTATTTATCTTCTTCTATTGGTGGCGGGTTGTGGCGGTGGTTCGGGCGATGGCAATTCTATTTCAAACGGGTCTTCAAACGGCAATAACCCACCGCCCGCAAGCGTCAATAATCCACCGTCTTTGACGCTGAGCCAAGCCTACAATGTGGCAGAAAATGCCAGTCTGGTCGGCGAGATAGTATTCTCCGATGCAGACGGCGATGCGGTCAGCTTATCTATCGAGGGCGTCGATAGTGAATCTTTTTATATTGATGCGTCTAATCAACTAAGGTTTATTTTTAGCCCTGATTATGAGGATGCTAAAGATATCGATGGTGATAACTTTTTTGAGATAGAAATAATAGCGTCAGATGGTAAAGACAATGACCGTCAATCGTTATTGGTGGGCATACTTAACCTGCCCGAAAACAAGTTTGATGAACTTGCAATTGAAAATTTGAGAATGGAGTAGTCAGTGACAAGGTTTTTGTTATGTTTTTTCGCCATTTTTTTGATGGAATCAAATGTTTTCGCTGAAGATCGCCAAAACATCACTGTGAGCCCAGCCGATACGCTGTCTGCCGATGTAATCAATGATATTAATGATCAATTAAGAGCGCCCCAGAGAAGACTTGAATTACCCGATCTTGTTGGTGAATGGGCAGTCCTTCAGTCCGTCTGCCTTGGAGGGGCTGAGGGCGTCGTAGTAGGCGGGCTTTGTGTTGATGATAGTGTGGCGTTAGAAGGCGCGGTACAACCTTCAGGTACGTATTTTGAAAGGACGGCAAATTGGAATATCGCCTTTGCGGATGAATCGCAGGCGAGTGTTTTGATATCGAGTAATCAATTTAACTTTTTCTTTAATCCTGGGTTTGGCTACATTGTTCCCAATGAAACGGTCACTTGGGAATGCAGTCTCTCCGGTGGCAGTGTGCTGATCTGTTTAGGCCCGACCGACTCCTTAACCTACACACTAAATTGCCCGCCGGGTGTTTGCCGATTGCATGTGCTGATGGCAGCATTTATCGAGTCTGATTCGCGAATCCGCTTTTCCTTAGGGCCGCTTGACACGAATTTAGCGGGTGGAGGCCAAAATACATTCGGGATGTTTAACGTTATCGAGCTCAGCCGGGCTGGGCTTTTACCGACCCCCCAATTCCTGGTAACGGAACGAAGTGTCGAGCAAGTGAATTTAACATGGTCTGTTGATGAGGAAGAATACGATGGAGCGTTTGAAATTCAGCGTAAGGAGAATTTGTTAGATCCTTACACGGTATTGGGTACGACTTCTGAGACTTCTTTTTCGGACCAGCCTGCAGAGCCTGGTGACTATTGGTATAGGGTTTTCTCTATTAGAGATGAGGAAAGAAGTACGGGTTCGAACGTGCGTAAAATTACTTATGATTAAGTTAGTTAAGACTTAATAGGCCGTATCCGACAACCCTCGCGGTAATAACTTTATTGCTCTCTTGATTTCTGACGCTAATCCTCTCTCCTAGATAACCGTCGGAAAGCGCGATGGCTTTGGCTTCGATTTTAAAGTTATTTGAAGTTGAATAAATCGTTACTAATTCATTTCGCCGCATCAACCTTGCTTTCCTCAAGTGACGACTGCGAACTATTTCCCCCGCTCCAACTGTTTTGCTTAGCTCCATGTAACGCAGCGAGGCGATTGAATCAATATAATCTTCTGGCACGCCTGAAAACTTGGTAATCTCAATCAAGTTGTTTGCGTCGAGTGGTGAACCCGACGTTAGAATGATCTTCGGAACAACCACTATTTTGGATGTATCTAAATCCTCAGTGATTAAAATATCCCCTCTCTTCTTGTCACGTTGTAAGTATAGATCGTCCAGCTGCGTTATTTCGGTAAAGGCGTTGGTAGGTATAGATCTATTTGAGCGAATGTCATCTAGCATATCTTTGGTGATTTTAAAGCCCTCTGATGCGTCAGCCTTTAAGACGTAAGCATTGAGATGATGCTGAGTATTAGGGTTTAGATTGTTGCTGAGTTCAGCTGAGTGAATTCTTGTTGGCACTTTGATAAATCGACGCCATTGACCTTGGCAGTCAGCTTTGATCATTCGCTTTGAGGCATTAGTAAAATCAAAGTGGATTGGTTTGTCGCACGCTTTTCGAGTGATGGGGCCGCTAAGGTCTTCGGAAACAAATGCGACGCGATCTCCCTCTATTGCGGCAAGCCATTCGTTCAGTTCAACTAAAATCGAAGATTTAGAATCAGCTGCGGCCGCATGCGAGCCTAGCAAAGCTGTGAGCTCAATTAGGCACATGATAATGATTAGGAAGCGCTTCATAAGTTTTTACCCTTGTCGCGCATTAACGCCACACCCTTGATGGGTCCTCAAACTTTATGCTGCTTGTTTATTAAATTCAACAATTGATAAACAACCAGGTGACCTGATTGGCGAGTGAAGGCGATGCACATTGCTGCTGCGTGACTTTACAGTAAACGCTTGGGTCTATGTCCAAAAGCGATGACAAAGGGTATCAGTGTAGCGGCTTGATGCTATTCGCAGATTTGAAATAAGCGCTGAGCAAAGAGAATTTTGGCGATTGAGTCAACGGTTAGTTGATCTGCCTTTTCCCCGTAAAAGTGATCGGAAATCCTGGGCGCTTAAATACTGTCTGCTTCATATTTGATCATTTGTACATCGCAGCCGATTAGCGGCAGCAAGGTGCCGCCTATTTTTCAACATGACCGGTAAATGTTGCCGCCTAGTTTCTACAATGCCTTGTTCTAATCAGTAAAAAATCTCTTTTATTATTTTAATTCAACAAGTTGAGAGCAATCGACAGAACTTGGCACGGTGGTTGCTTTACCCAAGTACTGGCCGAATTAATCTCAATTAACTAATCGGTCAACAAGGTTAAGAACTTTAGGAAAAATGGAAGGAACTGTGACGATTTTTGAGAATGTGTTTGGTATCCATGAGAGCGCGTTAAAGCTGAGAGAGCGTAGATTAAACGTGCTCTCGGAAAATATCGCGAACGCAGATACACCAAACTATAAGGCACGTGATATCGACTTTAAGTCTGTGATGAGGTCTACGCAAGCAGGCATGAAGGATATGACGATGACTCATGGGTCGCACATTGATGCAGCGAAGGCTGGCAAAGACGGATTGGTTTATCGAAATCCGCTAAACCCTTCGGCAGATGGTAATACGGTTGAGCTTTCAGTACAGCAAGCTGAATTTGGTAAAGAATCAACTCGTTATACCGCAACTATGCAATTTATTGAAAATCGGATCGGTGGTGTGCGGCGCGCACTTCGAGGCGAGTAACTAACAAAGGACTATAAAGAGTAGGTAACGTTATGGCTTTAGTAATCAACACCAACGTATCTTCATTAACTGCCCAGCGAGCTTTAGCTGAGTCTAGTGCAGAGCTGGAAACAGCAATGGAGCGCTTGTCGACAGGCTCAAAGATCAATAGTGCTGCAGACGATGCTGCTGGTTTAGCAATGACCCAACGCATGACCGCTCAAGTTCGAGGGTTAGCGATGGCAGTCAAAAACGCCAACGATGGTCAGGCTTTAACGCAGTCCATTGAAGGTGCCCTGGGTGAAGTCTCGGATATGTTGCAACGAATGCGTGAACTAGCGCTGCAAGCGGCGAACGGGACCAACAGTTCAGCAGACAGAACATTCCTTCAGTCGGAAGTGAACCTGTTGATTCAGGAAATATCGCGCGTATCAGCGAGCACTCGCTACAACGGCGAATTGATTCTTGATGGCACCTTTCTAAATAAAGCCTTACAGGTAGGCATAGAAGAAGGCGAGAACATTATTTTCTCGGTGGATTCTGTGGCAGCTGAAAATGTGGGTGCCCATACATTAGTCGGTGAAGGCGTAGGTGCACGAGCTGCCCAAGCGGATCCGCTGGCCAACCCGACAACTGAAGCAGACGATATAGAAATTTTTGGGTATCTTGGCACAAAATCTACAGCGGCGAGTCCTGGAGATTCAGCAAAACAGACGGCGGTGAAAGTCAATAACCTGACTGGAGAAACCGGCGTCAAAGCGTACGCTAAGACGTATGCTTCAATTGAATCCACCAGCGCAGAACAAAAGACCTATAGCGTAAAAATTAATGGCTTCACAACAGGAAACTTTGTGATTTCAAGTGGCGACGTGGAATCTGCTGTTGACGCAATCAATCAAGTTTCAGGCTCTACCGGTGTTACAGCCAGTTCTAGTAACAATAAAATTGTTCTTTTTGACAGTGATGGCGATGACATCACTGTCGAAAATTTGCAAACTCTAGATGGTTTTTCAGATCTTCGAGTATCGAAACTTGGAGAAGATGGCCTTGTCTCTAATGTTGTTGGTTCAGCAATTGATCTTGGTGTAAGCGGAGGAAACGACAGCACGCGTGTGACGGGCACCTTAAAGTTAGTTTCGGCTAATCCGTTTTCATTAGACCAAAAGGCAGCCACGCGTGCTTCAGGGATACTCTTGAATGATACGTCGATTGCTGATGGCAATACGACGCTCACATTTGATGCTGGTCACGGGCTGGCTGTGGGTGCGTCATTTACAATTGCTGGAGAGACGAACGGTCCAACGCACTACGTGACGGGTGTGTCCGGAAACGACATTACTTTTATCCCTGCACTAGTCAATGGACATGGTGTTCAAAACGATGACGCGATTACGATTGGAACAGAAACCCCGGGCTATTATGCGGACGGATCGTCGACCGCAACACTCAAAGATTTAACTCAGATCAGGGTAAACACGGCCGTCTCGGCTGGAGACTCTATATCAATCATTGATGCAGCCCTAGATAAGGTCGCTCAGATGAGATCCGACCTTGGTGCCATAGAGAACAGACTCTCCTATACCGTTTCAAACTTAATGAACATCGCTGAGAAAACAGCCGATGCGCGATCTCGTTTGGACGATGCGGATTTTGCCCTTGAGTCAGCTCGGTTGGCAAAGGCTCAGGTCGTTCAGCAAGCAGGCACGCAAATGCTAGCGCAGGCGAATCAAATGACTCAGCTTGTCTTGGATCTGTTGAGATAAGCGCGGGTAAGGGGAGCTAGGTTATGAGTTTTGAAAACATTATGGGTATCGCGGGTCAAGCGATGGATGCTCAGACCATTCGTATCAATGCGGCAGTATCAAATATCGCTAACGCAGATACGCAAGCGGGTTCCCCCGATGATGCATTTAAGGCCAAAAGAGTCGTTTTTAAAAGCATTCTGGCTTCTGAGGTCAATCAAGATAGGGGCGACCCCGTGGGTGGTGTAAGAGTCACGGAAATTACTGAAGACAATAAGCCGGCCCCTGCTATTTACAAGCCCAATCATCCTGACGCCGACGAAGACGGATATATATACACCTCGAATGTCGACGTCATGACCGAAATGGTCGATATCACTGCTGCTTCAAGATCTTATGAAAGCGTGGTGGAGGCGAGTAATACCGCTAAACGGCTAATGATGAGAACGATCGAACTCTTGAAGAAATAAGTCAAAGAGAAATATATGAGTTTTACAAGTATAGATAGTATTCGAACAACGAACGATTTGCTTGCTGAGAAGAATCAGGCGCAAGTTAATCAAGATCTAGATAGGAATGCCTTTTTAAGGCTATTCACTACACAGCTGCAAAATCAGAACCCTCTAGATCCCATGGAAAATGAGGCGTTTGTTGCTCAGTTGGCACAATTTTCAACCCTCGAAGCAACAACCCTAATGTCTGACTCCCTGTCTGACTTTGTGAGTTCTCAGCAGTCGGAAAAAATGTTGAGAGGCGCGAACCTACTCGGTAAACAGGTCTTTGCGCCTAATGTTTCCATGTATCAAGCAGGTGGAACAAGGCTCGATGGTGTTATCTCAGTCGACCAGACTTTAGACAATCTGAGGCTGAATGTTATCGATGCTGAGTCGGGCCAGGTCGTCAATCAGATGGATTTAGGTGCGCAGACTCAAGGCAATGTTGAATTTAGCTGGAATGGCGGGAATTTTGATGGCGAAGCCGCTCCCGCGGGCAATTACATATTTAGAGCGGTCGGGTATCAAGGTGATACTACCCAAGAGATCCCTGTTGATTCTCAAACGAGAATCACAGGTGTTTCATGGGATGCCTCGCTCAGTGAAATTTTCGTTGAGATTGAAGACGGGCGTTCAATCGCATTGTCAGAAATTTCACATTTATCAAATTAATTATTGGAGTATTTAGTCTATGTCGTTTTATACCTCACTTACAGGTCTCAAGGCTGCTACCACTGAGCTGGCTCTTACAAGTAACAACATTGCTAACGTGGGTACGAGTGGTTTTAAGAAATCTCGCGCGTCCTTTGGTGACATTTTTGCTACATCTCCACTTCAGAAAGCGAGTTCGGTCGTTGGTCAGGGTGTGTCCTTGAAAGAGGTGAGACAGGAGTTCAGCCAGGGAAACGTAGAGTTCTCATCTAATACGCTGGACCTTGCGATATCGGGCGAGGGTTTTTTCCCGCTTAAGTCATCAGATGGTCTCACGGATATTTATACACGTAACGGTAGTTTCGTGTTGAACGAACAATTTAATGTGGTGAACTCGTCAGGACAAGCATTGCTAGCAGCGGCGGTCGACTCCTCCGGTAAGGCGGATTTGGAAAAGCTCAGCCGTTTGGCGATTCCTGTATCGACCTCTGGACAAGCAACTGAAACCTCTGAGATTCAGCTGGCTTTGAACCTACCTTCGGACGCGTCTGTAATCGACGTACAATTCAATAGAAACAATCCAGCGACATATAACAAGTCTACCGCATTGAGCGTATATGACAGCGGGGGTAACTCATATCTCGCAACGATTTATTATGTAAAGACAGCAAACGCGACGGCGACATCGCCGACTAACAAATACCAAACGTATGTCTATGTTGGTGATGACCAGGTTAACCCGGCGTTGCAACAAGCTACAGACGACAACAGCGAACGCCTTTACGTGAACAAATACGGTGTGCTGAAGCCGTTCTCTGAAGTAGAAGATTTATTGGTAAACAGAAAAACACAAAAGTTCGGCCTAGATGACCTTACTGACGTACGTACCTCGGTGCCGGCAACCGTCGAGGGCACGAAACTGCCTAACGACCTTACTGCTGACCAGGGTTACAACTTTCAAACGAACACTGGTGCTGGACAAAACTTTACCGCCGCACAACTCAAGAATTTCATGACCGTTGACGTGGAAAACAGCGGTAATCCCGTGACCGTCGATCTATCGTCGCTCGCAGCTAACAATAAAGCCTATACGGGTGTCGAGATTGCGAGTTTTATTGAAAGTCAGCTGAACACGAAGTTTGGTGACGAACGCTATTTTGATCTTTCGACGGCGACTAACCGAAATTTCAAGGTGGATTTTACTACTGGGGGTGCGAGCACGGTAGCTTCAATCGATCTAGGTGTTGTTTTTGATACTGAAGCAAAGAGGCTAAATGCAACGACGGAACAGGTAGTTGCCGCGATTCAAGCGAAACTTGATTCAGCAACAAATGTCGTTGATGGTGCAAATACAGGTGGACTAGGCGCAGGTAAAGTAAATGTTTCTTACGATTATGCTTCGCGTGAATTTAAGTTCTTGCCAACTATTTCGTCAGACACGGTAAAGCTGGGTTCAGACGGGAGCAATAGTCTTTTCGGTACAACGAGTACCTTCGAACCAGTTACAGCTAGCGGCTCATACGGCCAAACAGTCACACCCAACGGTGAGTTGCAACGTGTCGCGAGTGAACAGCGCTACGGAATCAAAGTTGAATATGACGGCGCACAACAGACTTTTTCTTTCTCATCAGGCACGACAGGCGATAGCTCACGTGTTGACGTGAATTTTGATGTGCCAGAGTTTGATGCGACAACTGGTGCCCCAGTGGGCACAACAGACGCTGAAGGTAATTTTGTGCTACAGGCGAACGCAGCGAGTGCAACTTTCGCCGGATTTGCTGACGGTGGGTTGTACTCTGAATTACCCTCGGCGGACGCGGTTCGCGGTGTCGTTTCTTTACCTGCCGTGACTCAGGGTTCGTCTATTGCGGTGAACGTGAACAACAACTTCTCAGTAGACGCATCTAACAACACATTTGTTGTATCGGTCGATGACGTGAAAGGCACGTTGGTGTTACCGACAAGTTCTGGTTATACATTAGACAGCTTTATTGTCGAATTAGAAAAGGGGATCAATCAACTGGCGGCCGAAAACGGCAGCAAGGTTTCGGGTGTTAACGTTGTTTACGACCCTGAAACTAACGGTCTTACCTTCACCTCGGGCACCACGGGCACAGACTCGTTTATTAAGGTGTCTGGCTCGGCAACTTGGGGGCTCGCCAATATCGGGTCTGGCCGTGGTACAACGACGACCTGGATTAAGCCTACGCAGTCCGCAGATGTCGTAAACGGCGTTGCAGTTAACAAATACATTGACGAATTTGGTGTTGAAACGGCGAGCGCTGACGGATTTTCGACGTTACCTGAGTGGTCACCTATTTACTTAGACAAGGGTGAGTTGACCTTTGATACATCAGGTAACTTGGTTTCACCTACCGGTGGTGCGCAGTTGGATACGGTGTTCCTGGCAGGTGGTCGTGGTGCATTGAATCTGAGTATTGACTACACAGGCACAACGCAGTTTTCCCAGGCTTTTGCGGTCAAGTCGCAATCTCAAGACGGCACCCCAGAAGGTGACCTCGTTGGTGTTGACATCGGTGATGACGGCCTGGTTGTTGCATCCTATTCGAATGGTTCGCAGAACTCTCTTGGAAAGATTGTGTTAGTGACCTTCCCGAGTAACGAGGGTCTGCGTCAAAACGGAGACAGTTCCTATTTGGCTTCTGCCAAGTCGGGAGCAGCGACCTTCGGTGAAGCAGGTACAGCCGGATTCGGTACGATTAGAGCCGGTGCACGTGAGCGGTCAAACGTCGATCTAACGACAGAGCTGGTGGGTTTAATCACAGCTCAGAGAAACTTCCAGGCAAATGCCAAGGCGATCGAAACCTCGTCAGCATTAACTTCCACCATTATTAATATCAGAGCTTAACTTTTTAAAGCTTAAAGAGATTTGATGTATGGACAAAGGAATATACGTAGCGTTGGGCTCACTTAAAGCCGACAAAGTGAAACAGGGCAACGCGATTCATGACGTGGCTAACGTTTCAACAATCGGATTTAAGAAAGCTTTTGAAGCGAAAGTGACTACTTACAGAGTAGATATCCCTGGCTCACTCACATCGAGATTTTTTAGAACGGCTGACTATTTAGGCAAAGTAAACCTCGAGGCTGGTACTCGTATTGCGACGGACAACGACCTCGACATTTTCATAGAAGGGCAGGGTGTGATGGGAGTCTATAAAGACTCTGGAGAATTGGCTTTTACCAGAAGGGGAGATTTGAGAATCGACGCTGAGGGTCGAATGGTCAATGGAGAAAATAGGATTGTTGCATCGGACGCCGGTGGAGACATCATCCTAGAACCAGGGTTTCTATACAAGATTTCTAAAGAGGGTGTGATCTACGGTACTAACCCCGAGGAAGAGGTCGCTGAAGAGGTTGAATTCGGCCGATTATTGCTCAGAGATGCTAGCAACGTGGACTTGGAAAAGATGGAAGATGGTTTGTTCAAAGTTGTAGGCGAACCGCCAGGGGATTTTGCCGGCGGTGACAATACGATCTATGTGACGGATCGTGCCCTAGAGGGGAGTTCGGTCAAAACTTTCGAAATCCTGGCTCAAATGATTGAGCTGGAAAGATCATATGAAATGAAAATTAATATTGTGAAAACCCTATCAGAACTCGGCGAGAGTTCTAATTCATTAATGAGAGTTACGTAAGGATAAGCATATGGATGCTTCACTATGGGTTGCTAAAACTGGTTTGAATGCGCAGCAGACACGAATGACTGTGATTTCAAATAATCTAGCCAACGTCAACACTACTGGGTTTAAGAGAGATCGCCCGGTTTTTGAAGATCTGCTTTATCAGAATATTCGTCAAGCAGGTGGTCAAACGGGTGCAGACACGAATGCCGCGACCGGTTTTATGTTAGGTACCGGTACTCGAATTGTTGCCACGGAAAAAATTCAAAGCCAGGGCAATATGATGTCCACTGAAAACGCATTGGATCTGGCGGTTGAAGGTCCAGGATTTTTTCAGATCGTTCAACCGGACGGCACCATCGCATATACCAGAGACGGCGGTTTTAAATTATCTCAAGAAGGCGAACTTGTGACGCCCTCAGGATTACTGTTGCAGCCCCAGATTCTGGTGCCCGCAGAAGCGGCTTCAATCACGATCGGTACTGATGGAATCGTGAGTGCTGAGCTTGCTAATGGTGGTGGAAATCAGCAGTTAGGTCAGATTCAGATAGCCCGCTTTATTAATGGCGCGGGATTAGAAGCGATGGGACAGAACTTGTTCAGAGAGACCACGGCAAGTGGTGCTCCCTTGATCCTCGTGCCCGGTGAACAGGGAGCGGGTGAGATTGCGCAAGGCATGCTTGAAGCTTCGAACGTTAATGTTGTCGAAGAATTGGTCAACATGATTGAAACGCAAAGAGCGTATGAAATTAATAGTAAAGCGATTAGCTCTGTTGATTCCATGCTCAGATTCTTGAACCAGAATTTATAAGGTTAGGCCTAATGTCTATTTTTCATTTGCTGTCGTTTGTGTTTGTTTTTGTGCTTGCGGGTTGTAGTAGTGCGGGACCTGAAAACTCCAGATATGAGTCTTCCCTCGCAAAAGCAATGCCGGTCTTTGATTACGAAGACCGACCCAAAACCGGGTCGATCTTTACGGATCAGGCATCGAGCAGATCCTTTGGTTTTCGAAGAAGGTTTGCGTTAGGAGACATTATAACGGTCGTGCTGGATGAAAGTACGCAGGCGCAAAGAAGCAGTGGCATTAACACAAGTAAAGAGGTGACTAATTCTCCGCTGAGCCAGTTGCAAAAGGTTTTTGGTAATAGTTTGCCCATTAATTCATCCAGAACAACGCAGATAAAGCGAGGCTTGAAAGCGCTCGACTTCGGTGATTTATCACGGTCCGACAAGGGTGTCGGAACAGCGGATCAAGCGGCGAGTTTAAGCGGTGCAATCGCAGTGATAGTGACCCACTTAATGCCGAATGGGAGCATGTTTATAGAGGGTAAAAAAGAACTAGTGCTTAGCGAAGGCAGTGAGGAGATTTTCATCAGCGGCATCATCACGCCGAAAGATATTCAACCGGATAACACCGTGCTTTCTTCGAGGATTGCGCAAGCCAATATCGCTTACAGAGGCAAGGGCGACCTAGCAGATGTAGCTACAGCCAATTGGGGCTCGAGGTTCTTTAACAAATTATGGCCATTTTAATCATGAATATTAGATCGTTGCTGTGTATTTTCGCTTTGATTTTTACTCAAGAAGCGGCTGCAGATCGTATCAAGGACCTCACCAGTGTTGCTGGCGTTCGATCGAACCAATTGATTGGATACGGTTTGGTGGTGGGTCTTGGTGGAACTGGCGATAGAGATAAAATCAGTTTTACTGCCCAGAGTTTGAAAACGACTTTGGATAGGCTCGGGGTCGACGTTGATGGTCCGATCTCTAACTACGATCTGTACCAACGGGGTGTTGCCAGCTTAGCCTACGATAAAACTAAGTTAGACAACGTGGCATCAGTTATTGTGACAGCGACGCTGCCGCCATTTGCGAAGCCCGGTCAAGTCATAGACGTCAACGTTGCGGCCATTGGGCTTGCTTCGAGTTTGAGAGGTGGCAATCTCATATTGACAGAGCTGCGCGGTGCGGACGGGGAGATTTACGGGTTAGCCCAAGGATCGCTGACTGTTTCCGGGTTAGAGGTTTCGGCTGCAGGTTCCGAGATCACCGTTGGGGTTCCGACGGCTGGTCGGATTCCGGGTGGGGCCATTATCGAAAGGGAAGTTGAAACCGCCTTTGGTGATGACGAGTATTTGGTGCTGTATTGTAATCAAAACGATTTTACGACGGCAACAGCGATATCTGACGTCATTAATGAACAATTCGGAGATGGCACGGCGACCGCAGTGGATGGCACCTCGATCGCAGTGATGGCACCTGAAACCTTAGGTGCGCGAGTCTCTTTTCTTAGCTTAGTCGAGAACCTTGAAGTCATGCCTGGCGAACCGAAAGCTCGGGTCGTCGTGAATTCTCGCACGGGCACTGTGGTAATCAATAGAACAGTAAGGGTGACAGCTGCGGCGGTGACCCATGGGCAGTTATCCGTCACGGTATCCGCAACAAATGAAGTAAGCCAACCACCAGCCGGCCTTTTGGGCGGTGGAGAAGGCGAGACTGTGCCGATTCAGAACGCAGAGATCTCGGTGGCAGAAGAAGCCAGACCGATGTTTGTTTTTCAACCCGGAGTCAACCTTAGAGATATTGTTGATGCGGTCAATCAAGTAGGTGCAACCCCTTCATCCTTAATTGCAATTCTCGATGCGCTTAAGAGCTCAGGTAGCTTAAGAGCCGAATTAATCGTCTTGTAGGATGGTGTTGATATGAGTAGCCCAATTTCCTCCAGTTTTGACAACGCCGCGCTAGCGCAGTTGAAATTTGACGCCAAGATCGATCCTAAGGCCGAGGCAAAACAGGTCAGCAGGCAGTTTGAAGCGATATTTATTAATCAACTCTTGCAGTCCATGCGAAAGGCAACCATTAAGTCTGACTTATTCCAATCGGATGCAAATAAAACCTATGAGTCAATGTTCGATCAGGAGATCGCGAATCAAATCTCCAGCGGACAGGGAATCGGCTTAGCGCAAGAAATCGAAAGACAATTGTTTGATATGCAATTGGGTAGATCGCAGAAACCGTCCGCTACCGATGCGGTAAACAAGTTGCCAAATAATGCCTTAGATGCTTACAGAGCATCTTCATTACCCATGCCTTTACCCGGTAAATCTAGATGACGGATTTACTTTCAATTGGGGCCAATGCGCTTAAGACAAATCAGTCAGCGCTCGCTATTGTTAGCAATAACATTGCTAACGTAAATACGGAAGGCTACGTTCGGCAGGAACTCGACATTAAAGAAAACCTGCCAACGAAAGCAGGACTGGTTTACGTTGGCTCGGGCGCGGTTGCGACCGGTGTTAGGCGCGCCTACGATAGTTTCGTAGAGTCATCTGTTCGGTCTAGTGTGAGTGACCTTGCGGCTCAATCTCCTCTAATTGAATACTCAAATCGAATGATCGACATCTTGGGTGATCAGAGCGCAAGCCTTACGCCCGCTTTGGATGAATTCTTTGATGGGATTAAAGAATTAAGTCTGGATCCGTCTTCGGAACTCCGTCGAGATACTGCGCTTTCCGATGCGAAAGGTTTAGCCAGTCGATTTAACGAATTGGGCCATCAGTTACAGCTGATTGATGACGAAACTAAAAATCAGCTCAACTATAAAGTGAGTGAATTTAACGCGTTAACAGATCAACTGGCGGTCATAAATCAAAAGCTTGTAAGACAATCTGATCTTAAGCGACAACCCCCAGATTTGCTCAATTCTCGAGACCAAGTGCTTGTCGAGTTATCGAAACGCTTTCGTGTTTCAGTAGAGCAAGCTGCTAACGGCATGGTCTCTGTTACTGTTGGAAAAAATGCCAATGGCGTAAAAGTTGTTGATGGAGGCTCGGCCAAACAAATGGGGGTTGAGTATAAGACCGCTACTTCTCCTGCTGAAGCTACTTTGGTATTGGACGCCTACGGTGATCGCCAGGATCTTAGTGGTTTAACTGGCGCGGGAGGTGAGATAGGGGGATTGCTGCAATTTAGATCCAGCGTATTGGCGCCCTCGATGAATAATTTGAATTTGTTAGCAGCAACGGTTTCGAACGAAGTGAATTCAGCGCTGTCTGGCGGTATGGATTTATATGGTGATAAAGGTGGTCCCTTATTTGATACGCCACTTGTTTTTTCGGCAGACGTAAAGAATACCGCTTCAAACCCAGGTGTTTCGATTCAAGTAACGGAAAAGAGACCTGAGAATAGTCACAGTTTGGAATTGATCTTTGATAAAAAAAATGACCGTTGGCTGATTAACGATCAAAGTACTGGTCTCAAGTTTTTAAGTCCTAACGCTAGGCAAATGAGCATCAATGGGCTTCGCATTGGGATATCAGGTGATATTCAAGATGGCGATAGAATTACCATCGGTGCCACTTCCTCCGCTGCAGAAAGCATGCGAGTTGTGATGACAGACCCTAACAGGTTGGCAGCGGGGGATTTATACGGCATGACGTTTGGTGCGGAAAATTCGGGTTCAGCTCGAGCTTCTGTGGAGTTTGCGCAACAAACCCCGGCATCGCTGGTCAAGCCGATACAAGAAACGCTGGTTAACAATCTTAATCCTGCCGCAGCGGTAAGTATCAATCCTAATAACTTTCAGCCACTGGTTTCTATTCCTGCAGGCACAAGTAACGTGACGTTAACGCTGTCGAAGGAATACCCAGCAGATGTAGAAATGCAGGTGTTTACCCGAGAAGGACAGCACCTATTTGGTTCGGCAGGTATCGCTGACAGCCAGCTCTCGCTGATGTTAAGCGAGAATAACGGTTTTGGCGCAGGTGCAAGTTACTCGGCTCAACATTTGAATGCTGACCAAGGTTATATGGGTAAGCCCTGGCGCATAGGCGCTGTAAGCCAATCGCTATCCGAATTGAATGAACAAGGCGCTGCAATTGTAAAACAAGAAGCGGTTATTCAGTCCAGTGCTTTGCCCGCAAGAACTAACAGCACAGGGTCTACTCTAAACATTGTTGATCAAGCTGATCTAAAGCTGAACGGCAAGGCTTTGTCGGCATTGCCGCTGGCAAACGGTACGTCGCTTACCTCAGCTGCAGTCGTGAGTTGGTTAAATTCAAACATCTCAACCCATGGTTTAGCTTTGGTTGCCAAAGCTGAAAATGTAATAGACATATCTCGACAAGATATAGATCTCAATGCGAGTTCACTTTCAATTAACGAAACGGACATAAGCCTTCCGTCGCCTATGAGTTCATTAGTGGATTTGGCGAATGCGATTAATCAGTCAACCAGCGACACGAATGTTGAAGCCGTTATAGGGGTAAATAACTCCCTCAGGTTGCAAAATACTGCTGGCAACGAAGCGGCTAGTATTGAGTTTGATTCTCCTGCAAGCGTCTTTAAAAGTCTTACGGGAGAAGTCAGAGCCGCAATAAAAATAGAAGCGACCAGGACGGGTGGGGATAGTAGCCAAAAAGAAGTTGCCTTAACGCTATCGAGTCAAGGGACTAGTTCAGATCTAGCCGCTTTAGGTTTTTCAAGTTCTTTGTATATAGACGATACCTTGTCGGAGGATCTTATCGTGTTTGCCACAGGCGCAACGAGTGCGTCTGCGACCTTGGCTGCCGATTATTCTGCTGGAGAAGTCGACCCATTGGCGTTGAGAAATAGAATTACGCATTTTGAGTTTATCAGTGATACCCAGTATCAAATCAAAGACGATGCTACGGGGACCGTTTTGGCGACACGTGATTATTTGTCGGGTCAAGATTTGCAATATCAGTCGATAAGAATGCAGATGGAAGGTGAACCCAAGAAGGGCGATACCTTTAGCGTAGATGGAAATCGAAGCGGCCTCGGAAGTAACGAGAATGCGCTAAGACTGACCGCTCTCGAATCAAAAAAGGTGTTTGGCGCTAGCCAAAATTTCCATGACGGATATCTGTCTATATTAACGACCGCGGGTAACACCTCGAGACTCGCTGAAGTGGCTGAACAGGCGCTTGAAATTGTCCATGATCAGGCGGTGCGAGCAAAAGATGAAAAGTCGGGGGTGAACCTGGACGAGGAGGCTGCCAACTTAATTAGGTATCAACAGGCTTACCAAGCTTCTGCGAGATTAATGCAAACAGCAAACCAATTGTTTGACGCACTACTGAGGATATGAGGTAAGCGATGAAAATTTCAAGTTCCTATTTGTATAACAAATCGTTGCAAAATATACAGACTGCTCAAAGTGATGTTGCAAAGACCCGTGAACAGATTGCGACTGGAAAAAGTTTAGTCCGTCCAAGCGATGACACCAGTAAATTGCGTAATATCGAGACGTTGGAGTCTCATGTCAGGAAGCTAGATTCTTTTGATCGTAATGCGGCTTATCTAGAAGACCGATACGGCCTTGAAGAAACTGTATTGACCTCGGCGAATGACATCATCATTAGAGTCAAAGAATTGGCAATCCAGGCGGCGAACGATACCTTGTCGGTGTCGGATCGAGACATTATCGCGGTTGAGGTCAGCAGTTTAAGGGACGAAATGATATCAATCGCGAACACGAGAGATGTTGAAGGCAACTATATTTTTGGCGGAAGTAAGACTGATACGGCTGCTTTTGTTAAGAGCGACGTCACTGGAAAGGTAAGTTATCAAGGCGATAATAGAGAATCTAGCGTTGCAATTAGTAGTACAAGAACAGTAACGAAAAACAGGGACGGCACAACAATATTTCAGACAGCGCCCAGACAGGAGCAAACTTTTGCCCTAGGTGGGTTAGGCGGAACGAGTGACCCAACCGGAGATTTTAACTTTAAAGTTGGGTCTGCCGTGATCGAATTTTCAGTCTCTGCTAATGATAGACCGGAGACTGTCAAGGCGGCAATAGAGCAATCTCTTGAGTCCTCCGGGATATCCGGCACAGCGCAAGCTGTAACCTTGAATGGTGCTACAAGTTATAGTGTCACCTTGACTGGCGTAAATTCTAATGCAAGCAACGGCGTTCCGGTGACTGCATCGTCGCCAGGTTCCAACCCGCTGACAGTGACTTTACGTGAGTCAGAAACCCAGAGTGTTGGTTTCTTTGATGTCCTAGGTGATCTAGTATCCGCGCTGTCGGACAATAAGCGCGGCGAGATTGGCAGGTCTGTGAGTGAATTAAGTTCGCTGCAAGATAGGCTTTCGATGAATGTTGGTCAGGTGGGTTCGAGTCTTAACAACCTAGAGCGGCAGATTGATATAAACGCTTCAACCCGATTAAGAATCGATGAGTTGCTTTCAACAGAGCGAGATCTTGATTACGCGAAGGCCGTGACAGAATTCAATGCTGAGATGGTGAGGCTAGAGGCGACGCAGGCTAGTTTTGCTAAAATCGCGCAACTCTCCCTGTTTGAATACCTCTAGTAGCGTGTCTGCTTTAGCGCATCAGCGGATTGTTCACTGATATGACTATGGGAAGGCAGACGAATGCTTTCTATTGGCTCCAACAAGGTCTTGACGGCTTTTTCAAGTTCCTCAACGAGAACAATAAGCTCTTCAAAATCTTCGGCGAACGGAAGTTTTAAGTTGCTTTGAAGTGTTTCTTCAATATAAGCAAACAGGTCATCCAAATGACTGACGATGCTTGGGACAGGCACGGATGATAAATTCGTATACAGCAATCGAGACAGATTGATCGCATGTTTAGTCGAGGGTGTGCATCGTGCTAGGTTGAGATTTTTGGCTTGCTTTCGAGCGGTTTTCAGACTGTGTGTTAAAGATTGAAAGAGGAACGCCATTTCTTGGTTTTTTTCTGATCCGAACTTCTCAATATCAGTTTTTAATTTACTTATATAATACATAATCTAGAAACCGGATTCCCTCAGACACTTAATCGGTAATTCGAGAATTTTCTTTAGGTTTTTAAGTGACAGAACAGTTCCGATAGGATGATTCTAAGCATTTCTCAGCTAATGCTTCGATTTCCAAGATAACATTATCGTCGATTTGGAATCTAATGAACTCAGCCAGATTTTCAGCGTCTCTGTAGCCATTTAGTGAAGCGATCCTTGCCCACAAGAATGCTGCCTTGAGATCAATATTGCTGTCGGACTCGAATATTGAACCGAAATCAGAAAACGTATTCTTTTCTTCTTTTTTTCCCTCGCCAGATGCAAGCATGTAGGCAAACATGAATTGTCCATTGATATCTCCAAGCTCGGCAGCCTGTTGGAAATGCACACGTGCTCTTATCGGGTTCTTCTGCGTATCATTCCCCTCATAGTAGATCAAACCTAGCATGTAGTGAGAAGGGCCCAGGTTTTGTCCTGAGGCCTTGGTAAACCAGCGTTTGGCGATTGTCATGTTTTGTTCGACGCCATATCCTCGGTAGTTGAGCATACCAAGATTATGTTGCGCCTCTGGCAGGTCTTGGTTTGCTGACCTTGTATACCAACCGATTGCCGTAGCGTAGTTTCGTTTTACCCCAAATCCTTTTTCGTAGAGAAAGCCGATATTGTTTTGGGCCTCAGCGATGCCCTGTTCTGCCATTGGTTTAAATGCTCTGAACGCGGTTGAATAGTGTTGTCTGTCGATGGCGTTTAGTCCCGCGACAAAAGCCTCTGCGTAAACCATTGGAATCGACAACATAAACCAAAAGAAAATGATGCCGCTAATTGTTCGTCGTCTACTCATTGATTTTTGTCATCCTCAGTATTGGGTGTTGGCGGGCTGATCAGATCTTAAGGAATCCTCGATATCGAGGATTTTTTTGAACAGATCGCCTTCATTAATCGCGCCTTTTAATTTGCTTCCTTCGAGTATAGGGATGCTTTCGCCGACAAATTCTGAAGCGACTTCCAAGGCCTCAGTGAGCGGTTGGCTGCTGGTCAGGTGTAGTGGGTCTCGGTCTAGGCTATCAAGATAGTTTGTTTCTTCCAGAAGATTATGAATTGATAACTTCCCAACCAAATTTTGTTGATCATCAATAATATAAGCTTCTGTCATCTGGTGAGTCTTTAGAGACTTCAAAATTGTGTCTGAATCTGTCTCTGGAGAGAAACTCAAGTAGTCGCTACTCTCTAGTTCGCCGACAGATATTTGGGTCATATGGATATATTCTCGGCCTCGCCTCAGATCTACGCCTCGATCTAATAGCTGCCTATCAAAAAATGAAAGACCAAATAACTTGTAGGTGATCGAAGAGGACAGCGTGACGGACAACAGCGCCATAAGTCCAAATTCGTAAGAGCCCGTCAATTCAACAACAATGAGTACGACGGTAATTGGGGCCCCGATCACGGATGAACCCACCGCAGCCATCGATGCAATGCTGATAATACTAATATAGTCTGCAGGCAGTCCAATTTTGATAAGGAGGCCTGATAAGACGCCACCTAGCGCTGCGCCGATAAACAGCGCTGGGCCAAAAACGCCACCAAAGAAACCAAAACCGATACACATCGATGTCATCAGTATTTTACCGAACAGGATCAGTAGTAGAAACTCGATGCTGAAGGTGGCGTTAATTATTTGGTTAATTTGCGTGCCACCTAAGCCCAAGACCTCTGGTATAAACGTGCCGATTGTTCCTCCGACAAGCGCGGTAAAGAGGATGAGAGAGGTGAAACTAAATTTGGAGCTAGCAGAAACACTTTGAAATTTTCTCAAAGTCACCATGTACAGTATGGCTGCCGCGGAGCATAGCGGCGCAAAAATAATGACAAATGGCACCACCGATGCAAGTTCGAGCTCGGGCGTAGGGACATTGAAAGCCAGATTAGATCCGAAGAGGTATTGGTTAAATGCGGAAGCGACAATGGCCGAGACCGAGATTGGTGCTACCGCACCGATAGAAAATCGTCTTAGTAGTGCTTCGTGGGCGAAGATAATGCCTGCGATGGGTGCATTGAATCCGGCGGAAATTGCCGCTGCGACGCCACAGGCAATGAGCACGTCTTTTGAAATGTTTGTCTTTGTTAGCTTAGAAATGAGGGTTGAAAGGGTCGCGCCAAAATGAACCAAAGGACCGTATTGGCCAACAGATGCACCGCCGCCGGCAGAAATAAATGCGGCGAGCGTGGAGCCGATACCTATCTTTATGTCAACGCCAATTTTAGGCTGCTGTAACGCATAGATGCTATCCGCGGGTCCGGACCATTTCGTGACGCCTAATGTTTTGCGAACTAATATGATCAACAACGCGGCCGTTAGCATCGTGGGTATTGGCAATAAGGAAAAGCTTTGGCCGGAGACCGTGATGGCAAACCCTTCGGTTGCCTCTTGAAAACTCAATAGGTAGCGAGCGCCTTCCACAAAGAGTTGGGCTGTTACCGCAACCAGTACACCGATAATGATGGCAAAAAATGCTTGAGCAATAAGTACTGAAAAGAACTCTTTACGGGGCATTTGATCTATCCTTATTTTTAGCTTTTATCTTTTATCTTTTATCTTCGGTTCAAATCCAAGGCAGTCTCTGCCGTCAGAAGATTTAACTTCAATACTCGGTAGAACGCTGGATTTAAATCCCAGCTTTCTGCATTGATAGCGAAAATTGCGGTCCCAGCTGATTTCAAAGTGGCGGCAATCCCAACAATTAACTTTCGGTGCATCTGGGCTAGCCATTAAGCCTTTCTATCCCTATTGAATATATGTTGAGACTCTTCAACAAACTTTTCTATTTGTTCTTCAGACATGCTTAGATTTCGGCCAACTTTCCTAATAGCGGTCAGTTCTTCATCGGTAATGAGTCCATCCTCAAGTGCATCTTGAATCGTGTCTTCAAGAGCCTCCCGCCTGCGCCGCATTTGCTCTGAAAAAGCGGAAGCAAGTATCCCTGATGGTAGTGCAACCATGCCGATACCCAGGATGGTAACGAGCGATCCTAATATTTGGCCTGTTAGCGATATAGGGTAAACATCGCCATATCCAACAGTGGTCAGTGCTGCCACAGCCCACCACATGGCTTGAGGTATTGACCCAAAACTATCCGGTTGAATATCTCGCTCAACCAAATAAAGCGCAGAAGCGGCGAGTGTCAGCATCACCATCATGATGAAAAAAATACCCGTAAGACTTTTTCTCTCTTCGTGTAAAACGGTCAATAGAAGTTCAAATGATGAGAAGTATCGAGTCAATTTAAACACGCGCAATAGACGTAATAATCTTAAGAACCTGAGATCTAGACCTGGGAAGAGAACCTGCAACAGCGACGGCAAGAAAGCCAGAAGGTCAACGATGGCCAGTGGCGTGGAAGCATATCTTAGCCGTTTGCGGGTTGCGCTCTCTTGATCATTGGTGTCGGAGGTGCTTTCTACCGAAGTCCACAGGCGAAGCGCGTATTCGATTGCGAAAATGACAGTAGAAAGTATTTCGACCCAAAAAAACATCAATCGATATTTTGCATCTAGCGAAGGTATTGACTCTAATACGATGCAGGTGACATTGATGCTGATGAGTGAAATGATAAAAATAGAAAAGGCCCTTGACGTTAAATCATCGGGATCCGTCATTTCTATAATTTGATATATTCGAGTTCGCATAACAACAACTCGTGAAAGCCTAGGGTGAGAGTATAGGCACATTTTGCTCATCTACCAATATCTTGATGCTTTGATTTCGGGGTATTGCGTATGCTGTTGTTAAGGGAAGTTGTTCTAGTATCGACAAAATCTAAGATATTGACCCTGTAAACGACTCGCTTTTCTTTGGTAGACAGGTTACTGACGCTTGGGCCCTTAGCAGAATGAGCTGGCGCAACCTGATACGACAAGGTATATATTGATTGTCTGCGACAGACGCTTGATGCGCTGACGAGCGATATCATGTGACAACAGGCTATATACGAAATCCTAGCCTTTAGTTTTTCTCATGTTGGCCCTTGAAGACTATTTCAGAAGCGCGAGCATTTATCCGTCATGTTCCGAGATGCTTAGCGATTACTTCACAGTCTCCCAAGCTTCTTTGAGCTCTGACATGGCTAGGTAAAGTTTTTCGATGGCAACCGGATCTTTTTCGCCGATGGCTTTGAAAAGAGATGCTGCGATTGACGTGTACGTTTCGTTGAGTTGTTTTGCTAAATCGCCGCCTTTATCAAGGTCGAGCACACCTCTCAGGCCGATAACGATCTGCATGGCATGATTCGCAGATTTGGAGAAGCCTTCAAAATCGTCTTGCTTTAAGCTTTCCTGTGATTGTCTCAGCAGGCTGCAGCCTTTCTCAAAGAGCAGAAAGATTAAGTGATGAGGATCCTGGACTTGGGTCTTCGTTTCGATATCGACATTTGTGTATTGCGAAAGTGCTGCTCTACGATACATATTGTGGTCCTTCGTTTTTTCGCTTCACCCGAGTAATGAAGGTTTAGCTATGATTTGCAGGTTAAGTCAATTGGATAGAAATGCAATTTTTAGGCATCTATATTATTTTTTTCATGTAAGTCAGGGCGCTATTCCATGTGTTGATGATGGAGCGTTTTCTTAAAAGGGTCGGTAGCACGGACCTCGATATAATCGTTGGAATACGGCCTAATACTTTTGACCGGCTTCAACAAATTCTTGACGGATTTTTCTATTTCCCCAACGAGCAATATCAGCTCTTCAAAATCTTCCGCAAGGGGAAGCGTTAAGCTGCCTCGAAGCGTCTCATCGATATAAGCAAACGGATCATCCAGATGGCCGATGATGCTTGGCGCAGGAGCAGATGATAAGTTTCTATACAAAAGCCGAGATAGATTAATTGAATGTTTAATCGACGGTTTGCACCGATCGAAATTAAATTTCTGGGCTTGCTTAAGCGCGGTCTTCAGACTGTGTTTCAAAGACTGAAAAAGAAACGCCATTTCCTGATTGTTTTCTGACCCAAACTTCTCAATGTCTGTTTGTATTTTATTTAGATGATTCATAGTTGAGAAACCGGTTTTCGTCAAAGATTTAATCGGTAATTTAGCGATTTTCTTTAGGGCTTTAACACAATGAATAGTGCGGGTGTTCTGAGGTTAAGCATGACCCCACTAGTTCCTCGATGTTGAGGTTCGGTGGGTTATTATCTGGGCGATAAAAACTGGAAGAGTAAATATTTTGATGTTATCGAACAGCGCACGGTTGCCGTGAGCGGTGCCGTTGCTCGATATGCTGAGTTCAAACGCTGTCTAATTATCGACCAGTATTTCGATTCTACGGTTTTGGGCGCGCCCAGTCGGGTTATCGTTCGACGCTATAGGTTTGGTATCCGCAAAGCCAAGCACGCTGATTCTCTCTTCTGTCACACGCCCAGCGTCCATAAAATAGTCCGCTACAGCGGATGCGCGAGCAGCAGAAAGGTCCCAGTTAGATTCAAACCGCTCGCTGAATGCGATCGGGATATTATCGGTATGACCAGAGACTGTGATGCTGGCGTCTGAGCCATCAAGCGTTTGTGCTACCTGAGCTAATGTCGGTAAAAAGTCTGTTCTCAACTCTGAAAAGCCTGATCTGAAGGAACCTTGTGAGGACAATTGAATCAAGATTTGGTCTCCAACACGCTCAACATTCGCAAGACCCTGATTGATAGCAGAATTGAGATCCGCTTTCACTTTTCTCAATTGATCATCGATTCTTTCGTCTTTTTCTTGCTCTTTAAGTCTTTCTTCTTCCGAATTTCCCGAATCAAAGGATACTTCTACCTCAGCGGAAAGGTACGATTGAGTTTCAGCTATTTTCGCGTACAGATCTAAAGTCTCCTGATCGATCTGTCCTTTTGTTCTATCATCTTCCCTTTCTGACTCATTAAGGTCCGTTTGATCTTCCTTGACGTTAACCAGAATCTTGCCATCTTCGGATGTGACTTCGACTTTCCCCTTGGCGATTTCTTTTTTCAGTGCTTGCTTGAGCGTCTGTAGATCCGAGTTGTTATCTTTATCGGCAGGATCGTCGGTTGATTTCAATTCGATGTCTTGTGGATCACTATCCGTTGTTTCTTCCTCAACATTGACAATAAAAGAGGGTTGAACCTTTGCGGTTTTAAAGTTCTTGGCGATCATGTTTTCAGCAGTTGGAGGTTCCACAGAGGGTACCTCTCTTTGGACGCCCATTGAATCAGCTCGCGAACCGGAGACAATTTTATTGATAGAGGGTTTATCCGATTCGGTAAAAGATAGGATCAATACAAAGAAAGCCATTAGCAGCGTGGCCATGTCTGCAAAGGTCGCCATCCAGGCAGGCGCCATCGAAGGGCATTCCGGACATTTTTTAGGTTTGTCCTTCTTAGGTGGCGTTAGATCCTCTTCTTCCTCCTCAAGCACCTCTTCATTTAGGTCTTCTTCAGCCATCGACGATCACCTCAATTCTTCGGTTTCTTGCTCTACCTTCTAGGGTATCGTTGGATGCAATGGGTTTGCTGTCTGCAAAGCCTGAAATGGACAGCCTGCCAGGCTCCAGTTCAGTACTGTCGAGAATATAATTAGCCACTGATGCGGAGCGAGCTGAGGAGAGATCCCAGTTTGATCGAAATCTATCACTAAATCCGACCGGCACATTGTCGGTGTGTCCCTCGACGCGGATGATACCGCCCACGTCTTTAATCGCGGTACCCACTCTCTGCAATGTCGGTTGGAAAGCTCGCTGGAGCTCGGCGCTACCGGAGGAAAAACTGTCTTGCTGTCCGAGTCTGATGATGATCTTATCGCCAACGCGTTCGACTTCCGCAAGGCCCGAGCCAATTTCGGCGCTCAATGCTGTTCGAATAACCTTTAACCGATCGTCAGTTTCTTGAGACCGTCCTTCGGCGTTCTTATCACCTTCAATCGGCCTTTTAACAGCAATGGGTGTCGGGATGCCCGACTGCGCATCAACGATCTTCTTGGCCACTTCCAAAACCTCTTGGGGTACCTTGCCTCCAAGCGATTGGCCGGATTCGGCATTGCTGGCGTTATTTTCAGGTGACAAGAGTTCGACCGTGATTTCATCCCCTTCCAATGTGACGCTTACCTGACCTGCTTCTATCTCGTCGGCTAAAACTTCTTTTACGCTGATAAAGTCTTGTTCTGTGTCAAAAGAAGCCTCGTTTTCTTCCGTCATCTGTTTGATGTGGTCTTTTGTCGCGTCGTTGACTTGCTGGCTTTTGTTGGGAATGACGGTTGCTTCCGCATCAGCGGGTGTGAACTCAGTATTAAGAAGCGTTTCGCCTTTTGGGATGCTGATCATAGGAACAACCCGTTTGACCCCGAAGGCAACCGCCAGCGAGCCGCTAATCTGTTCAAATTTCGGTACGTTAACGTTTGAAAAAGATAAAATGAGGACAAAAAATGCCATTAGCAGCGTCGCCATATCGGCAAAAGTCGCCATCCAAGGAGGCGCGCCACCCGGGCACTCAGGGCATTCGCGCTCTTTCTCTTTTTTCGGAGGAGGTTCCGAAGGCTCGTTGATACCCTCAATGGGTTCCTCGACGAGGGGCTCCTCTTGAGCTTCTTCAGTAGATTCACTCATAGATTACTGAAACCTAAGTGGCGGCCAATTTTTCTCGCTCGCCAGGATTTAACCGGCTCTTGAGCAGATCGCTAAGGACCCGTGGGTTCATCGTGCCACGCCGAATCTCGATGACGCCCTCGATAATTAGCCCACAGTTATTTTGTTCATTCGCTGAATAGCCGTCTAGTTTCTCTGCGAATGGCTTTGCGATGACGTTGGCGATAAACGCACCGTACAGCGTGGTCAAAAGCGCGATTGCCATTGCCGGGCCAATGGCCTTTGGGTCACTCATGTTTTGGAGCATACCCACCAATCCCACCAGTGTGCCGATCATGCCCATGGCTGGCGCAATGTCTGCCCAAGATTTGAAAACACCAGACGCTTCAGCATGGCGAAAAGCCATGAGCTCGACATCATTTGTGAGTGAGCTCTCAATGACATCTTCAGCAGTCCCGTCTACGACCATACTAATGCCTTTTTGTAGGTAAGGATTCTGGATTTCTGCCATCTGCCCTTCAAGCGCGATCGCCCCATCCCGCCGTGAGATGTTTGCCATTTCGACAATCTGTTCTATCAAGGCAGCTGGATCCTCGTTCTTATTCAGGATTGTTTTGAGTAAAACCTTAGCCCAGGCGTTGATAAATGCGGGCAATGTGGATCTCATGAGAAGAACCATAATAGATCCCGCAAACACGATGACTACTGAGGAGGAATCGATAAACGCGCCAAGGCCCGCAGCGTTGTTCATTGCCCACCCAATTAATCCCAGCGTTCCAACTAATCCAATAACGGTGGCGATATCCATAAAAAAATGCTCCAGACGAAAATATACGCAGTTTACGCTAACTGTTGACTATAACAATCGGTCGAATTTGCTTTCTCTTAAACCTGATTTCTCATAATCTAGAATTTAATGAATGTAGGGAGACTCTAATCATGCCATTGAGAGTGCTAATGTTAACGTTGTGTTTGTTGATCCAAGCATGTGAGAGACAACCACTCGTCAGTTGCTCTGAGGTGCTAGAAATGTCTGACCTGCAACATTTTCAGTTGCGGGGAAGGGGCTTAGCTTTTGATACCAAGAACCAAATCGAGTGGTATCAATGTTCTGGTGGGCAACGCTATAACAATACCAATAACACATGCACCGGTGAGGCAATGATTTTGACGTGGACAGACTCAGTGGCCGCGATTGAAGAAATTAACGAGAAGTCACAAAACAGTTGGCGTTTACCAAGTTTGAGCGAGCTGAGTAGTTTGAAAGTTGATGGCTGTGTTAACCCCTCAGTAAATCCTAACGTTTTCCCTGGGATATTAGTTGAGAATTACTGGGCTAAGGATAAAAGCCCACATCCGGGCTTTAGATGCGGCATGTACACCTATTCAGGCGCGACCTCATGTAGATTGTTTGACAATCTCGAGCGACCATTTTTAATGGTCCGAGATGTTAAATCACTACTTGACCGCGAGCCATCCTTCTTTGAGTTCTGACATTGCCAGGTAGAGTTTTTCTATGGCGACGGTATCTTTATTACCGATCGCTTTGAAGAGGGATGCGGCAATCGACGTGTACGTTTCGTATAACTGCTTTGCTAAATCGCCGCCTTTATCAAGATCAAGGACGCCGCGCAGACCAATGACTATCTGCATGGCGTGGTCGGTGTTTTTGGAAAAGCCTTCAACATCTCCTTGCTTTAAATTTTCTTGTGATTGTCGCAGGAGACTGCAGCCCTTTTCGAAGAGCAACGTGACCAGCTGGTGTGAATCTTGGACTTGCGTCCGCGTTTCAGCATCGATGTTAGTGTATTGCGAAAGTGCGGCTTTACGATACATATTAGGGCCCTTTTTTCTCACGCCGGAACCTGATCTCTAGGATTTGGCTCTCGTTTTACATGTTAAGTCAATCGGATACAAGTACAGTTTTAAGGTTAAGTTTAAGTATCTCTTAAGCTTTCTCGTCGATAAATGTGCCAAGCATCCGAGTTAAGTTTCTCATGAACGTAAGAAGCTCTTCACTGGGCATTTGCCGAATAGTATCGCCAGTATTGTCATCAATCACTTTTACGATATCTGTGCCAGTGACCTGGTCACGGGTAAAAGACACAGACCGGTTCCTGAGATCCATCATGACTTGAATTTGGTCGATCGCTTTTGTCACCGCAGCCTCGGTATTCTGACTTTCGTCGGCTGTTTGTTTCGATTCAACATTAGCGGATATGGATTGAGTGGGTTGAATAAGAGTTACCTCCGGCGAAGCCGGAGGTCTCCTAACAGATTCGGTGGCTTTGGATACCACCGAGCTAGCGGGGTTTGATGAAATAGTTTCAGTTACCATTTTGATTACCTACTTAAGATTTAACCTCTTAATAGTTGGAGTACGGTGTCGGTAGACGCATTTGCTTGGGAAAGCATGGATGCTGCGGCTTGTTGCAGGACCTGCGCTTTTGCCAGTTTTGACGTTTCTGCTGCAAAATCTGCATCCGCGATTCTTGATCGAGCGCCAGTGGTATATTCAGTGACTTTCATAAGGTTCGATACAGTGTAATCGAGACGATTTTCTAACGTTCCCAGACCGCCTCGCATAGACGAAACACTTGCTATAGCACCATCAATAACAGCTAACGCGTCCGTTGATGTAATTCTGGTGAGAACATCAACTTCGCTAATGTTTAGGAGTGGTGCTGCAGTAGAGTTTGCGGCGAAAAAGTTGGGTGCAGAAGCGTGATCAGTGACCTTGAAATCTATGTTTGATGTAAGGCGGACAGCGCCTGCAATGGTCACAGCATCCGTTGCTTGCCCGGTTTGAATCACACTTCGAACAGCTGAGCCTGATGTGTCTAGCCCATCGATGCCAACGGTGACAACTTTTAAGTCTGTACTCGCACTCACATTAACGATTTTGATGTCGTTGCCATCTTGATCAGCCAGTAAAATTTTGTAGTCACTAGTTGCGCTTGCTTGAACCCCAGTAGTGGTTGAGATCGCGTTGATTTTTTGAACGGCATCACTGACATCGCTTGACGACAGTGAAAAAGCGGCGGTCTGGGTGCCATTGATAGAAATTCTGCGATCTGACGCGCTACCGGTCGAGTAAAATTGCGCGAATGTTCTTGCTTCAGCTGATACTTGTGTGGCGCCCGCAACAGCGTTGATTCTCATCGCGACTGTTTTTGCCTCTATGCCTGCCTCATGCACGATCGTTCTTGAGATGCCGTTAGCTTCTAGAGTAAGGCTATTTGTATTTGTTCCGTTCGCAGGCGCCGTACCGGTAGAACTCGATGCGACGGCATCACGACGTGTACCCGAAATAACGAAGGCACCTAGTTTGCTGGATTCGACGTTGGCGATTGAAAAACTAATTGACTCGCCGCTCTCTGTACCGACCTGGAGCGATTTGCCAGAAAAAGAACCATTTAGGACTTGAGCACCATTATATCGGGTGTTGAGAGAGACTCTAGATATTTCCAGCTGGAGCTGATTTAGCTCGTTATTGGCGAATGCTCGTTCTGTCGCGGTATTGGTATCGTTGGCTGATTGAACAGCGAGCACGCGCATTCTTTGCAGCATGCCAGAGACCTCAACCAACGCGTTTTCGACGGTTCTTATAAGTGAGATACCGTCATTGGCATTTCGAGTCGCCATGGTCAATCCACGTATCTGTGTATTCATACGTTCGACCATCGCCAGACCAGCAGCATCATCGGCGGCGCCGTTGATTCTCTTGCCGGTGGATAGTCGTTCCATTGCTTTCTCCATATCCTTTCGAGACTCGGTTAAAGCTCTTTGCGCTTGAATTGCGCCTATATTCGTATTCAGTACCATTCCCATAACTAAACCCCTTTAGCTATCTGTATGTTGAAGTTGGTGTCCAAACCGGCAAAACCGGCACCACTTCTGTCTAAAACGGCAGCCTAGAGGCAAAATCGGCAGGTTCTGTCGGTTTTGCAGGCTAATTGTTGCCGCTTTCAAGACACTTATCGGGATGTTCCTGAGAAACTTTAGTATTTTTTCTCCGTCGCGCAGACGGCTCACTCTGTAAACTCCTGTTTTGAGAGTGGGCGCCGACCCCTCAGCGCCCGTTATCTCACTTTGCTTCTAACGACTTGATTCTCATCAAGTGCCCCAAACCAAGGGCTCTTTAACTTTTCAGTCAAAGGGGTCGTGAGCCCCTGGTCTGAGAAGCGTGGGTTTCAAATGTAAGACTGAGCGGCACAGCTCGTTGAAACCCTTCATGCGTTAATTCAGCTCACGACTAATTTCTGATTAACTGCAGTGCCAGTTGTGGTGCTGCGTTGGCTTGGGCCAACATGGCAGTACCGGTTTGTTGAAGCACCTGTGCCTTGGCCAGGCGGGCGCTTTCTGCGGCGAAGTCCGCATCTTCAATACGAGATCGAGCAGAGGTAGTGAACTCGGCAACGTTCATCAGGTTCGAGACCGTGTATTCCAATCGGTTCTGCAGCGCGCCGTACTCGGCGCGGTTTCCTGCAACTTTTTCAAGTGCGGCTGAAATCTTTTCTAGGCTAGCGGTTGCATCGCTTGCCGTTAGGATGCTGATTGAACCGGCAGTACCCGTCGCCATTGTTCCTGCAGTCAATGTTCCGTTATCAATGGTGCCTAGTACTCCGGCAGTGGTCGCCGTTTCACCTGTGGCTCCGGTATCTGTTAGGTCATCGTCCATCAATGCTGTGTTTATTACATAGTTGCCAGTATTAAACGTTAATTCCGGCGCTGGTTCAGTGCCGGTTGCGGTATTCCCGTCATCTAAGTCCGTCAACCCCAGTTCGTCTGTATCGATAGACTTGATGTTAAATTCGATCGTCTGACCCTTTTCCGTACCCACTTGAAAGTGACCTGTGAGGTTGCCGTCAAGCACAACTTTGTTGTTGTATATCGTTTGCGTCGCGACCCGGTTGATCTCTTGCAGTAGCGAATTGACTTCGGTTTGAAGAAACCCTCTATCTTTCAGAGAGTTCGTATCATTAGCCGCTTGCACCGCGAGTTCTCGAATGCGCTGAAGCATATCGGTCACGTCGTTGGTTGCGTTTTCGACCGTTGCCAACATGGA
>UPTG01000352.1_pt1 | contig 38083 bp, 31 predicted proteins | sample 2160121 | NCBI WGS metagenome assembly UPTG01 (sample SAMN06266255, study PRJEB28933) | marine metagenome | isolation source: Columbia River Estuary | place: USA:Columbia River Estuary, USA | collected 2014-07-27
CCAGCATGGCCAGTTTAATCAGATCCGCAGCCGTGCCTTGCATCGGCGCATTAATCGCAGTGCGCTCAGCGGCCTGTTGCCGCTGTCGATTGCGGGCATTGATCTCGGGCAGGTATAAGCGCCTTCCTTTGAGCGTTTCAACATAACCTGTCTCATGCGCTAGGGCGCGCGTCCGCGCCATGTAGTCGGCGACACCGGGATAGCGTGCGAAGTACACGTCGATGTATTCCTGCGCCTCGTGTCGGCCGATACCCAGTTGCTTTGCGAGTCCAAAAGCAGACATACCGTAAATCAACCCAAAGTTAATCGCTTTAGCCTTGCGTCGTTGGTCAACCGATACTTGCTCAATATCAACGGCAAATACTTCAGCTGCAGTAGCGCTGTGAACATCGAGGCCCTCAGCGAACGCAGCCAGCAAGCCGGGATCCTGAGAGAGGTGCGCCATAATGCGCAACTCTATTTGCGAGTAGTCCGCCGCGACAATTTTACAGCCCGGAGCGGCAATAAACGCTTGTCTAATGCGTCTGCCCTCTTCTGTGCGAATCGGAATATTTTGCAAATTGGGATCTGAGGACGATAACCGACCCGTCGCTGTTACGGCCTGATGATAAGAGGTATGTACTCGCCCCGTTTTGGCGTCGATCATACCGGGAAGCTTGTCGGTATAAGTCGATTTAAGCTTGCTGAGGCTTCGGTATTCCATCAACACAGCGGGCAGCGGATAATCCAAAGCTAACTCTGCCAACACCTCTTCTGCAGTCGAGGGTGCGCCTTTAGGCGTTTTCTTCAGCACGGGCAGCTCAAGCTTATTGAAAAGTATCTCGCCAAGCTGCTTAGGTGAGCCGAGGTTAAACGGACCGCCCGCTAGCTCGTGAGCCTTAGCCTCAAGCGCCAGCATTCGCTGACCAAGCTCAGCACTTTGCGCCGCCAGTTGCTCGCGACAGACCAACGCACCGTTTCGCTCGATACGAGACAGCACGGGCACTAACGGAACCTCCAACTCTCGGTACAACTGCTGAAGAGAAGGCTCCGCTTCTAATCGAGCAGACAACAATGCATGTAACCGCAAGGTGACCTCGGCATCCTCGGCCGCATAGGGCGCTGCTTGCTCAACCGGCACTTGGTTGAAGGTGATCTGCTTAGCCCCTTTACCCGCGATGTCCTCGAAGTGAATGGTGCGCTGCCCCAAATATTTCAGAGCCAGCGTGTCTAAGTCATGGCGACTTCCAGTCGCGTCAAGCACGTAAGACTCAAGCATCGTATCCTCGCGAATTCCCCGCAGAGTAATACCGTGGTTCATCAGAACATTGGCATCATATTTTAGATGCTGACCCAGCTTTCCTTTTGACCCATCCTCTAGCAATGGCTTCAACTGAGCCAGCACCTCATCCCGACTGAGCTGCTCTGGCGCGCCGGGATAGTCATGTGCGAGCGGTACGTACGCGGCCGTACCCGCCTCCACCGCAAAAGAAACGCCCACGATTTCTGCGACCATATAATTCAGGCTGGTTGTTTCGGTATCAAAGGCGAAAAAATCGGCGGCTGAGAGTCTGTTTAGCCAATCATCCAAAGTAGCCGAATCCAGTATCGTTACGACGTTGAGGGGGTCGACGACCTGTGGTGGCCTGTCCTCAGATAATGTGTCTTCTGTCGGCTCACTGGAGGCGGCTTCCACCATGGCACCAAGGCCATTATCGAGTAACGCCTCCAGCCAATTTTTAAACTCAAGGTCGCGAAACAAAGCAATCAATGCCTCGTTATCAGGTGGGGTCGAATTCAAAGCGCCCACTTCCAATCCCAGCTCACAGTCTATTTTGATCGTCGCCAATTCGTAACTCAGCACTGCCTCGGCTTGCGCAAGTTCCAACTTACCCGCAAGGCTTTTAGCGCCGCGAATCGGCAAGGCTGCAACGGCATCTAGCTGTTGATAGATCGCAGTCATACCACCGAGGTGCTGTAATAACGCGGTTGCCGTCTTCTCACCAACACCAGCCACTCCAGGAATGTTATCGACTTTGTCTCCCATTAAAGCCAGCAAATCGATAATCAGCTCCGGCGGGACACCAAACTTATCGACAACGCCTGCACTGTCCATCGCGGTATTGTTCATGGTGTTAATCAGCGTGACTTTGTCGTTGACCAGCTGCGCCATATCTTTATCACCGGTCGAAATGACCACCTCGCGACCACTGCTCGCTGCCTCGACAGACAGCGTCCCAATCACGTCGTCTGCCTCAACGCCTCCTATGCAGATCAAGGGCAAGCCCATCGCTTTGATGGCGGCATGAATCGGCTCTATCTGCTCACGCAATTCGTCTGGCATGGGCGGCCGGTTGGCCTTGTAGTCGGCATACATCTCATGACGAAAGGTCGGCCCCTTGGCATCAAAGACCACCACGACCTGATCGCCATCATAATCGGCGACCAACTTGCGGATCATCCCAATCACGCCTTTCGCAGCGCCAGTATTCAGGCCCTTTGAATTGGTCAGTGGGGGTAACGCATGGTAAGCGCGGAACAGATACGAAGAGCCATCCACCAGAATTAGGCGATTTGACATCATATTAGTGGTCCCAGAGATACTGCGCGGATCGTAATGTTACCCGCATTTTGGGTATGTCGAGCGGCGCACGAAAAAAGCCATGATAATCCCCTCTGGGGTTCATCAGCGCCACGTTGGCACTGTGCTCCATCTGGTAACTGCCGTCGCTGGCAGTGACCTTACGAAAAGGCGCGTTCAAGCGCTGAGTCACACTTAAGATCGATTCAAAAGCGCCCGTTACGCCAAGAAAATCCGGGTGAAAGTACGGAACATATTGCGATAACCGCTCGGGCGTATCTCGGGCGGGATCCACCGACAGCATCACCACAACAGTCTCATCAGCCTCGGTGCCTTGCAGCTGTTGTTTCAACTCGGCCAAATCAGAGAGTGTGGTCGGGCAGATATCAGGGCAATGCGTGAAACCAAAAAACAACAAGGTCCAGTGGCCCTCGAGACGATCAGCGGTAAACGGCGCGCCAGCGTGGTCAATCAGTGAAAAGTTGCCCACATCACGGGGGGTATCGAATAAAAATAATCCATTGATGCGGCTCTCAGCGAGGCTCATCACGCGCGGCTCACCCACGCGATGGACAAAGCTCGCCACGACAATGGCCATAAACACCAGTACGCCAAAAATCGTCCAGCGAACCCCTCGTCGATCCGATCCAGTCACCCATCACTCCTTTCTTTTCAGCTTCAGTTGGGCGCCCCTACATGGGACTCCCGCAGACACAAGCGGATAACAGAACCCGTATTAGCTACCCGAGTTCTTCAATAAAAATCGGAGATCACTAATCACATCTTTGTAGTAGAGATCATTTGCCACCCGCATCATGATCCAACCGGCCGGATCAACAACATACCAGTGACCGCCACCACCCAGCGTCGTTGGCATCAGTTGCTCGATTTCTGCTGCGGGCAACGTCAGTGCCGTCACACCCGCATGCTCGGCCGCGATCCAATCGGCCAAAGTGCCATCAAAAGTCGAGGTGGCAGCTGATGCTGTCTCGTCAGCAGGCGTCACCGCGATCCGGTCTGCAGGCAGATCCGTCAACACGACACGCCCTACGCGGTTAAATTCTTTGCCAAGAGCAATGTGGATATGCCGAGTTTGATACAGTTTTTCTTGGCAGATTGCCTCACACACGCCGCCACGATGAAGGATCAAAAAATGCCACTTTACCGGCAGGTCCTCCCAAAGCAGGTCGGCTGCGCCGTCATCCGAAAAAGTCCTCTGCGACAGACTTTTCGGAGGCACGATCAACTCGCCATGGTTGGCCGTCCCCATTGCGCCAACAATATCAAACTGCCCCTCTGCCACAGCCCACCACAGCAACGTTGCCGCCAACATGATGCTCAGTGGAATCCCCGCAATAAGCAGCAATACCCGGCGTCCTTGCTGTCGCTTCACGACATCATTACCCGTATTCATGAGGAAGGCCTGCCCGCGACAATCTCTCGTATATTCGACATGAGAAGCACTCCGATTAGTAACAAAACAGCAGCCATGGCAAACCATTGGACCGCGTACCCCATATGTTTAGCCGATGACTGATTCACAACCGGCCATTCAGCCACTAGGGCTAACGGCGAGGCGGGGTCTATCCTGACCTCATAAGGGAATACGGACTTACCCGTTAGCGCTGCCAGTGTGTCGAACCACTGGTCCCAATACAAAGTTTGCACGGTTGACGGCAAGCGATCGGGTGGCGGTTGTTCGACCATCATGATCGGCTTAGCACTCGGAACATACACCTGCCCCTCGATTACTGCGGCGCCCTCCATCAACTTAACGACAGGGGTTGTTCGACGGGATGGATCGCCCGCCAACCAACCCAGATTGACTGGCACCGACCAGTCACCGGTCTCTATCAATGCAATCACGTGATACCCCACACGTCCTCGGTGCAAACGATTATCCAGCAGCAAATAAGCTTCAGGATCCAGCACGCCCTGCCAGCGTACGCGGCGATCCGCATATTGGGTGACATCAGACGTCTGCAACAGTGCCGAGGGCGTGACTGCTGGCAACGCGCTGCGCGCTTCCCAGCGCATTTGCAGCAGGTTTTTTTCATCTGCGCGGCCCAGCTGCCAAAAACCCAAATTCAGTAACAGGGCAAACAGCACCGTGCCGGCGATGCATGCCCGCACATCAACCTTAATCTCCAAGCGCCCGATGCTTCCGTTAAACTGCACTCACTGATCCTCCATGCTGACCCGGAACCAAACACCCACCGGGCACCACCAGAAAGGTTAACCCCATGCTTAAAGCGCTCATAATCCTGCTCATGATAGCCCTTGTAGTGAGCCTCGCGTCAGGACTAGTCTTTCTTTTATCGGATCAAGGTAACACTGAGAAACGCCGATTATTCAACTCGTTGGGCATACGACTTGGACTTGGCTTTTCTTTGCTGTGCGTGATCCTATACGGGGTCATGACGGGCCAGCTGGGCCATCGCAACCCCTGGGACGCAGAACCGGTTACCGAGACGCCGACTAACACCCCGAGGTAACACTCCGGCCCCAACAGCAGGGCCTCCAAGAAGACGCTTAACGAAATGCGATCTTACGGTGACAAGCGATCATTAAAAAGGGCGCCGCAGCGCCCTCCATCGTGGGTTGAAGCGCCCTACAGAATATAAACAAATAAAAACAAGAAGACCCACACGACATCAACGAAGTGCCAGTACCAACTCGAAGCCTCGAAGCCAAAGTGATCCGATGCCGTAAAATGCTCATTCTTCACAGAGCGCACCAACTGAATCAGTAACATGGTCATACCCATGGCTACGTGAAAACCATGAAAACCCGTCAACATGAAAAAGGTCGAGCCATAGATTCCGGAGTTGAGCGTTAACCCGTACAACACGTAAGCCTCGTAGTACTCTGCAGCTTGGAGCCCCAAAAAGATCAGCGCAAGCCCAACCGTAATCCCCAGCCAACGATTAAATTTTGCTCGGTCACCCGCCAAAATGGCCGTGTGCGCCACATGCACCGTCGCACTCGAAGACAACAAGATAATCGTGTTCCACATAGGCAGCCAGGCGTACCAAGCATGCGCGTCGGCGGGCGCCATCGACTTTTCCTGAGAGACAAAATCGCCATTATTGGCAATCACCTGCGCATCCGCTCCACCCACTGTCTCTTGCGGCGTAATAGACGGCGGCCAAGTGAACTCGAAACCCGGCCACAGCAGATCGTTCATCCGTCCACCTTCGCCCTCACCAGCAAGCCAGGGACCTGCCAACTGCCGCACGTAAAGCAACGTGCCAAAGAAAGCAGCAAAAAACATGACCTCAGAAAAAATAAACCAAAACATGCCCAAGACATAGCTCTGGTTCACCTGCCCACTGTTCAACCCTGCGATGTTCTCTTTAATAACCGTCCTAAACCAGCTGGTGAGCGTCAAAATGAAAAAAACCAACCCCGCTGTCAGCACCCAACCTGAATAGCTGGCGTCGTCTGCCGAGCCATAAGTCATCTCATTGAGCATCAAACCGCCACCGAAAACCGACAGTAACAAGCCAATCGTCGCTCGCACGGCGAGACTGGAAGACTCGGGCACGTAGTACTTTTCATGCCCGGTTGCGGTGGATGGGTTACTGGACATAGGAGTCTCCTAGAGTGCGCTGATCAACGGGTAGCGACTTGGTCAGTCACCGCATCGGTGACATCAAACAATGTGTAAGACAGCGTAATAGTATGGATATCGCGAGGCAGGTCTTGATCGACGATAAACTGAAGCGGCATGTCAGCCGCTGCCAGTCCTGCGAGCCCCTGCTGCTCAAAACAGAAACACTCTGTCTTGTGAAAATAAGGGGCGGCTCGACTCGGCGAAATGCTGGGGATGGCCTGAGCCACCATAGGCGCAGTAGTCGGATTAGTAGCTCGGAATATCGTGCCATTAGCAGCACCTGGATACACCCGCATGATTCTCTCATCAGGAGAGAAGCCCCAGGGCATTTCATTGTTCTTGATGGCGACAAACTGAACCGTGATTTCCCGACTCTCGTCGATCATCACCGGCACTGCGGTGTAAGCCGACCCCGCAGTCTTACCATTAATACCCAGTACGTCACACAACACGTTATACAGCGGCACCATCACGACAAACACAAAAGCAAACATCACTACCGCGACACCGCTTAGCTTCAATGCGGTATCGATAGCGGGTACTTTACTGAGGCGCACGTAAGCCATCGTCAGTTATCTTGCGACGACTTAAAACGTGCCCGCTGGTTTGGATACCAACGGTGGCTCTTCAAAAGTGTGATAGGGCGCAGGTGTTGGAACAGTCCACTCAAGACCTTCCGCACCATCCCACACTTTCTCGTCACTGACTCGCTCGCCGGAGACGATCGTCGCAATCACGTTATACAAAAATAGCAGCTGCGACGCGCCGTAAATAAAGGCGCCAATCGACGACATCATGTTGAAGTCGGCAAACTGCAACGCGTAATCGGGAATCCGCCTCGGCATGCCGGCGAGCCCCACAAAGTGCTGCGGGAAAAAAGTGATATTGAAACCAATGAAAGAAATCCAGAAATGGATTTTACCCATTGATTCGCTGTACATACGCCCACACCATTTCGGCAACCAGTAGTACACCGCAGCTGTCATCGAAAACACTGCACCGGCCACCATCACGTAGTGGAAGTGGGCCACGACAAAATAGGTGTCGTGGTACTGGAAGTCTGCCGGCGCAATCGAGAGCATCAAGCCGGTAAACCCGCCCAAGGTGAACAACACCAAAAAGCCAATTGAGAACAACATCGGCGTCTCAAAGCTCAACGAGCCACGCCACATGGTTGATATCCAGTTGAAGACCTTCACGCCGGTTGGTACTGCGATCAGCATGGTTGCGTACATAAAGAACAGCTCGCCGGCAACAGGCATACCCACCGTGTACATATGGTGCGCCCAAACGACGAACGACAAAAAGGCGATCGACGCAGTGGCGTACACCATTGAGGCGTATCCAAACAATGGCTTACGAGAAAACGCGGGGATGATCTGCGAGACCACGCCAAACGCCGGCAGAATAATGATGTAAACCTCTGGATGGCCAAAAAACCAGAAGATGTGCTGAAACAGCACCGGATCACCGCCGCCAGCGGCTGAAAAGAAGCTGGTGCCGAAGTGGATATCCATCAGCATCATCGTCACGGCACCCGCTAACACTGGCATCACTGCAACCAGCAAAAAGGCAGTGATCAACCAGGTCCAAACGAACATGGGCATTTTCATGTAGGTCATGCCCGGCGCACGCATGTTCATCACCGTGGCGATAATATTGATCGAGCCCATGATTGATGACACGCCCAAAATATGGATGGCAAAAATAAAGAAAGTAACTGATGGCGGGGCGTACGTCGTTGAAAGGGGGGCATAAAAAGTCCAGCCAAACGCAGGCGCGCCGCCTTCCATAAACAGGGTTGAAGCGAGCATCAAGAAAGCCGGTGGCAAAATCCAGAAGCTCCAGTTGTTCATGCGCGGTAGCGCCATATCAGGCGCCCCAATCATCATCGGAATCAGCCAATTAGCCAAGCCAACGAAGGACGGCATAATGGCGCCAAACACCATGACGAGTCCGTGTAAGGTGGTCATCTGATTGAAAAATGCTGGCTCTACCAACTGCATACCGGGCTGGAAAAGCTCCGCCCGAATAACCATGGCGAAAAAGCCCCCCAGCAGGAACATAGCAAAGGAGAACCAGAGGTACATCGTACCAATGTCCTTGTGGTTGGTCGTGAACAACCAACGTGTCACACCTGTTGCCGGCCCATGATGATGATCACCCATCGTGTTCTACCTCTCTATCCGTTGTTCATTCCAGTGACATCGCCCGGTTGGACAATATCGCCTGTGTTATTGCCAAAAGCGTTGCGTTGGTAGGTGAGGACCGCGGCCAACTCTACCTCGTTCAGCTGGGCATCAAATGCCTGCATAGCCGTTCCCGCAACGCCCTTCGCGACAATCGCCATGTGCTGCGACAAATCGCCCATCACGACCGAGCTCCCTGCGATCGCATTACCAATACCACCCTCGCCTTGAGCACCGTGGCAAGCAACGCACGCTGTCTCGTAGACCGCTTTTCCCTGCGCCATCAGCTCGTCGGCAGAGAGCGTTTGCAGGGCGAGCTGGCTTTCGGCCTGTGCAGCGCCGCGTTTGGCGGCCTGCCATGCCTGAAATTCCTCTGGCGAAACGGCATGCACGACAACCGGCATAAACCCGTGGTAGGCGCCACATAGTTCTGTGCACTGGCCCCGATAAATGCCTTCCTGAGGTACGCGGGTCCACGCCTCGTTAATAAAGCCCGGAATCGCATCCCGCTTGACCGCAAGCTCAGGCACCCACCACGAGTGAATGACGTCGTTTGCCGTGATCAAGAACCGGACTTTCGTATTGGTCGGGATCACCAGAGGCTCATCGACCTCGAGCAAGTAGTGGTCGCCTTTGGCTTCCGTGTTGTAAATCTCTTCTTGTGGTGTCGTCAGGTTAGAGAAAAAGGAGATGTTTTCGCCAGTCTCGTCCAAATACTCATACTTCCACTTCCACTGATGTCCTGTGATCAGCACGTCGAGTTCAGCCTCGTCGTTGTCATAGACTTCTAACAGCGTTGATGTTGCTGGGACCGCCATAGCGATCAAAATCAAAAACGGCACCACCGTCCAGGCGATCTCTACCTTAGTGCTCTCGTGGAACTGCGATGCCTCATGCCCACGTGACTTACGATGCGCGTAGATGGAGTAAAACATCACCGCAAAAACGGCGACGCCAATCACAACGCAAATCCACATAATCAGCATGTGAAGTTCGAAGATGTCAGCGCCAATCTCGGTAACACCGGGCGACATGTTGACTTGATTTTGTGCAGCCGTAAACGACGCAAACAGTGCCAAAGGCACTCCTGAGAAGATTCTTCCCATCGCGTGCGTACTCCATTTGTTGATGTGGCGCCGAACCCCGAGCCACAAAGGGGAGATCAAAAGCGCGGCGATTATAACGAAGTTGCAATAAAATACATGGTGAGAACTACACAGCTGGCGCGAAATGCACAGGGTCTGGCGCGGACTTTATGAAAATTAATGCTTTTTGTGTATCCGGTGCATGACTGCAAGTTATAAGTGGGGCAAAGGGGCCGGTCAGCCGTCGATGAGTTTGACCGGGTCAGAGGGAGTCTCGACGCGCCTCGCCGCCGCGCGCGTGACGCGGGTAGCCGGCAGATCAGCCGGTGCAACCGGGCGGGCCTCGACATATCCACAGGCCACGCAACGGCGCTCATCGGCATCCGCGTCGATCACAATACGATCTTGTTCCTGACAACTCGGGCAAACGGCACCCGCGACAAAGCGCGGCCGTTGATTGGTGTCAGGCTGAGAATCAGACATACTCACGTCGCCTTAATAATGACGCGCTAGTGTAGCAAGTTAGATTGGCGCAGGAGACCCAGTGTGACCCAAATTAATTTCACAGGCGAAGCACATATCCGTGAGGCACTAGGGGTAACGCCCAGCCTCGGCGCAAGAGTGCTGATTGACCCGACGGCGGTAGTGATGGGTGACGTTTGGCTCGGCGACGATGCCAGCGTATGGCCTCATGCCGCGATGCGGGGTGATGTGCAGATTATCCGCATTGGCGCACGCACCAACATTCAAGACGGCACCGTGTTGCACGTCACGCATGAGGGGCCCTATAACCCCGACGGGTATCCATTACACATCGGTGATGATGTCACAGTAGGACACCGAGCATTGCTACATGGTTGCACCGTCGGTCATCGTGTGCTGGTCGGGATGGGTGCCATTGTTATGGACAAAGTTGTGGTCGAGGATGAGGTGATGATCGCGGCGGGTTCACTGGTCACACCCGGAAAGAGACTCCGCAGCGGGCACCTTTATGCGGGCAGCCCAGCGCGCGAAGTGCGCGCCCTGTCTGAGAGCGAACAACGTTTCCTGCAATACAGCGCCGATGGTTATGTCTCACTCAAGCAACGATACCTCGACAACAGCAATTAGGGGTCAGTCCCCCGAGGCAGCGCGCAGAGACGACACCACCGATGTGGTCTCTGGGTGTTCACCACGCCAGAGGAAAAAGCTCTCTGCTGCCTGTTCAACCAGCATGCCCAAACCATCTAAGACTTCCACCACACCGTGAGCGCTCGCCCATTCCATAAAAGGTGTTGGTGCGCGCCCGTAGGCCATGTCGTAGGCGCGACACTGTGGCGCGAATGCCATCGAACTCGATAAAGCGGGCATTTCGTTACTCAAACCGGTACTGGTGCCATTAATAATCAGGTCCCATGGCTCTGTCGGTACCTCTTGGTAACCGCCGCCCGAGACAGGTACGGCATCGGAAGTCCACTGCTGGGCTAATTGCCGTGCACGCTCAGGGGTCCGATTCGCCAAAAATAGGCAGTGCGGGACTTCAGCGAGTAACGCGGGTATCACCCCCCGAACAGCGCCCCCTGCGCCCAATATGAGAATGCGGGCATCGCGCAAAAGCCAGCCAGCATTGACCGTCATATCAGTCACTAACCCCCGACCGTCCGTGTTATCCGCAATGATGCTGCCGGCCTCGTCACGCGTTAAAAAATTGGCAGCGCCCGCCGCTTGAGCACGCGGAGAGGCCTGATCCGCTAACGTAAATGCACGCGTCTTAAACGGCAGCGTCACATTCAGACCATGACCTCCGTCGTCAAAAAACTGCTGGACCCACTGCTCAAACGAATCCACTGCCACCAACACCGCCTGATAATCGATCACCTGATTCGTTTGCTGCGCAAATGCAGAGTGGATAGCCGGCGATAAGCTGTGGCCAATCGGGTTACCCACGACAGCAAAACGGTCACGACGCGTTTGCATGCCAGTCATCCCTCTCTTCCCTCGCTCAAGTGGCTGACGATCAGTGAGACAGAGACGCAATGACCGGTCATGAGCGCTTGGTCGACCCTGCCACACCAAGCCAGTCGCGTGGCGGCAGAAAGTCACTCATCAGTCGGGCCTCGGGCGTGCCCTCCCTCGGCGTTAAGCCATACTCCCAACGCACCAGCGGTGGCAAAGACATCAGTATTGCCTCCGTTCGCCCATTGGTTTGCAGGCCAAACAACGTGCCTCGGTCGTGGACTAGATTAAATTCGACGTAACGCCCGCGACGATAGAGCTGCCACTGCCGCTCTTCTTCAGTCCACGGAGTGTCTTTGCGCCGCTCGAGGATGGGCGCATACGCGTCCAAAAAACCATCCCCCACGCTACGCATAAACGCAAAGGTTTGATCAAACCCCCACTCATTCAGATCATCGTAAAAGAGGCCGCCGACACCCCGGGGTTCTTGCCGATGCGGAATATAAAAGTAATCGTCACACCACTGCTTAAATCGGGGGTATACGGCTTCCCCAAATGGATCGCAGGCCGCTTTCGCCTGTGTATGCCAGGAGACGGCGTCCTCTTCGTAACCGTAATAAGGCGTTAGATCAAAACCGCCTCCCATCCACCAAACAGGCTCTGCACCAGGCTTTTCCGCCATAAACATGCGCACGTTGGCATGAGACGTGGGCGCATGAGGGTTGCGAGGATGGATGACCAGAGAAACGCCCAATGCGCGAAAGCTTCTACCGGCCAACTCTGGGCGATGCTGCGTCGCAGAGGCGGGCATTGACGACCCCACGACGTGGGAGAAATTAACCCCCCCTTTTTCAATCACGTCGCCATCCGCTAAAACACGACTGATACCGCCGCCGCCCTCTGGGCGATCCCAGGATTCTGTTGCAAAGCCAGCGCTCTGATCAATCACCTCCAAGCGCTCACAAACGCGACTCTGAAGTGTGGTGAGATAAGTCTCTACAGCCGATACATCCATCGGGCTCTCCTTATGTCGGCTAAATGTCGGCTAAATGCCGGCTAAGGTCGGACAAGTGTGCCATCCCCTACGCGGCGAATAGTTGATGGCTTACCCGCTTTCTCCAGCATCCCTGGCATAGCCGGTAACGTTACCCCAAAGTAGCGCCGTAATGACCATAAATAATGGGGTGGGGGTAATCCCGCGGGGTTGGCGCTGGTTGAAACCAAGGGCCCACCAAAGGACTCACTTAACCGCTTGAGTGGCAACGCTGACGTCACACGAATGGCGACCTCAGTGCTATCCCCCGTGATCCAGTCCGGAAAGACACCCTGATTGGGTACTAACCAAGTGTTGGGACCTGGCCACGATGCGCGCACCCGTTGACGCTCATCGGGTGACAGAAAGGACAGCACCCCGTCGAACATTGCTGCATCAGCGGCCACCACAATGAGCCCTTTGTGGACTGAGCGCCGTTTGAGGGTCAATAGGTCATGAACCGCCACTTCACTGTAAGGGTCGCAACTGAGCCCCCAAACGCCCTCTGCGGGGCAGGCTACCACCCCACCGCTATCCAAAACCGAGCGGAGCAACGGCAGGCGCCATTGCGCATAAAATGGAACTTGGTGGAGTGGGCGCATAACCGTCGCTCACAGTGAAAGACGCTATTTTACCGCACCCTGTGGGCAGGGAGCTAACGCACTTTTAGCGCTTAGCACCGTAACCTTTTGGGCCCTTTTGTATCCAGCCTTGCACTTCTAGGGCAGACAAGCACGCCAGACAGCGGTCCACGTCCCAATTAAGTCGCAACGCTAAGGCCTCAGCTCGATGAGATTCCCGCCCCAACAAAGACAGTATCTCACGCTGATCCAGCGGCAGTGATTGAGGCTGAGCCGACACAGCGCTGGCGTGACGAGCCACCGACTCGGTCATTAACGGGTCCGGTATCCTGAGATCTAAGCAGTGGGCAAGATCCTCGGGCGACTGAATGAGTATCGCACCCGCATCGAGAAGATATCGACACCCCGCTCCTTCGGGGTGATAGATCGACCAAGGTAATGTCATCACGTCGCGACCCTGATCCGCGGCAGCAGTGGCGGTGATGAGCGTCCCGCTCGGCCGCCCGGCCTCAATTACCAGCGTCGCCTGACTGAATCCCGATAGGGTCCGATTGCGACGATGAAAATGGTGTTTTCTTGGCGGGGTGCCTAACGGAAATTCACTCACGACAGCACCCGACTTGGCGATATTCGCTGCCAGTTGACGGTGTCTTGAGGGGTAGATTTGATCAAGGCCAGAGGGTAATACCGCGATCGTTTTACCCTTTGCAGACAGTGCCGCTTGGTGCGCAACCCCGTCGATGCCGAGGGCCAAGCCACTCACAACAGTAAGACCTAGCGCAACCGCCGCATGGGTTAAATCCGTCGCAGCGCGTTGCCCATCTAAGGAAGGCTTACGGGTTCCTACAACAGACAGTGTGGTGCTTCTTAGATTATCCAGATCTCCCTGCACAAACAGAAAGGGAGGGCGGTCGCCGCATTCGGCCAGCAGCGGCGGATATAAAGGATCGCGTATCGTCACAAGATACAGTGACGATGATTTTGGCAGGCAACGCAGCAGTCGATTAGGGCACGCGCTATCGATCATCCCCTGCAAAGACGCCCAACCCGCTGGCCGACCATTGGTCTCACTATTCGTCTCACTATGACCAGAACTCGACAGTTCACTGTCGCCCAGTATCGACTCAGGTGATGGCCACCGCTGCAAAACCTGATCTAACCAACCCGCACCGCGCTCAATCATTTGCGTGAGCGCAATCCAGCGCGCGTCAGCCTGAGCGTCCAGCCCAAATTGGTGTGCCATGAAAACTCCTGAAATCAGTGGTCAAAAACACGACTCGACAATCACATTGCACCGGCGCGCGATGCCCTACGAGCGATGCTGAGGTCGGCTGTTTTAAGGGCTCCGCAGGGCATCGCCGACTGCTAGCGGTCGACTGGCCTCCAGTACCAACCCAAAACTGGCTCGATCAAAGACGGCAAAAACCATCAAGACGCCGGCCCGACGATCGGGCAGCACAACTGATTGAGCCGTCAAGGAATCCTCTGCTGGAGGCGGTCGCTGCTGAATCATCAGCACGTCCCCCTCGTGCACCGACTCGCGCGCACCGCGATTGATCACAACAATATCCAGTGCACCAATCTGTGCCATACCACTGGCAGCCCCAATTATTAGGGCATTTTCGATCATAACGGCCGGCGCCTGAGGGTGATACGCCGCTTGAGCCATGACCTCCTCAACACCTAACAGGCGGTCACCTAGGCGAATTTCTTGCCGCGCTTGCGTCACCACCAGTGCGCTCAACCCCTCTGAACTCAGCAAGCTGTTGACGCTAGCCCGCCCAATATCAGTCATAAAAATGCCGAGGTCCTCCTCGGTCAGAGGGTCGATCAGTGTCGCTTCGTGTCGCACCAAGTGATAGCTGCCTGTGCTAACACCAATGTCCCTGCTATAAAGCGTGTCCCCAACACTACTGAGCAAACGGTCGGCGTCAGTCGCCACCACATAGGGGATTTGAGCTAACGCGGCAGATTCAATCACGCGATGCTGCCGCAAAAAAGGCGCAATTTGCGCTTGGGGAATGGCGGGGATGGCCGCATGTAATGGGCCACGCCGCAAACTCGGTGACAGCGTCACATCGCCCCGCTCAGTCGCCTTCAGTGTCGGCCTGCCCTCGTCCCAAACAACGCTCAGTTCGTCGCCAGACTCAATAGCGTGAGCGTCATCAAGGTGTTCATTACCAGCCCACAGCTCTTGCCACCGCCATGGCTCTCGCAAAAACAGTGATGCAATGTCCCATACTGTATCGCCGGCCTGCACGGTGTAGTGTTCGGGAGCAGTCTCGCTCAGCGTTAGTGGTGGCTCTGGTTGCGCAGCATCGAGTCGCGCTGCTGGTATTAATAGTGTGATCAACAAGCCAGCACGCCCTAAGCGCCCAACTCTGTTCTGCAGCATCGCAATCCATTTGCTTTTTTCCAAGGCATCCACTCCATTGGCATCAACGCGACTCAATCCATTGAGAGGCTACCCACCTGCCATCCATGCAGATCAGTGCCATCGCGGTATACTGTCAGTGTGCGAGGCTGTCGAGCACAGGGCAAGACCAAATCCGAACACTTTTCTACGCTGACGAACACGCTCCGAACCGGACTCACCAAGCATGGCGCTACTTCAGATTCTCGAATTTCCTGATCCAAGGCTACGCACACGGGCAGTGCCCGTGGATCAGGTCACTGACCGTATCCAAACGCTGATCGATGATATGTTTGAAACCATGTATACCGCTCCCGGGATCGGGTTGGCAGCGAGCCAAGTCGATGTGCACGAGCGCATCATCGTGATGGACTTGTCAGACGATCACTCAGCACCTCGGGTCTTTATCAACCCTGAAATCAACGTGATTGACGAGGACCTAGGTTCCTATGACGAAGGCTGTCTATCGGTACCCGGTTTTTATGAAACGGTTCAGCGTCCCAAGGTGATCGCCGTGAAAGCCTTAGATCGGGACGGAAATCCCTTTACCGAAGAACTAGACGGCTTGATGGCTATCTGCCTCCAACACGAGATCGATCACCTTGAAGGAAAGCTCTTTGTCGACTACCTGTCGGCATTAAAACGGCAACGCATTCGCGGCAAGCTAGTCAAAGATCAAAAGCGCCGCGACTCCTAGATGACCGCGCCACTGAATATTGTCTTTGCAGGCACGCCTGAGTTCGCGGCAGCGCACCTGACCCATTTAATAGCCGGGCCCCATCGGGTCGTCGGCGTATTAACTCAGCCAGATCGACGCGCAGGCCGTGGTAAAAAGCTGCAACCATCGGCTGTCAAGTCAGTGGCGCTCGACGCCAATATTCCGCTTTGGCAACCCGACACGCTGAGAGACCCGGCAAGCGAGGCACAATTAGCGGCTTACGATGCAGATGTCATGGTCGTCGTGGCCTACGGCTTGATTCTGCCCGCAGCGATACTGGCCATACCTCGTATCGGCTGTCTTAATGTCCACGCCTCCCTATTGCCTCGATGGCGCGGCGCTGCGCCGGTACAACGTGCAATAGAAGCTGGGGACCTTAAAACGGGTGTCAGTATTATGGTGATGGAGCCCGGTCTCGACACGGGGCCGGTTCTACTGCGTAAGGAGGTGGCCATCACCGACAACCATACCGGAGGCACACTACTGGCGGACCTTGAGCGGGTTGGGACACAGGCGATCACAGAATGCCTCGCGGACATTGCGTCGCGGCTGTTAAGCGCACAAGCGCAGGATGAACAGCAGGTGACTTATGCAGCGAAGATCGAGAAAGCCGAAACCGGCATCGACTGGGGTCTCGGTGCCATCGAGATCGATCGTAAAGTCCGCGCACTACTGCCCTCACCCGGTTGCTTTACGATGTTGAACGATGATCGACTCAAGGTGTGGGCGGCACACGCCCTCGATCAAGCCCACGACGCGGCCCCCGGTGAGATTATGAGCGCCAATCACGACGGACTGAGCGTCGCCTGTGGTGAGGGTGTTCTGGTGATTACGGAAGCACAAATGCCCGGCGGAAAACCCCAGTCCGTGGCAACACTGCTCAACGGTCATCAAGACAAACTCAAGCTTGGCGCGCAATTCACCCTCACCGGCAACCGTGCGCATGTCTAGTGCACGCCAAGTGGCTGCCGACATCATCGGTCGTGTCCTCAGTGGGGAGTCACTGAATCATTTACTCCCGGCGGCATTCGATCAGGTAGCCGACGGGCAAAGGCCGCTGTGCCAAGAATTGGTCTATGGCACGCTCAGAGAGTGGCCCATGCTTCAGGGTATTATCAACAGCCTGATTAAAAAACCGCTCCGTAAAAAAGATAACGATGTACTCGCATTAATCGGCAGCGCTCTTTACGAATTCACCCAACTCAGCACCCCAAAACATGCCGTGGTATCCGAAACCGTCAATACCGTTCGACTGATGAAAAAACAGTGGGCATCCGGATTGGTCAATGGCGTCTTACGGTCCTTTCAACGCGCAGAGCCCCTGTCTGGGTTCGCCCTGACACCAGCGCAACGGCGGGCGTTACCCAGCTGGCTTGACGCGCTCATTGAGCAGGAATATGACGACCACTTAGACGCCATTGCCGAGGCATCGCGTCACCGCCCACCCATGACACTGCGCGTCAATAACATCCGTAACGAGCGGGACACTTACCTAAGCCTGCTAACCGACGCTGGTCTTTCAGCGCACCCTCACGATCATCTGTGTGACGGTATTACGCTGCAACAACCCGTTGATGTGACCTCATTGCCAGGCTTTTTCGATGGGCTGGTCAGCGTTCAAGATAGCGCCGCACAGCGCGTGGCCGATCTCATCAACCCACAGCCCGATGAGCGAATTCTTGACGCTTGTGCTGCACCTGGCGGAAAAGCCTGCCACCTACTTGAACGACAGCCCGGCCTGAAAGAACTCGTTGCTTGTGATGCGAGTGCGGGGCGTTTGCAACGAGTTGCAGACAACACCGAACGACTTGGCCTGACCTCAACGATTATCGAAGCTGACGCACGTGCACTTCCTTCGGCGATGTTATCACCGGGGTTCGATGCGATTTTGGCAGATGTGCCTTGCTCGGCTACCGGGGTGATGCGCCGCAATCCCGACGTCAAGCTCTTGCGCCGAACAGTGGATATCAGTCAGTTCGCTGAACAGCAGTTAGCCATTTTGCAGGGGTTATGGCCGGCCTTAAAGCCGGGCGGACGACTGCTCTATGTCACCTGCTCAATACTCGATGCTGAAAACGATGCCGTCGTGAAAGCCTTTAGTCGACAACACGAGGTTCACATCATGCCGATTGTGATGGAACGAGGCATCGCACGGGACGCTGGTTGGCAGGTAATGCCCGAGGTCAACGGTGGCGATGGTCTCTACTTTTCATTACTGTCCAAGCCGGCAGATTAATCGCTTCGCGTCGGCCGCAACGTGACTAATCCACATGGCGTGGTGGGTTTGACATAGTTTAAGGTGAGGCAGCATCGTTGAGAGGGTCCAGAGGCCCATGAAAATCATTATCCTCGGAGCAGGTCAGGTGGGGGGTACGCTCGCAGAGCACCTGGCCGACGAGCAAAACGATATTACCGTGGTTGACGAACGGGCGGCGACATTGAAGCGTCTGCAAGAGCGGCTGGATATCCGCACGGTCTTAGGTAACGGCGCCCACCCCACAACGCTCATGAACGCTGGCGCTGACGATGCCGATATGCTGATCGCGGTGACCGATAGCGATGAGATCAACATGCTCGCCTGCTCAGTCGCCTTCACGCTTTTTCGGACCCCAACTAAGATCAGCCGCGTGAGGTCTACCGACTATTTATCAGAACACGCTGCCTTATTTGCCTCTGGCGCAATTCCAGTCGATGTCATCATTGGTCCAGAGCAACTCGTCACCCGCAATATCGAGCAGTTGATTGCCAACCCCGGGTCACTACAGGTCCTTGATTTCGCCGAGGGCCGCATTCGTCTTGTAGCCGTCAGAGCGGTAGAGGGGGGCCCCATCGTCGGTCGAGAGCTGCAAGAAATTCGCGAGCACATGCCGCGAGTCGATACCCGGGTTGCCGCTATTTTTCGACGTCTCGGCGACCCGATCATTCCAGAAGGCTCCACCGTCGTCGAGCCTGACGACGAAGTGTTCTTTATCGCGGCGCGAGAACATATCCGTGATGTCACCGCCGAACTCCGAGATGTCGATAAGCCCTATCACCGCATTATGATTGCCGGCGGTGGCAACATCGGAGCGACCCTAGCGGGTCGGTTGGAAAAACGTTACCAAGTCAAAGTGATTGAGCGCTCCTATGAAAGATGTCGGACGCTATCGGATTTATTAGAGGACAGCATCGTCTTACACGGCAGTGGTAATGAACCCATGCTGTTACGACAGGAGAATATTGAAAATACAGATGTTTTCTGTGCACTAACCGATAACGATGAATCAAACATCATGATGTCGATGCTGGCCAAGCGGTTAGGCGCTAAAAAAGTGATCACGCTCATCACGAATTCAGCCTATGTTGATTTGATCGGCGAAGAAATTGACATCGCCATCTCACCGCAACAAATCACAATCAGTAGTTTACTGGCGCATGTTCGCCGCGGTGATATCAGCGCTGTTCACTCTCTTCGCCGAGGCGCAGCTGAAGCCATTGAGCTCACGGCGCACGGTGATGCACGCTCGTCTAAAGTAGTCGGCCAGCGCCTAGATGCACTGAAACTGCCGTCGAGCGTCACGGTAGGCGCGATTTTGCGTGGTGATGATGTGTTAATTGCACATGGCAATGTTGTCGTAGAGGCGAATGATCACGTGATTCTGTTTTTGACTGACCGCACGCAGATTTCCGCCGTCGAAAAATTGTTTGCAGTGGGCTTCGGCTTTATCTGATGCAGTTTGCGATGGCCTTTAAAATCATCGGTGTGTTGTTGATATTATTCAGTAGCGCAATGCTGCCCTCGCTATTCTTATCGGTAATCAGTCAAGACGGCATCGAGTCGGCCTTTGCGATCGGCTTTGGCGCAACACTGGCAGCAGGCATACTGCTGTGGCTGCCTAACCGCCTTCGTCGTCGGGATCTAAATATCCGTGATGGCTTTCTCGTGACGGCCTTATTTTGGATTGTGCTGGGGTTATTTGGCGCCATACCCCTTTGGATCACACCGCAACTCGACTTATCGCCGATCGCTGCTATTTTCGAATCCATATCGGGACTGACCACCACGGGTGCAACGGTTATCACCGGGCTCGATGCACTGCCTCGATCGCTCTTGCTCTACCGACAACTGCTCCAATGGCTCGGCGGCATCGGTATTATCGTTTTAGCCGTAGCGATTCTCCCGATGCTCGGCATCGGTGGCATGCAGTTATACCGTGCAGAAAGCGCGGGCCCCTCCAAAGATCGCAAACTGACGCCGCGGATCACCAGCACCGCAGAAGCGCTATTTGGTATCTATTTGTTACTCACCGTAGCGTGTGCTTTGAGTTACTTTGCCGCCGGCATGTCGCCGTTTGATGCGCTGTGTCATGCCTTTTCCACGGTCGCGATCGGGGGTTTTTCTACCCATGATGCGAGCCTAGGCTACTACGAAGAAAACGCTATTTTATTGGTGAGCTCGTTATTTATGCTGTTCTCAGCGATCAATTTTGGTCTGCACTTTGTCGCATTACAACGCCGCACCGCGCGCGTTTATGCGCGCGATTCCGAAACCGCTTTTTTTGTCACTGTGATAGCACTGGCTACCGTCGTCACCTGCAGCTTGTTACTGACCACCGAAACGCTAGGAGTAGAAGACAGCCTGATACACGGATTCTTTCAGACGATTTCTATCGCAACAACGACAGGGTTTACCACCCAAGATTTTTCAATCTGGCCCCTGTTTTTGCCCATTCTTTTATTGATGCTGAGCTTTATGGGCGGTTGCGTAGGATCAACAGGAGGCGGCATGAAGGCGATGCGAATTTTGCTGATATTCCGCCAGGGTGTGCGAGAACTTCGGCAACTGCTTCACCCCAATGCGGTGATTCCACTCAAACTGGATGCGCGGAGAGTTCAAACGGAAGTGATCAGTGCAGTTTGGAGTTTTTTTGCCGTTTATATGTTTTGTTTCGTCATGATTTGGCTCGCATTACTGGCCACTAATCTTGACTTTATTTCTGCTTTTTCAGCAGTGGTCGCGACGATGAATAATTTAGGGCCGGGCTTAGGCGAAGTGTCCGGCGATTACGGATCCGTGAGTGAAGCAGGAAAATTGATTCTTTGCCTAGCGATGCTGATGGGTAGGCTAGAGGTATTCACTTTGCTGGTGTTATTCACCCCTGCATTTTTGCGTCACTAAGTCATTAGCCGCGCTGTTACTTCAAGCCTCGCGATTCTTGAATGACCTCATAAGCGGCCGTGATCTCTTGTGCACGCTCGGTGCCCACCCGCAGTAACTCATCCGGCACACCCTCTGCGATTAATTTATCTGGGTGATTCTCACTCATCAGCTTTCGATATAGACGCTTAATTTCTGCAGGAGTGGCATCAGCTTGCAAGCCGAGCGCGGCATAAGCGGTATGCAACGCGTTTGTGGCACTACTCTGCCCCGAGCGCCGATAATCCGACTGCGAGGAGTAGCGCTCTTGAAATTGTGCCTGCGCATTGGCCATTGAGATCAATTGGTCAACTTCACGCTGTGGCAGTGAAAGCAGCGCCGCCACTTGATACAAAGCCTCTCGCTCAGCCTCTGAAAAGGTGCCGTCGGCAAGCGCGATGCCGATCAAGAACGCCATTAAAGTATGTTGTGCCTGCCGCCGTGGCCCCAAACATTGGGCAAAGCGCGCAACCGTCGGTGCGGGATCAAAGCCAGACGAAGACCCCACCTTAAAGTGCTCAATCGCATTACGGCGTTGCAACGCGGTGAGTCTGAGTTGCGTGAATAACGATTCGGTCTGTGCAACCTCGGCTTCAGAAACGCGCCCATCCGCCTTAGCAACGAACCCTAATAAGGTAAAGGAGGTTTCAAAAAATTGGGCCCGCATCATAGGAACGGCTTCAGGTCCGGACAGTTGCAGCGCGCGCCATAAACCTCGATCAAAAGCGTGGCCGAGTACCAAACCGAATAATAAGCCGGCAGGACCAAAGGCCAAAAACCCAATGGTGCCCGCTATGCACTTACCGATAATTCTGTTCATGACGACACCCTACCCTCATCGATAAGCGGTGAATTGAGCCAATCGTAATGATCGACTGGGCCCTGCGGACGGCAACGAAAACGCTTGTACTGCCACTGATATTGGGCTTCGTTGCCGACGATAAGATTTTCAACCCCACGGTTAATTGCCGTCAGAGCCTCCAGCGAGTCATCACTATAAACACCCTCCTCTGTGGCACGGTATATCGCGTGAAAACCCGTTGGTGTGCGGAGCACTGTACCCATGACAGCCGCCGCGCCTGATCGCTTAATGAGGTTGTAGGCCAGCGTGGCGGTAAAACACTCGACACCAAAGAACGGTGCATTGAGCCCAGCCTTGTCATCTTTGGGGACCTGATCAGGCAATATCCCTGTAATCCCGCCCCGTCGGACGGAGCGCACCAGCTCGGCAATCCCACGTGGCGTTGTCGGAACCAACCGGCCGCCTGTTCGTTGTCGACCACGATGCACCAGTCGGTCCACTCGCTTCAGGGCCAAGGGTTCGTAAAGCGCGACAAGATCTCCCAGCGTCGCAAGGTGCATCCCTAACAATTCCCAGTTGCCCAAGTGCGGGCCCAACACAATAACGCCCCTACCGGAGGCAAGCGGCTCGGTGACAGCCTCAATACCTTCAACGGTTAACATTGCAGACGTTTTCGACCATGAACCTGACCACAGCGGGCCAATTTCAGTTAATAATTCTGCTGTTGATTGCACGCTTTGACGAGCCACGGCGCGCCGTTTGTCAGGGGCCCAATCAGGGTAAGCCAACTCAAGATTTCGAATCGCCACGCGACGCATTCGTGCGTTGAACCGATATAGGACGCGCCCCACCCCTTTGCCCAGCGCTCGTGACCAACGTATCGGGATGAGTCGTGTCACAGTCATCAACACTTTCACAAGCGAGACTACCGTCCACTCCAACCAAACGGGTTTTGATGTCACAGCCATAACGATACCGAAACTCGGTAAGATCCACATGGGGAAAGCTTATTATGGCGCGCACAACGCAGTTATACTAATGCTTGTCTTTTGTTTTAGGTTATTTCCTGTGGGTTCCCCGACATTTCAAGATATTATCCTGCGCTTGCAGGGCTACTGGGCCAGCCACGGCTGTGTTGTCCTACAACCCCTGGACATGGAGGTGGGCGCAGGGACCTTTCATCCCGCCACGTTTTTACGCGCACTGGGGCCAGAGAATTGGAACGCCGCTTACGTGCAGCCCAGCCGGCGGCCTGCCGATGGTCGCTATGGCGAAAACCCGAACCGTTTACAACATTACTATCAGTTTCAAGTTGTTATGAAGCCGTCACCACCGGACTTCCAAGACCTTTACCTGGGCAGTCTTTATGCGCTGGGCGTAGACCCCCTCATACACGACATACGCTTCGTTGAAGATAACTGGGAATCACCCACACTCGGCGCTTGGGGCTTGGGGTGGGAAGTCTGGTTGAACGGCATGGAAGTCAGCCAGTTCACCTATTTTCAACAAGCCGGCGGGCTAGAATGCTACCCAGTGACCGGCGAGCTCACCTATGGCATCGAGCGAATCGCCATGTATCTGCAAGGGGTCGAATCAGTCTATGACTTGGTCTGGGCAGAGACTCCTGCAGGGCCCGTCACCTATGGTGATGTGTATCACCAAAACGAGGTGGAAATGTCGGTATTTAATTTTGTAGAAGCCGATGTTGATAACTTATTTACTCAGTTCGCTTTTTATGAACAAGAAGCAATCCGTCTAGCCAACAAGCAACTGCCCCTACCCGCCTATGAGCAGGTGATGAAAGCCTCACATACCTTCAATTTGCTGGACGCGCGACATGCTATCGGCGTGACCGAACGGCAACGCTATATCCTGCGAGTCCGCACGCTGGCGCGGGCGGCATCACAGGCCTATGTTGCGGCGAGAGCCGCTCTCGGCTTTCCTCAGGCAGATCCTGATCTCGCCGCCGCAGCATTGGCACAACTCGACGCTGTGAAGGAGTCTGCCGCATGAGCACAGCTGATCTGCTTTTTGAGTTGGGAACAGAAGAACTGCCCGCCGGAGACATTGAGCAACTCGTGACCGCACTGTCAGCGGGCATAGCGAACGGCTTAACAGAGCAAGGCTTGCCTTTTACTGATGCTCGTTGTTTTTCCACTCCGCGCCGACTGGCGGTATTGATCAGTGATGTCACCCTCAAAGGCCCTGACATCGAGCGGACGGTGGTTGGCCCACCTGTCTCTGCCGCTCGCAACGAAGAAGGAGATTGGACCAAAGCGGCTGAAGGATTCGCCCGAAAACAAGGCATCACCCTAGATGCCTTGTTGATAAAGGAGGAGCAAGGTGTTGAACGGATTGTCGCCAACATTGCTCAAATTGGCGTCGAAGCGGCGTCAGTGATTCCAGAGATTGTCAGCGCCGCTGTCAACGCACTACCTGTCTCAAAGCGGATGCGATGGGGACGCACCCGGTATGATTTTTTAAGGCCTGTGCAATGGCTAGTGCTATTACTGGGGAAAGCCACCCTTCCGCTCGAGTTATTTGGACGACACAGCGGTCGGGAGAGCAGGGGCCACCGTTTTCACGCTAACCATGCTGTCAGTATTGCCGAACCGAGTGACTATAAAGCCGCACTGCACCAAGCAAAAGTGATAGTAGATGTAGACGAGCGCCGTGCGCGAGTCGCTGAACAGGTATCTCAGCTTCAGGGCACGGGAGAGCAAGTCGCCTTATCGAAGGAATTGCTCAATGAGGTCACCGGTCTGGTTGAGTGGCCTGTCGCACTCCGCGGCAGCTTTGATAAAAGCTTCCTTGATGTGCCTGCTCAAGCATTGATTTCCGCGATGAAAACACACCAAAAATATTTTCACATCACGGATCAAGAGACTGGCGCATTACTGCCTGCGTTTATCACCGTCGCCAATATCGAGAGTCAACAACCCTCAGAGGTCATCGCGGGCAATGAGCGCGTGATCCGACCCAGACTCAGCGATGCTGCTTTTTTCTTTGCCAATGATAAACAATCGACCTTGTCATCAAGGCAAGAGCGGTTAAGCAGTGTCATCTTTCAGCGCGAACTGGGAAGCCTGCTAGACAAGACGCATCGCATGGAAACGTTAGCGGCAGCATTGGCTAACGCCACAAACGCCGACCCCGGTATCACCGCACGGGCAGCAGCGCTCGCCAAATGCGACCTGGTGTCAGAGATGGTGCTGGAGTTTCCTGAACTACAAGGTATCGCGGGCGCACATTACGCTCGGCACGATGGCGAACCTGATCGTGTCGCCAACGCGATAGAAGCGCATTACTACCCCAGGTTTGCTGGCGACGCCCTACCCGCCACTCCCGAAGCAACGGCAGTGGCCTTAGCCGATCGCCTTGATACCTTAGTGGGTATTTTTGGTATCGGTCAGCCACCGACAGGCTCTAAAGACCCCTTCGGACTGCGGCGCGCAGCATTGGCGATTATCAGGATGCTGATTGAGTGTGATCATCCGATAGCACTCGATAACTTGCTAGAAAGTGCCTGCGCTCACCACAAGGCAGCGTTGGCACCCGATACTGCTGATCAGGTCTTACAATACCTCCTAGAGCGGCTCGATAACTGGTACGAAAGCCAATCTATTCACGTAGACGTGGTGCGCGCCGTACTGGCGGTAGAAACGCGGCAGCTTCACGATATCGATCTGCGGATCAAAGCACTGGCCGCATTTGCCGAAACCGACACAGCCCAACAGCTGGCGGCCGCCAACAAGCGCGTGGCGAATATTCTTGCTAAATCCGACGAGCAAGATATCGCGCCACCCGATTCATCACTCTTTCAGGAGCCGGCTGAGCACGCGCTCCTCAACGCGGTCACTCAGGCAGGACAGGCGCTGACACCGCTGATTGCCGAGCGAGACTATCGCGCCGCCCTAGAGCAATTGGCAACGTTGCGGGCACCGGTAGACGACTTTTTCGAGTCAGTCATGGTGAACGCCGAGAACCCCGCCGAGCGAATTAACCGGTTACGGTTGCTGGGCACCTTGCGATCTTCATTCACACAGCTGGCTGATTTAGCACTGTTGTCCTCGGGCTCAGAATGAGCGCTGACGCGTTGTTTTGGGCCGGCCTAGCCACCGCGGTCAGTGTTGGCTTGGCACTGTGCCTTATGGCGCTACAAAAAAGACGGGCAGACTTAACCGCGGCCCAACAGATGCTGACCGCACAGGCCACTGAGACCGCGGTGGCTCACGAACGAAATGCTCAACTTCAAGCGGAGTTGTCGCTGTTACAACAAACACTGGCGACGCTGCAGGCAGACCTCAGCGCGCAAACGGCCACCCTCACCGAACGCGAAGCCAACCATCAAAATCAAATTAAATGGGCAGAGTCCTCTCGCACTGCACTCAAAGCAGAGCTAGAAAACATCGGCCAAAAACTCCTGTCGGCCTCGGGAAAAACGCTTGAGACCACTAACCAAAAAAGTCTCGATAGCCTACTCAAGCCGTTAGGCGAAAAAATTGATCAATTCCAAACGCGCGTCAATCAGGTTCACACCGATATGGTTCGCAACAGCGCGTCGCTGTCTGAACAAGTCAAACACCTAGAATCAGTCGGGCTATCGATGTCGGGGGAAGCCAATAATCTCACTCGCGCACTCAAAGGTGACAAAAAGCTAGTCGGGAACTGGGGCGAGGCGCAGCTCGAAAAAACACTGGAGCTTGCGGGGCTTCGGCGCGGTGAGCACTTTGATGCGCAAGTGGCATTTCGAGATGAACGCGGCGATAAGTACCTACCCGATTTCATCATACGACTCCCCGAGGGCAAAAACCTCATCGTCGACAGTAAGGTTTCTCTCGTTGATTATGAGCGCGCCGTCGCCGCGGCGACTGATGCTGAACGCACCTTATCCCTCGACGCCCATGCAAAAGCAGTCAAACAGCATATCGACTCCCTCTCCGCAAAAGACTACGCCAACCTCCCCGGTGTCGAGAGCCCGGACTTTGTGCTGATGTTTATGCCCGTGGAGCCCGCGTACATCGAAGTCATGCGCAGTCAAAGAGAGTTATTTAACTACGGCTATCAGAAGAATGTGGTGCTGGTATCACATACGACACTCATGCCGATCCTGCGCACGGTCGCTAATTTGTGGATGATTGAACACGGCAACCGAGAGGCACAAGAAATCAGCGCCCGGGCAGGCGATATTTACAATACGGTGTGTTTACTGGGCGAGCGGCTTTTTGCGCTGGGCGCCTCTATTTCCACAACGGCTAACAAATACAATGACGCCTTAAAAGCGGTCCAAGGCAAGCAAGGTTTAGTCGGTAAAGTCTCCCGATTTCAATCCTTATCGCAACGCGCCAACCGGGATTTTCCGAGCGCGCTTGCCCCGATCGACCCCGAGGTTGAGCGGGTAGAACTGCCCGAGTCAGCGCTCTCACCACCAGACGGCGAGGAAGACTAAGCGCCTTTTCACCGATTAAATATCGAGATTCGCCACCGCTAAGGCATTCTGCTCAATAAATTCGCGCCGGGGCTCCACATCATCGCCCATCAATGTTGAAAACATTTGGTCCGCTAAAATGGCATCTTCGATGGTCACCTGAAGCATACGACGTGCCTCCGGATCCATAGTGGTTTCCCAAAGCTGGCCAGGATTCATTTCGCCTAGACCCTTATACCGCTGAATAGAGAATCCTTTGCGCGCCTCAGCCAACAGCCAATCGAGGCCCGTTGCAAAGTCCTGTGTCTCACAGCGCTTGTCCCCCCGCTGGAAGTAACCATCCTCATCAATCAGATTATTGAGCTGATCACCCAGCGCTCGCAGCGCGAGATATTCGGGTGAGCTGAGAAAGCCACGTCCAAGGATCGTGTCGGTTGCAACACTATGCGCTGTGCGCCGCACCACAGGATAAAAAAGGCTTCTCTCGGGATCCTGACGCACAAAGACCTCAAATGACACCGTCTTATCCTTCATGGTTAGTAAGCGCTCACTTAATCTTTCCGCGAAGTTCTGCACGGCTCCCTCATCCGCTAATGCGTCAACTGACAAGGAATCAACCGACATTAACGGCCATAACACATCTCGAGGATAGACTCGTGACAACCGCTCAATATCAGTGGCAACCCGCTGATAAGCCTCGACCAAATCAGCCAACGACGTGCCCGATAGCGGCGGCGCCTCTGCGTTTTGAAATATCGCCGCGTCTTCCAGCGCAGATTGCGTCAGATAGGTGTCCAGTGCTTGCTCATCTTTGAGGTAACGGCTTTGCTTACCGCGCGTCAACTTATACAAGGGCGGTTGGGCGATAAAAATATGGCCACGCTCGATCAACTCTCGCATCTGTCGAAAGAAAAAAGTAAGCAGCAGTGTCCGAATGTGCGAGCCGTCCACATCGGCATCCGTCATAATGATAATGCTGTGATAACGAAGCTTATCCGGATCAAACTCATCCTTTCCCACGCTACACCCAAGCGCCGTCACTAAATTACCAATTTCTTGGTGTCCCAGCATTTTATCGAAACGAGCCCGCTCCACATTCAGGATTTTTCCCTTCAAAGGCAGTATCGCCTGAGAGCGGCGGTTTCGACCTTGCTTAGCAGATCCGCCTGCTGAGTCGCCCTCTACCAGGTAAATTTCGCTCAACGCCGGATCTCGCTCCTGACAGTCCGCTAACTTCCCCGGCAACCCGGCAATATCTAGCGCGCCCTTGCGGCGAGTCATCTCGCGCGCCTTCCGTGCCGCTTCCCGCGCCCTCGCTGCGTCTATCATCTTTCCGACCACAATCTTGGCGTCACTGGGATTCTCGAGAAGGTAATCGTTGAAAAACTGGCCCATCGCCTGCTCAACCGCGCTTTTCACCTCACTCGACACCAATTTATCTTTTGTTTGAGAAGAAAATTTGGGGTCAGGCACCTTGACCGACACGATCGCAGTCAACCCTTCACGCGCATCATCGCCGGTTGTAGAAACCTTGTCTTTCTTTCCAAGTCCTTCTTTTTCAATGTAATTATTGAGGCATCGCGTTAACGCAGCGCGGAATCCCGCGAGGTGCGTGCCGCCATCGCGCTGTGGAATGTTATTGGTATAACAGTACAGACCTTCTTGAAAGCCGTCGTTCCATTGCAGCGCCACCTCCACTTCAACGCCATCATCGGCCTCTGCTTGAAAATGACACACCTTAGCCACCGCGGTTTTATTTTGATTGAGAAACTCAACAAACGCTTTTAGCCCGCCCTCATAAGCGAACAGTTCTTCTTCGCCTGATCGCTCATCTTTCAGTAAAATCCTCACGCCACTGTTGAGAAACGCCAGTTCTCGTAGGCGCTTACCCAGCACGTCATAATGAAACGCGATGTTATTGAAGGTTTCTGGCGAGGGTGTGAAGCGAACAGAGGTGCCTGTATCGGCGGTCTCCCCCACCACTTGCAGTGGTGCATCCGGCACCCCGTGGGTATAAATCTGCTCAAACAATTGACCTTTCCGTCGAATGGTTAACTGCAAAGTTGATGACAGCGCGTTCACCACTGAAACCCCTACACCGTGCAAGCCGCCCGATACTTTATAGGTGTTGTCGTCAAACTTGCCGCCCGCATGAAGCACCGTCATGATGACCTCTGCCGCGGACACACCCTCCTCATGCTGCTCAGTGGGAATACCTCGCCCGTTATCAGACACGGTCACCGATTCGTCGGGATGAATCACGATATCGATTTGACTGCAGTGCCCCGCCAACGCCTCATCAATGCTGTTATCCACTAACTCGAAGACCATATGGTGTAAACCGGTCCCATCATCGGTATCACCGATATACATCCCCGGCCGCTTGCGAACAGCGTCCAAACCTTTGAGCACCTTAATGCTGGATGAGTCGTAGTCTTGGGTGCCAGCGCCTTGTGTTACGTTGTCATCTGCCATATAGGACCTGTCTCGTTAATACTGTCTTCATTTTGCAGCCGACTACTCGGCGCGTTAAACATCAAATCAACATGGGGAGATCACGCCTTGTTCCACGTGGAACAATTCAAGAGGATACCCTCCCCATGCCGCCTCTAACGATTCTCGGTCGACAGCGGTTAACACCACCTGCCGCTCGGTACCCAGCTCAGTGCATACCGCCGCACGATGCGATCGATCAAGTTCCGCTGGCAAATCGTCAATCAAATAAAGCGGCGCCCGGTGCGACAGAGCCTCGATTAACTTGCCCTGAGCTAGCTTTATCGCCACAAACATCAACTTCATTTGCCCTCGCGAAAGCACTTCGGACACCAATACCCCATCCCGGGTCAGTTTGATGTCCGCCCTGTGCGGGCCCACCCGCGTAAACCCCTGAACCTTGTCTGTTTCTGAGCTTTTATCCAGCGCCGCAGCCAACGTCTCGCGTCGATCCCAACCGGGTCTAAAAGCCAGCTCAACGCCCTTCAAGTCATCAGACAATTGCGGTGCGATTTCGCGAAGCTTTTCGCCTAACTGTCTCGCGATCGCAGCCCTCGCCGCAGTCAACTGCTCGCCCGTTCGCGCCAACTCTTCGCGCCAAGCGCTATCACCGTCGAGTATACCACGGCGAAGCCCTGCATTACGCTGGCGAATCGCTTGTGCATAACGGCGCCAAGCACCCAAAAATCCGTGTTCCACGTGGAACAGTGTACCGTCTAATAAGCGGCGCCGGCCTTCCGGGGGGCCCGTCAACAACCCCAAGCCATCGGTCTCAACCAGTATTAATGGTAGTTGCTGCGCTAAATCTGATAACGAAGACACCGGCTCTCCCTGGAGTCTTGCCTTGGCGCCCCCATCGCGATACTTCTCAATACCCATTGTCAGGCTCCGCCCCTGCTCCCTAAGACGCCCCACAACGCGACAATACTCCGCGCCATGCTGGATCATAGGCCTAGACTGGTGCGTTCTGAAGGAGCGCCCCACACCCAATAGATAGATGGCTTCAAGAAAACTGGTTTTGCCGGAGCCATTGGCGCCAAACAACGCCGTCGCACCTGATGAGAGCGGCACATTAACACCTGAGAGGTTTCGAACACCCTGAACCTCGACGCTCTCCAGCATGAACGGTTATCGGCCTCGACTAGAGACGCATTGGCATCACGACATACAGCATTTCAGGCTCTTGCTCAGTCGGCGCTTCGGCATGCTCCAATAACGCCGAGCTGGCCTCGTCAGACAAGGATAAACGAACATTGGGCTGGCTCAGCACCGACAACACATCGAGCAGATAACTGACATTGAAACCAATCTCCAACTCTGCCCCTGCATATTTTACCGCCACCACCTCTTCCGCTTGCTCTTGCTCTGGGTTGTTGGCGGTAATGTCTAATGTGTTGTCAGACAGCTTTAATCTCACACCTCGATACTTTTCGTTCGATAAAATCGCGGTTCGGGTAAATGCCTGCTTCAGCTCCGCTCTATCACCCACCACCGACTTGTCGGGAGATTTCGGGATCACGCGCTCATAATCCGGGAACTTGCCGTCAACTAGCTTCGAAGTGAAGGTAAATTGCTCATTTGATGCACGGATATGGTTGCTACCGACGGACAACTGCAGTGGTGCGACGCCATCCAACAAACGGGACAGCTCTAACACACCCTTGCGGGGAATAATGACACCCGCATCCGCAACATCCACTCGCTCTGGCGCCGTTGCGAGCGCCAGGCGATGGCCATCAGTGGCGACCATACGGAGCCGACCACCCAACACCTCTAGATATAAGCCATTCAAATAATATCGAACATCTTGCTGCGCCATCGCAAACGCGGTGCCATCAATCAGACGCTTCATCAACGACTGGCTTAACGCCAAACTGATGGTGCCAGCTCCGCCCTCTACAGCAGGAAAGTCGGCTGCCGGCAATGTAGACAATGTGAAACGACTCCGGCCCGCTTTCACGGTGGCCTTACCCGCCTCCACTGATAGTTCTATATTAGAACCCTCTGGCAATGATTTGCAAATATCGACGAACTTTCTAGCGGGCACCGTGACTTCACCATCAACACCGGGCGCATCAAGCTCTACCCGCCCCACCAACTCAACCTCCAGATCAGTGCCTGTTAAAGATAACGTTGTGCCGTCTAGCACCAACAAGACATTCGACAGGATGGGTAAGGTCTGTCGTCTCTCGACCACCCCTGCAACCAAATTCAATGGTTTAATCAAGGCGTCGCGGGCGATTGAAAATTTCATGGCATTGAACTCATAAGGTGTAATGGGCACTGTTGAACACAATAACAGATCAGACGCCCGACTCACGTCAGGTTGTTAAAGACCGCAGCAAATTTTGGTAGTCTTCGCTGATGTCGGGACTGTCGTCTCGAAGTTCTTTGATTTTTCGGCATGCATGCAAAACCGTTGTGTGATCTCGGCCGCCAAAGGCGTCGCCAATCTCCGGCAAACTATGGCGCGTCAGCTCTTTTGACAGTGCCATAGCAACTTGCCTCGGCCGCGCAACAGACCGATTACGACGCTTTGATAATAGATCCGCGACCTTGATTTTGTAGTATTCAGCCACCTTTTTCTTAATGTTATCCAACGAAATCTGCTTGTCCTGCAACGCCAGCAGGTCCTTTAAGCTTTCCTTTATCAGGTCAATGTCAAACGGCCTACCTGTGAAGTTTGCACTGGCGATAACGCGTTTTAAGGCGCCCTCCAACTCACGAACATTCGAGCGTATTCGCTGGGCAATGAAAAAAGCTGCATCGGGCGAAAGCGTGATATGGCTTTGCTCTGCCTTCTTCATTAAAATCGCTACCCGCGTCTCTAAATCAGGCGGCTCTACCGCCACCGTCAGCCCCCACCCAAAGCGCGACTTCAAACGCTCTTCAACACCGTCAATTTCTCTCGGATACCTATCGCAGGTCAGAATCATTTGCTGCCCGCCCTCGAGCAAGGCGTTAAAGGTATGAAAAAACTCCTCCTGAGAACGGTCTTTGTTTGCGAAAAACTGGATATCGTCAATTAGCAGCGCATCAACCGAACGATAAAACCGCTTGAAGTCGTTGATCGCATTTAACTGCAGTGCTTTAACCATGTCCGCAACAAACCGCTCAGAATGCAAATACACAATTTTCGCGTCCGGATTCCGACGCCGCATCGCGTTGCCAACCGCGTGCATTAAGTGGGTCTTTCCGAGCCCGACGCCGCCATACAAAAACAACGGGTTATAAGAGTCACCTGGGTGTTCAGAAACCTGCTGTGCCGCTGCCAGTGCTAGCTGATTGCTTTTTCCCTCTACAAAACGCTCAAAGGTATAACCCGCGACTAAATTAGAGGGCGATAGGGAGGCCGCCGGGCTCGGCTTGTTAACCACTGGGGGCGTTGGTGCCCCTGTCAACGCCCCAGTTAGCGCCACGGCCGGCGCATCTTGCACTGGCCTGACAGGTTGAGGGGGCGTCGGTGCCGCACCGCCAACCACGGTCACGGAAACCTGCGCAGAGGCCGGCGCAACGATATCAAGCAGGTAGGTGGCGATCATCGGCACATATTTTTCAGTGACAAAATCCCTGATAAACCGATTGGGCGCGGCCAACATCAATCCAGACCCCTGCCATTGCGCCTGCAGCGGTCGAATCCAGGTATTAAATTGCTGTTGAGGAATATCGCTGCCGATACGATTCAAACAGTGTTCCCAGGGGTCGGTGAGAGGCTGAAGCGCGGCCAATTTGCTGTCTCCTAAGCAGGTCCATATCGTCATAACGAGGACGTTTGACCCAAACGAAGTCTTAATCTCGTTGTCGGCCTACGCACGTTAAGAGGGGTAGTTATCCACACGGAACCGTCTTTATCAACACCTTTTTTACCTATTAAAATCAGATGCTTAAAACAAAAAGAGCCTCCTAGAGGATCAAAAACAAGTTTGCAAGCTTATTTTAATTCGCCTGTGGGTAAGCTGTTAGTATCATTTTGTAAACCTGTGTTTAGTGATTGTCACAGCGACCCAATCACGCTCCGATACCAGTACATACACTGGCCACCAAATTATCAATAGGGCAGCGATATCATTGGGTTACGTGTGCCTCATCGGTGTCGCGGTGGGTGATAAGCTGGGTCGATTGTCGGTGGAGCATTTATTTTTCTCGTGCGGCTTTAACATATCTGCGGGCTTCTGTTTGGGTCTTGCCAAGCCCCTCAGCTACTCCTATACTCCGCGCCCGAAAACGAATTGGCTCGATTCTGCCAAAGCGCCTACTACCGTAACGCGCGAGCCAGAATCCATTTAGGAAGGTTTGTGTCATGAAGCGTACATTTCAACCCAGCGTACTCAAGCGCAAGCGCAGTCACGGCTTCCGCGCCAGAATGGCAACCAAAGCTGGCCGGAAAGTGTTGGCACGTCGCCGCGCTCGAGGTCGACACAGCCTGTCTGCTTGACCCCAACGGACAAGGCGCAGTATCAGCGCATGCCGTCCTTTCCGCTTAAAGCACGACTCTCGCAACCCTGCCACTATCGCCGCGTCTTTGATGGTCCTAACGTCAAGGCCAGCAGTAAAGCGTTTCTTTTATTAGCCGTAGAAAATAACGACGGACCGTCTCGTATCGGCATCATTGTGGCAAAAAAGCATATCCGTCTCGCCTCGCGGAGAAATCGTATTAAACGAATCGTTAGAGAACAGTTTAGGCTGACACCGCTGGGACGCTCAATGGACTTGGTCGTGTTGGCTCGATCACCTGCTGACGAGCTCGACAACCCCGCTGTATGGCTGGACATTGCAAAGTTGTGGCATCAAATTAACGCAACGGCGGACCGTCAATGGGCTGGCTAAAAACAATCGATCAACACGTTGCCAACGCCTTCGCCATGGTGATTCGCGGATACCAACTAACCCTCAGCCCCTGGCTCGGTAGGCGTTGCCGCTTTCTTCCGACTTGCTCACAATACGGCATCGATGCGCTAAGAACTCATGGTGCAGTGACGGGGTGCTGGCTTACAGTACACCGTTTGCTGCGTTGCCAACCCGGCTGCGAGGGTGGGTATGATCCCGTCCCAAGCACACCGCAGCCCCACGAACACAACTGAGACCGTCACCATGGATATCCAGCGATATGCCCTTTTAGCTGCCAGCGCCCTACTGGGTTTTATGCTGCTGGGAGAATGGACTCGCTACAGCGCCGAGCAGGACTCTGCGCAGAGACCTCAAGTCCCCATGGTCGACGCTTTTGCGCCAAGCGCGACAATTTCTCAAGCAGCACCTCAAGATGTCGCGCCATCTGCTGATATCTTAGATCCTGATTTACCGGCGTCACCGGACGCTAGCTTATCGGCTCCTGAGCCGCTGAGCACGACAGATGCCGGCGTGCAGCAGCGGTTCGTTACCGTACACACCGACGTACTTGAGGTCATGATTGATCTGCAAGGCGGGGATGTTGTTGGCGCTGGGTTTAAGGATTTTCCTAAGACTCTCGAAGACACATCGGATCCCTTTGTATTGCTAGAACGTAATTCACAGCGAACCTATGTTGCTCAATCAGGCTTAGTCGGTCCTGATGGTATTGATAGGCCTAACCGCGCGCTTTACCGCGCTGAGCGCACCGATTATCAGCAAACAGGCCTGTCGCCCTTAGAGGTTGTGCTCACCTTCAACGACAAAACGAGCGCGGTCACCGTTAGAAAAGTGTTTGTTTTTGAGGCCGGCAGCCACACCATCACCGTGCTGCACGAAGCAACCAATAACACGTCTAATACCGTTCAAATCACTCCTTTTGCGCAAATCAAACGGGACACCTCGCCCGCACCGGCGAACAATGACTCGAGCATGGGCATGCAGCCCTTTTTGGGCGCCGCGTTAACTCAGCCGGATCAGCGATTTGCAAAATTTGACTTTGATGACATGGCGGACGAGCCTTTCAAGGCGGATATTACGGGTGGCTGGGTTGCCATGCTGCAACACTATTTCGTCACGGCATGGGTACCAGACGATACGGCCACTTACCGCTACAGCACGCGACAAACTCGTGCTGGGTTCAATATCGTCGGTTACACCGGTCCGGCACTTAGCATCGCCCCCAGCGAAACAACCCGTATTATTAATCGGCTTTATGTCGGGCCTAAAAACCAACGCGTTCTGGGTGATCTCGCCCCACACTTAGACTTAGTTGTCGATTACGGTTGGCTATGGTGGATTGCCCAGCCGCTGTTTTGGCTGCTCACCACCATTCAGTCTGTCGTTATCAACTGGGGCGTCGCCATCATTTGTCTGACGCTGTTGGTAAAGCTGGCCTTCTTTAAGCTCTCTGCCGCGGGTTATAAGTCCATGGCAAGAATGCGCAAAGTGCAGCCTCGCATGGCTGCCATCAAAGAAGAGTATGCCAACGACAAAGCAAAACAATCACAGGCGATGATGGAGCTATACAAAAAAGAGAAAATTAATCCTTTAGGCGGGTGTTTGCCTATTTTAGTGCAAATGCCTGTTTTTATTGCGCTTTACTGGGTGTTAATGGAGTCTGTCGAACTCCGCCAAGCACCGTTCGCACTTTGGATAACGGACTTGTCAGTGATGGATCCTTATTTCGTGCTACCTATTTTAATGGGCGCGAGCATGTACTACATGCAGAAGTTAAACCCGGCTCCACCCGACCCTATGCAGGCTAAAATTATGCAGTGGATGCCAATTGTTTTTACCTTCTTTTTCCTGTGGTTTCCCGCAGGCTTAGTACTTTACTGGCTCTGCAACAACCTGTTGTCTATGGGCCAGCAATACATCATCAATCGAAGCATTGATCGCGGCACCGCTTAAGGTTTGCCAGGAACTCATCTCATTGAAGACCGACAGTCACGCACTTGATAGCGATACCATTGTTGCGATTGCCACACCGAGTGGTCGCGGTGGTATCTGCGTTATCCGCTTATCTGGCCCAGCAGCAAAGTCCATAGGAGAACACGTAACACAGAGGCCTTTAACACCTCGTACCCCAATATATTCCCGTTTTTTTGATCAAAACAACATGGCCATCGACGAAGGTATCGTCCTTTACTTTGTCGGACCCGCGTCTTTTACTGGTGAAGATGTGACCGAGCTTCATGGCCATGGTGGCGTTGTCATCGCCGATATGTTGCTTGAAATTTGCCTCAATGCGGGGGCTCGCTTGGCGCGCCCCGGCGAATTTTCTGAGCGCGCATTTCTCAACAACAAAATGGATCTTACTCAAGCAGAAGGCCTAGCAGATCTTATCGATGCACCGACGCGACGTGCAGCGCGGCAAGCCAGCGCCTCACTGAGAGGTGCCTTTTCGACTGCGGTGACTGACATCGCCGCGCAGTTAATCCAGCTGCGCGTATACATAGAAGCCGCAATAGACTTTCCCGAAGAAGAGATCGACTTTTTAGCAGAGGGCAAAGTGGCCGATACGTTGTCAGCATTGCAACACGCTTTACATCGCCTACTGGTCTCTGCGCGGCAAGGTGCACTCATGAATCGAGGCGCGCAGATCGTGATCACTGGTGTTCCGAATGCGGGCAAAAGCAGCTTATTAAACTGCCTCGCAAAGGATGACATTGCCATCGTGACAAATATCCCCGGCACAACGCGAGATGTCATTAGACAAACTATTACTGTTCAAGGTATTGCCATTGAGTTCTCCGATACCGCAGGCATCCGCGATGCTCGCGACGAAATTGAAAAAGAGGGAATTCATCGCGCTCACAATGAATTACACAGAGCGGACATCATTTTAGAAGTGATAGATGATACCGCCACGAACACTGCTACGGTATTAACGTCATCAGAAACCCCATCGATCTGCGTTTACAATAAAATTGATCTGTCAGGACGGCCAGCAGGCACCTTTAATAGCGAGTTGACCCACGGCAACGCAGTAGGCGTCTCAGCAACAACGGGAGAGGGTATTGCTGCGCTCGAACAACTCATCGTTGGGTGCTTGGGATTGACCGATACTGGCATGACGTCTGCTTTTAGCGCCCGCGAACGTCATGTGGTGGCGCTTCAACAGACGACTGAGCTACTGGAACAGGCCATTACTCAATTTAACGCCT
>UPTG01000355.1_pt1 | contig 37986 bp, 32 predicted proteins | sample 2160121 | NCBI WGS metagenome assembly UPTG01 (sample SAMN06266255, study PRJEB28933) | marine metagenome | isolation source: Columbia River Estuary | place: USA:Columbia River Estuary, USA | collected 2014-07-27
TACCAATTTCAGCACCTGGGCTTAGGCTTACAAAAGTAAAAAAAATCCCGCTAATGCGGGATTTATTTCAATTTGTGACCTGGCTGGGGCTCGAACCCAGGACCCCCTCATTAAAAGTGAGGTGCTCTACCAACTGAGCTACCAGGTCATTCAAAATCGGCTGCAAATATATTACTTTTAATTAATCAGAAAATATTTTGATAAAAAAATTTAATAAATAATTCTTTCCTTAAAACAGTCTGTTTTTATTCTGAAAAATTCAGTTAATTTGCGTCAATAAACAATACATAAATATGCTGTATCTTATTGGTTTTATGGGGGTAGGAAAAACAACTATAGGAAAGCAAATTGCTGCTTTTAATAAAGTTGTTTTTATTGATACAGACAGTCAGATTGAAAAAGAAACATCTAAAAGTATCAAAGAAATATTTGAAACTGATGGTGAAATTGCTTTTAGAAAATTGGAAACTGATACAATTCGTTCAATTAATAGAAAGGCTATTATTGCCTGTGGTGGCGGACTACCTGCTCATAATAACAATATAGAATACCTTAAACACAAAGGGACAGTTATCTACTTAAAGGCATCAACAGAGACATTAATCAAAAGATTAGAGAAAAATAAAAATAAGAGGCCATTAATCAGTAAATTAACAAATGATAAGCTGTTAGAATTTATACGCAAGATACTTAAAGAAAGGGAGAAAACCTATAAGCAAGCAGATTACACAATTGAAACTGATAACAAAACAGTAAAGGAAGTTTTAAGAGAGATAAATTCCCTGCTCCTCACCATCTAATTTTACATTTACATATTCTTTTAAAGTAGTCGCTAAAGACAGACCAACATAGTCAGCCTTTATTGGAAAACGATTATGTGTTCTATCAACCAAAACAACTGTTGAAAGTTTTAATATTGGTGTAGTTAAAAAATGCTTAGCTGCATACATTAAAGTTTTTCCTGAATTTAGTACATCATCAATCAAAACTACAACCTTATTAGAGTAATCTACTTCATCTAAAGTTGTACTTATTTCTTTTTGATAAGGATTATCTTTATCTAAACTAATAGTGCCAATTTTTGTTCTGATTGAAGATATCTCATTAATCACCTCAGACAACTGATTTGCCAACGCTTCTCCTCTACCTGAAACACCAACAATAATAATTTCTTTTTCAAGCAAATTATTCTCGTAAACCTCCCATGCCAATCTGTTTATTTTTTGACTTATCCCTACTGAATCTAGGATTTTAGTTTTGGTATTCATACTTGCAAATGTATTTATTTTCTCTTTAATATCATATATTTGCCTAAATTAAAACTTAATATGATGAAAAAACATTTACTTATTATTCCCGTTAGTATTGTTCTAGCAATATTCTTTTATCCAACAACTTCTAACTCCAATTCTACAGGTTCAGTAGGAGGGAAAACAGGATCTCCAATGGATGGCGCAAATTGTACGCAGTGCCATGGTGCACAACAAGGACAAGGCGCTACAATTACAACAGATATTCCTTCAACTGGATATGAACCTGGAAATATATACAATATAACAGCAACAATGAATAGTGGATTAGGCTTTGGAGATCCTAAAGGTTTTGAAGTGACTTGTGAAGAAAATACCAATAATACAAAGGCTGGGTTATTTGGAACATCCGATCCAATAAATACACAATTTACTAATAATAGTAATGCGGTAACACATACTGCAGCAGGAAATAGCCTGAACACTTGGAATCTTACTTGGGAAGCACCTATAGCAGGAACAGGTGATATTACTTTTTATGGTGCTTTTATTGAAGCAGGTTACCCTATAGGCAACAACCAAGGTGATCTTTTTAATTCTACCTCAGTAAGTTTTAATGAGGCAATAGTTAATTCTACAATAAATTTATCTGAAGAAAATAATTTTACATTTAATTCAGCAAACAATACAATTGAAGCAATGAAAACTGTTTCAATGTATGATATAAGTGGAAAACTAGTGCTTTCAACTAATGAAAAATTTACAACTATTTCTCACTTAAACAAAGGAATTTACATTCTTAAATCAGAAAATAAAACACAAAAAATTATTATCAAATAAACTAATCCTTAGCAAAACCCTAAAGGGTATCGCCCTGCGATTAATTTTCAATAATCTCAAATTCAGTTCTTCTATTTAAGGCTCTACCTTCAGCAGTATTATTAGAATCAACAGGCTTAGATTGTCCGTAACCTTTTGCGGACAATCTTTTTTTATCTACTCCTTTTCCTACTAGATAATTTACCACTGCATCCGCTCGCCTTTGAGAGAGCAATTCATTAAAGGATACTGAACCAACATTATCCGTATGACCAGATAGTTCTATTTTTAAAGATGGAATATCAGAAAGTAATGCAACTAGCCTATCAAGCTCTGCATATGAATCAGATTTTACATCCCATTTTCCAGAATTAAAAAACACATTTCTAAGTGCAATGTTACTTCCAACTTTAATATTCTTTAGCTCAATATCTTTATTTACTAAGTTAAAACCATCTCCTTTAGGTAAATTAAAATTTTCCGAATGAAATAAATACCCATCACCAGCAACAGAAATTCCATAATTTTTTCCTGCAGGAAGTGATAATAAAAATTTACCTGTTGAACTATTTGATTTTAGTGAAGTGTAAACTTCTCCAGTAGAATTGATTGTAATCTCAATATCAGCCGCAATAGAGTTTTTAGTAATTGCATCTAGTATTTTACCTTTGAATACAGTTAAAGATTTCTCTTCAACGGTAATTGGTTCAGCAACTGAATTATCAGAAACAGGGCTTGCAATACTAGCCATTAACTGATCTTCAAAATCAGCAGTCATTGGCTTATCTGCGCCCCAATAAGTTACCTTATAAATATCTAAACCACCCTTACCTCCAGCTCTATTTGAAGCAATAAAAGCATATCTTCCACTAGCAGTAGCACTGTAAAATAAATCATCATAAGGAGTATTAATAGGATAACCCAAATTAATTGGCTTTCCCCAATGCCCCAAATCATCAACATAAGAAACAAAAATATCATAGCCACCTAAAGTATTATGCCCTTTTGATGAGAAATACATTGTCTTTCCATCAGGATGAATATAAACTGAACCCTCCTGAAATTTTGTGTTCACAACCCCAGCACTTTGTCCTTTTCCCCAAATATTTCTCTCTCGATTCATTACACCAGAAAAGTAGATATTTTTATTTCCGCTATGCCCTCCATCAGTAATGTAATACACTTTTATATCTGGAGGGTCAAAAGATGCAAAAGTCTCATTTTTATCAGTATTTCCTCCCCTAGACTTCTTACCCATTTTTCTATTTACTTCACCCCAATATTTTCCGTTTAATTCTGACTCATAAACATCAGTATTTCCATCTTCTTCTTTAAAAATAAGTAATCTTTGCCCATCATAAGAAAGACCACCAGAAACATCATCAGAACTGGAGTTTAACTCAGATAAAGGGAAGATCAATTTAAATTTCCTACTTTTTTTATTTGAGTAATAAATATCCTGATCATAACTTCCAATATTATTTGCTGAATTTTCATTAGGTCTGTTTGAGGTAAATAGCAATAAGTCACCATCAGCACTTAAACACGGACTCCAATCATCATACTCAGTATTCAATGATAAGTTATCTACCCAGATTCTATGAGTTTGTGATAAAACATCAACAGACGAATTACATTCTTTAATATATTTTTTTGCTAGCATCTCAAAAAGCTCCAATTCTTTCTTTTTGGCTGAATTTCTAAAAAGTTCAAATTGCTCAATAGCTTTACCGAATTCACCATCTAACTGTAAACACATACCTTTATAAAACAAAAAATCATTTGGAAAATCATTAGAAAGGCTAGCTGCTTTTTTCAGATAAGAAAAAGCATTCTCTTTATTATGGGTAAACAACATACAGCTTCCAATTTTATAATTTAACTCAGCATTATTAGGGTTAAAACTTTGTGCCTTTTGATAATAAAAAACAGCTTGACTATACAGTAGTTCAGCATCATGCATTGCCAACATTTCAATTATTGCATTATCACGAAAATTATCAGCAAATTTAATGTTCTCTTTTGCAAGTTTTAAACCCTCTTTATCTGATTTAAAATTAGAATTTTTAAATTCAATATTTTGTGCAAAAATTGATTGATAAAAAAAAATACCAACTACTAATAGTGCAATGTTCTTCATCTTATTCACAATCATTCCCTAAATATTTATTAGCCATCTTTATTCCTAATTCTTTTGCCTTACTCCAATCATTACAAGCCCCATCTTCATTTCTAGTCATTTGCCTAGTAATTCCTCTATTTAAATATGCTTTAGCATAATTACTATTCAGTTTTATAGCTATATCAAAATCAGCAAGGGCTTTAGTGTATTTTTTATTTTGATGATGTAAAACCCCTCTATTATTATAAGCAGGAGCGTATCTATCATCAAGTGAAATTGCATTTTCAATATCAGATAAAGCCTCTATTGAATTTCCTAAATCAATTTGCAAACTTCCTCTATTATTATAAGCTAAAGCATAATTGATATCTTTAGAAATTGCTAAAGTATAATAGATCAATGCTTTTTCGTTATTTCCACTCTTTCTATAAGTGCTTGCAAGATTATTATAAACAAAAGCCAAGTCAGAATTAAGAGTTATTGCTAAAAAGTAATCATTAATTGCATCATCATATTTCTCTTTCTTCCTATAACAAGATGCTCTATCATTAAAAGTTCTTGCATCTTTGTTGATCTCAATTGAAGATGAAAAAGAAGCAATAGCTTTATCTATATTATCATCTAGGTAATATAAAACACCAATCTCATAATATGCTTTATACTGTTGACTATCTAATTTAATGATAGAATCATAAGTAGTTAATGCTAATTTTCTATCAGATACAGATTGAATTTTAGCAATCCTATATAATGGCTCGTAATTTAAAGAATCTAAAGCAAATGCAGAATTATAATCATTTATTGCCAACTCATTATTTGTACCCGAATAACACTTAGCTCGCTCCAAATATGCAGAAGAAAAAGAAGAATCAATATTTATAGCTTTAGTAAAACTTATAATCGCCTGCTCAAATTCTTCATTTTTCACAAATTCAAGTCCTTGATTATATGCTTTTCTTGAGCCAGAGAGCTGTTGATTTTGGTTATTTAAAGCATTAATTGAATCAGTAAAAAGTTGTTCTGAATTAGTTAAAGTAGAGTCAATAACAATACTATCTGTAGCTTGAGAGTAAGAAAATTCACAAGTAAAAACAGCAAATAAGAAAATGATAACTTTGTATTTCATATCAATATTTTAAAAGTGAAAACTACAAATTAAACATCCTAATATTTAAGCTATTTGCAAGATTATTAACTGTAATTATCAACATTATATTAACCATTTTTAACTAAATTTGATATATTCAATTTTATAATACTACTTAAATAAGTATGTAAACTATAACTTTATCAAAGTTATATAACTATACTGAGTACATGAATATTATAGCAACATCATGACAGCATGTCATGTGCTGTTTTGCAGTGTTTTTACAATTTTATTTACAATTTTTGATTTTGTATTTTTGCAAAATGAGAATTGACATCATAACAATATTTCCAGATTTTTTTAATCATTTTTTTGAGTACTCAATTTTAAAAAAGGCACAAGAAAAAGGGAAGGCTGAAATCAAAATCCACAACCTTAGAGACTACTCTTCTAACAAACAAAAAAGTGTTGACGACTATCAATTTGGTGGAGGAGCCGGAATGGTGATGAACATACAGCCTATTGACGATTTAATTACTAAACTAAAATCAGAACGAAAGTATGATGAAGTTATTTACATGACCCCTGATGGTGAAAAACTCAATCAGCAAATGTGCAATACACTTTCTTTGCATAAAAATATCATCATACTATGCGGACATTATAAAGGTATTGATGAAAGAGCTAGAGAATTACACATCACAAAAGAGATAAGCATAGGTGACTTTGTACTTACTGGAGGAGAGGCTGCTGCTGCAATTTTATCTGATGCAGTAATCCGATTAATTCCAGGAGTAATCAATGACGAAACATCAGCATTAAGCGATTCTTTTCAAGACAATCTTCTTGCACCACCAATCTACACGCGCCCCTCCAACTACAATGGAATGAAAGTTCCAGAAGTATTACTTTCTGGAAATGAGAAACTTATAACAGTATGGAGAGAGAATGAGGCACTAAAAAGAACAACTAAAAGAAGGCCTGATTTATTAGAATAATATTTTGTTTTAATTATTTCTAATAAAAAAATAACCGTAATATTGCAAACCGATTTTCAAAACTAATAACTAGAAAAATGAACATTACTGAAACTATCGCTAAAGAGCTTAATGCAACAAAAGAATTACCTTCTTTCAAAGCTGGAGACACTATAACAGTGTATTACACAATTAAAGAGGGAGATAAGGAAAGAACTCAGCTTTTTAAAGGAGATGTAATCCAAAGAAAAGGAACTGGAGGAACTGAAACTTTTACAATAAGAAAAATTTCTCACTCAGTAGGAGTTGAAAGAATTTTCCCTATAAACTCACCTTTAATTGAAAAGATTGAAGTAAACAAGCAAGGTAGAGTAAGAAGAGCAAGAATTTACTACTTAAGAGAATTAACTGGTAAAAAAGCTAGAATTAAAGAGGTTAGATAATCTCCTAATAAATATATAATAATGAATCCTGCTATATGCAGGATTTTTTATTTCCTAATAATTTTAAATTCAGTTCTTCTATTAGCCGCCCTACTCTTTTCATCTTTGTTAGGCTCTATCGGATGTAACTCCCCAAATCCATTAAACTTTATCCTATCTGCTGAAATTCCATTTGTTAGAATTAAATCTCTAACAGCACTAGCTCTATTTTCTGACAATATCTGATTATCATTAAAATCACCAATATCATCAGTAAATCCGTTAATTTCAATAACTAAACTATTATTCAGCTTAAGATAGGAAGAAAACTCAATTAATATTTCCTGAGCCAAATCATTTATCTCATAAGAATTAGTTGAGAAAAATATATTTGAAATATTAAATGACTTTCCTTTTTCAAGAGATTGCAATTCAATATTTAATTCAGTTGGAGTGACAAAAGAAGTATCATCAGAAGCAATAAAAGTAGAACTAAAAGAAAACCCCTCTTTTTTAACAGTAATCAAAACATCAGCATCATCCTCTAAAGTTAAAGAAGAAACATAAGTTCCAGCATCAACCTTTACAGTAGTAACTTTGTTTGTTTTAAGGTTCTTAATTTCTAACTCAACATCCTCCAAAACCAGCCCATTTTCATCCATCAATTCTCCTTTTAAAAACAGTACTCTTTCAGGCTTTGCGCCATCATGTAAAGAAAAAGAATAAATATCCCAACCTCCTACTCCATCCAAGTGATTTGAAGCAAAATAAGCGGTATTTCCATCTGTACTTACAAAAAGGGAAATCTCATCAGCCACTGAATTAATAGGATAACCAATATTCTGAGGTTTCCCCCAATTACCTAAAGAATCCTTTCTGCTATAAAAAATATCAAAACCTCCTAAAGTTGGAAAATTCTGAGAAGCAAAAAACAATGTCTTACCATCAGTATGTAAATATGGAGATTTCTCATTCTCACTACTATTGATATTGCTCCCCAAATTTTTGGAAGCAGTCCACACGCCATTTAGGAGCTGAATTTCATACAAATCAATTTTACCATATCCTCCTTTTCTATCACTAGCAAAAATAATCGTTTTACCATCTGATGAAACTGTGGGTTGCGACTCCCAACTATCAATTTTAGAAATATTTTTAGAGAAAGTTTGTACTTCTGACCAAGAACCATCTTGATTAAAAACATAATAGATATCACAATTTTTATAACCTCCTGGAGTTAAAGAACATTTTGTATAATACAATATCTTATTATCAATAGTAATTGATGCACCACCCTCATTAGATTCCATATTAAACGGATAATCTAAAGCACTTCCAGCTTCAAATGTTTTATTTTCTTTTTTACTCCAAGTAAATTCTTCTACAATTATTGAAGTTATAGATTGCTTGCTCTTTTTCTCTAACCTTCTTGTAAAAAAAGAAAGCTCTTGATCAGGAGAAATAATCGGTAAATATTCATCAAACTCAGTAGAAATACCCTTAACAATATTTGGATTAAATTTTACTGGATTATTTATAATTTCAGCAAGAACTATTGCTTTAGAGTATAGCAAAACAGCATCAGAATAATAAGGATCACCAATTTCTAATTCTATGCACTTTTTAAGATAAATATCTGCATTTACATAATCCTTACGATTAAAAGCAATCTCTCCTAAAAAATAGTATGCTTTAGGAAAGTTATCAGGACAAATATCAATAGCCTTTAAAGCTTCAGTCTCTGACTCAAAATAGGCTTCTTTAACCCAAAGTATTTCTGCTTTTAACTCATAGAAAACTGCAAACTCCTCTTTTCCTCTTAACTCATCAAAAGCATCATAAAAAGCTCTCTTTTCAATTAATCTATCAATCTTCTGCACTAACTTCTTATCCTTTCTTTTTTCAGGAAAACATTCTTGAGCCATTAATAAATGACCCATAAATAAAAGGTAAATTAGAATATATCTTTGCAAAGTTTAACTCATTAATTCTTCTTCAGTAACTTGGCGCAACTCACCCTCAGTAGAAGCCACAACAGTTGCCACAGTAGCATCACCCGTAACATTCACAACTGTACGCATCATATCTAGTATTCTATCCACTCCAAAGATAAGTGCAAGCCCCTCAGTAGGCACATTAATTGCACCCAAAACAATAACTAACATAACCATACCAGCACCTGGGACAGCAGCTGCACCAATAGATGCTAAAGTTGCGGTAAGCACAATTGTTAATTGTTGTCCTAAATCCAATTCAATACCAAAAGCTTGAGCAATAAATACTGCTGCAACAGCCTGATATAGAGAAGTTCCGTCCATATTAATGGTAGCACCTAATGGCAACACAAAAGAAGAAACCTCTTCAGAAACCCCTAAATGATCCTCACATCTTTCCATAGTAACTGGCAAAGTTGCCGCACTTGAACTTGTAGAAAATGCCAACATTTGTGCAGGAGAAATTGCTTTAAAAAAATCCAAATACTTCACTTTTGTAAACATCTTTAAAATTAAAGGATATACCACAACTACCATCAGTAACAAACCTGCAATAACGGTTAGCGAATATTTCCCTAAGGCGATAAATAAAGTAGAACTTGCTCCAAAATCAACCACCAAACCACCTAAAAGTGCAAACACGCCATAAGGAGCCGCCATCATAATTAAGTCCACAATTTGGAGGATAATATCGTTTACGCCATCAAAGAAACCTTTTACATATACTGTTTTTTCACTCGGCAACATAACCATGGAAATACCAAACAGAATAGCAAAGAAGATAACCTGCAACATATTAGAATTGTTACTAGAAGCTGAAAAGATATTAGTTGGAACTATATCTACCACAAACTGAAGAGGACCTGCCTCTTTTACATTTCCTGCAGCAGCAATTTTTTTATCTGCCCCTGATTGAGAGTTTTCAGATAACTGAATGGATTCTCTATCAAAATTAGCACCAGGATTTACCATATTTACCAAGCACAAACCAATGGTTACCGAGATAACGGTTGACACCAAGTAAATAGCAATTGTTTTCCCACCTATGCGTGATAGTTTTGAAATATCTGAAAGTGATGCCACTCCTTTGATAAGAGATGCAAACACCAAAGGCACAGCAATTAGTTTTAAGAGATTTACAAAGATAACTCCCCAAGGTTTTATCCAAGCATTGGTAAAGTCCACCCAACCTAATTTGTTGGCGATTAGGCCGTAAACGACACCCAATACCATTCCGATTATAATTTTCCAGTGTAAAGCTAATTTTTTCATATTATTCTATAACTATTCTTTTCTCTACTGTTCCATCATTATAGATGTAAAAGAGAGGTTGATTGGTTTGTTTTGTTTCTCTACCTAATAGGTCTGTTACTTTAAGAAGTTGTTTTGTTGTACTATTTTTTTCAATTCCTGTTCCTCCACAAATGTTGCTAAAATAATGTTGAGGGTCAATATTTCCATTAGCTGATGTCCAATTATTATTTGCATAATTTGGATTAGAAACCTCTATACAGTATAAATTAGGATTATCTGTAACAAAAAATGAGTCTACCCCAAGAGTATTTCCATTATTAATATTTAATTCAGTTAATAAGGTGTTTCTGCAAAATAATTGAACCAGTAAACTGTTATTGCTTAAGTCTAAAGAACTTAACGGATTATTACCACATCTAATTGCTTTTAAAGAAATGTTATTAGTCAAATTAATATTTGTAATTTGATTTGCTCCACAGAAAACCCTCTCTAGTGATGTATTATTACTTAAATCCAAGCCTGTTAATTGATTTGCGGAACATCTAAGCGTATGCAAACTATCAAAATTCTCTATACCTGTTAAATCAGCAATAGCTAAATTAGATATTAATAAACCGTGTACAGTATCAATACTTGAAGTAGTTACATAATCATCATTAGCAATTCCATTACCCATTCCGTTAGCCTCTAAATATGCCTCAAAATTATCATCAGGAACATAAGTTGTTTGTGCTAAAATAAGTAATGGCAAACAGAGCAATACTAATAGTAGTTTTTTCATTGTTAATCTATTGTTTTAATCACAACACTCATTTGTATGTAGGACACAGTACCCACAAGAATTTAATGTATTTGCTCCACAATTCTGTGAAGCGCACTTGACTTCTTGATGTGATTGTGTAGTGCAATCACAATAATCATCACACTTACTACAAGAACTAAATAGTAAAGGTAAGCAAAGTAATATAAGTAGTATTTTTTTCATAATCTTAAATTTTATTCATTTTACTTCTTAAATAAAAATCTACTAAAGTAAGTGACAGCATACACTCCACAATTGGCACTGCTCTTGGAACTACACAAGCATCATGCCTGCCTTTTGCTTCTAATTCTACTTTTTTTCCATTAATATCAATACTTTCTTGTTTTTGCATAATAGTAGCCACTGGCTTAAAGGCTACCTCACAATAAATATCATTTCCATTGCTAATTCCTCCTTGTATTCCTCCAGAGAAGTTGGTTTTGGTTTTACCATTTTCATCTATAATAGTATCATTTACTTCACTTCCTTTACTAGAAGAAACATCTACTTCAGCAAAACCATATTTAAAACCATGAACTGCATTAATGGAAAGCATTCCTTTTCCTATATCGGCATGCAGTTTATCAAAAACGGGTTCTCCCCAACCTGCAGGTACACCAGTTGCAACAACTGTAATTTCTCCACCTATGGTATCACCCTCTTTTTTTATTTTTTCAATTTCTGAAATCATTTTATTAGCAATTTCAACATCAGGACACCTCACTAAATTTGTTTCCGTTAAACTTAAATCCAAATCCTTATGGCATTTATTCATTTTTACACTCCCAACTGCAGAAACATAAGCTTGTACTTCAACTCCAATTTTTGCAAGTATTTGCTGAGCAATAGCTCCAGCCACTACTCTACAAGCCGTTTCACGAGCAGAGGATCTTCCTCCTCCTCTATAATCTCTTATTCCATATTTTTGCTGATAAGTATAATCGGCATGAGAAGGTCGAAAAGTATCTTTTACATGAGAATAATCTTTACTTTTAGCGTCTTCATTTTTAATGGTAAACCCAATAGGAGTACCGGTTGTTTTTCCTTCAAAAATTCCAGATAAAAACTGAACTGTATCACTCTCTTTTCTTTGAGTAGTAATCTTGGACTGCCCTGGCTTTCTTCTATCCAACTGTTTTTGAATGGCCTCAAAATCCAATTCTAACCCTGCAGGACAACCATCAATAACACCACCAATACTGGCACCATGCGATTCGCCAAAAGTAGTCAGTTTAAAAATTTTACCGATTGAATTTCCCATAGCGCAAATATAACATAATTGATTAGAGTGAATTTTGTATTTTCGCACAATCAAAAACAAAATATGAAAACAGTAATCAAGAATATTTCAGAGCTTATACAAACAGAAACAACTCCAAAAAAATGGGTAGCAGGAAAAGATATGTCACATATCAGCACTATAAAAGATGCATTTATTGAGGTTGAAGAAGGAATCATTACATCCTTTGGAAGTATGGAGGACTGGAATGGAATTGAAGACTGGAATAATACTGATATAATTGATGCTGAAGGAGGAATGGTTTTCCCAACTTATTGCGACAGCCATACACACCTAGTTTTTGCAGCTAGCCGTGAGGGAGAATTTGTCGATAGAATAAATGGATTGAGTTATGCTGAAATAGCAGAAAGAGGAGGAGGAATCCTAAACTCTGCTGATAAATTACAAAACGCTTCAGAAGATGAACTTTTTGAAGATGCATTGGCTCGATTAAACGAATTAGTACAAATGGGAACTGGAGCCATAGAAATAAAAAGTGGTTACGGCCTAACTTTAGATGCAGAACTTAAAATGCTTAGAGTAATTAAAAGATTAAAAGCAGCATCTGATGTTACTATAAAAGCTACTTTCTTAGGAGCACATGCCCTACCCAAAGAATACAAAGACAATAAAGATGGATATATGGATTTGGTAATTAATGAAATGTTACCAATAGTAGCAAAAGAAGGATTAGCCGACTATGTAGATATATTCTGTGAAGAGGGCTACTTTACAGTTGAAGACACAAAAAACCTACTTACTGCAGCCAATAAATTAGGATTACAATCCAAAACACATGTCAATCAGTTTAATGCAATTGGTGGTGTAAAAGCCTCAGTTGATTTAGGTGCTTTATCAGTGGATCATTTAGAAGAAATGGCTGAAGAAGATTATGAAGCTTTGAAGGGAAGTAATTGTATGCCAACTATTTTACCTTCTTGTTCTTTCTTTTTAAGGATACCTTACGGACCAGCAAAAAGAATGATAGAAGAAGGATTGCCAGTAGCTTTAGCAACCGATTACAATCCTGGATCCACACCTAGCGGAAATATGAATTTTGTAGCATCCCTAGGATGTATACAAATGAAGATGACACCTGAAGAAGTAATAAATGCTACAACTATCAACACTGCTTATGCCATGGGGGTTGAAAAAGAATTAGGAAGTATTTGTATTGGAAAAAAAGCGAATTTGTTTATCACAAAACCGATTCCAAGTTATGCTTACCTACCTTATAGTTTTGGGCATAATGTTATTGAAAAAGTGATGGTTGCTGGAAAGTTGCAATAAAAAAAGCCCTACTTTTCAGTAGAGCTTTTATATAACTTTATAGAAAATTATTTACTTCTTTTCATGTAATAGTAATGAGCTTTTGTTGTTCCTAAATTTACTACATTAGCATTTATAAACTCCCAACCGTTATTAGCTAAAGCATTAACAGCTGATGCCATTGTCTTATAAGATCTTGCATTTTTCATTAACTCACTATTCGCTTGACTTCTTGTCCCAAAATCAAAATTAATCATAACTTGAGATCCTGCCTTCATTAACTTTTTAATTTGCATCTCAGCAGGAATTTCAGCAGTCCCCCTTCTAGAAGCATCTTTGTCAATTTCCCTTTCAAACCCTGATATAACCATAAATTCATAAGTAGCATTAGAATTATCAACTTTTTCAATTTTATTTTTCTTTCCTTTTTTACTTTTCTTCTGAGCCATAGTCATAAATGGAACCAAAGCTACTAAGATAATTAGTATAATCTTCTTCATCTTTTCTTTTTTAAATTAATTTAATTGGTTTTAATAACGCAATAATACAAAATATTATTGCCCGCCTAAAATAATTGGCAAGTCACCATCTCCATTTCCAATTACAATAACTTTAGCATTACTAGATTTAGCAATCTCTTGAGTAGCCTCTACACCTTTCCATTTCAATAATTGAGGAGTAATAGTCTGATTTACAATCTTCTGAAATTTAGCAATTCCATTAGCTTCAATCTCCTTTCTTTCTGCTTCTTTTCTTGCTTTATCAATCTTAAACTCATACTCTAAAGACTCTTGCTCTTGTTTTAATTTTTGCTCAATTGCAGTTTTTAAAGTTTGAGGTAAGGTTACATCTCTAATATAAATTGCTGGTAAATTTATATACTTATCAACAACAATTACATTTGTCTGATCATAAATTTCCTGTTCAATCTCTGTTCTTTTAGTAGAATAAAGTTCTTCTGGCAAATAGTTACCAATCACCTCTCTGGTTACCGATCTTACAGCTGGCTTTATAATTTTTTCTAAGTAATTTTTTCCAATATTATCGTGCAAGTAACCAATTTTATCCTGTACAGGGTGATGTAAAATAGATAAATCAATTTTAATTGAAAGTCCGTTTCTCGATAGTACTTCCATTTTTTCGAAAGTCTCTGTTTCTTTCACATCATATACAATCATATCGTTCCATGGCGCTATAACATGTAATCCTTGTCCGTAAACGTAATCTTTATCTAATCCTTCTCCAAGTGTTTTAAATAACACTCCTTTTTGTCCTGGGTTAATTGTTACAAACATACTTGAGCCAAACATCACTACAAATATTAATCCTACTACTCCCATTACCATTGCCTTAGGCAATCCTTGATTTTCCATAATTTATTGTTTTTAGTTAATTTAATTTATATTAATCCGTTATATTTCCTCACAAACCATTCAGTAGATATAAGCAGTAGCAAACTTAATAAAATCAAAGGAATGTTTATCAAACTAGTAAGCTTTTCTTTAGAATGTATTAATTTTTGATTTTTGGAACTTTTATTAAGTTCTTCTGATAGCAAATCAATTTCATTTCTATAAAACAATTTACCATTACTTAACTCTGAAATTTTAAACAATAATCCATGATTTGCAACTAAGTTCATTTGTTCTAACTGAAGTTTTTTTACATCAAACACACCAGACTTGACAACAGAAGAGCCTACAACTTTAGCAACAAAACTATAATGACCATTTTCCAAAATTCCAATATCTAAAAAATAACCTTGGTTTACTTTAGAAAATTGAAAATCAAACTCTTCACCAGATTCATTCTTGATTTCCAAAGCAATTTCTTTATTATTTATTAACTCATAACTCTCGTTATATAAATTAGCATCAAACAAAATATTAGTATGCTCAGCAACTTGTTTTTCATAATAAATCCTGAATTTACTTTTATCTTCTTGCAATAATAAATATTGGGTTAGCTTTGAAAAAAGCTCATTAAAAGCATCATTATTTTCATTTATTGAATAATCATACAACTTCCACTTCCACCACCCCTCAGCAGTAAAGAAGGCTACTTTTCTGTTTTCAATTTCTTCAATAAAAAGCAAAGGGCTTTCTGTAATGATAGCTCCAATTTTCTTTTTAAGAACAACATCAATATTTACATTCAGCTCATATTTTCCAAAAACACCATATAAAGGAGGAGCATCTTTAATTAGATTTAACAACTCAGGTGAAAATGTAAACTTAGAGAATAGTTCATTTTGAACAACTCTTATTTCCTCAATACTTCCTTTTTGCACAAATTTTACTGATGATAAATCGGAACTAAAATTGAGGCTTTCAAATAGAATTAAAGGGATGTTTTTATCAATTAAACTACTAGGGATTTGTGAAATTCCAGAAAATACAACTAAGTGATATTTATTAAAATCATTTACCTCATCAATAGTATTTATCTCAATTTTATAGTTTTTATTCTTTTCAATTGCACTAATATATGAAGCTAAATCTGGGTGAGATTTATCTTTTAAAATGAGTACATTATAACGAGAATCAATCACATCAATATAAGAGGTGAAAATATTATTTTCAATATTTTTCTCACCTTTAACTTCCGATAATACAATTTTATATGCTTGCAAACCGATATCCTTTGCTTCTAATTGCATATTGATAATTTTATAATCATCATTTGAATCAAATAAAATTTGTTCAGTGTAAAGTTCAATACCCTTATTCCAAACAGATAACTTAGATTTTTTTCCTTTCAACTTAACTGCAGAAACTGCAACTTCCAAAGGGAAAATATTACCTAAAAATGCAATATCATTATTAGTAACTTTTCGAACTAAAACATCTTGTTTTACTGATGTATCTCCTAAAGCAATACTATAGATTGGGAAATCAAATTGACGAAAAATTGGATTATTTCCTGAATTATAACAACCATCAGAAGCTAAAATAATCCCAGCAACATTTCTATTTGAAAATCTATTTTCTAGATCAGAAAAAAGAGATGAATAATCTGTTTTTACTCCTATATTAGTAGTCTGAAAACCAGTTTCAACATCCTCAGAAAAAGAAAATTTATGAACATCAAAGTCAGTTAACTGATTAGAAAGATTTGAAAGTAATTCAAAAGTAGAGTCTGCAATAGATTCCGACACATCCTGTGCAATAATAACAATAGGATTTTCGGTAGTATTATTAAAAGACTTAACTAATGGACTCAACAATAAAAAAGCAAGTATTCCTACAAAAATTGTACGGATAGCAAACAATAAAACGTGTAATGTTTTTGATTGCAATAAGCGTTCATTGAAATATAAAAAACAAGCATAAACTACACCTAATAAAATGCAGATTATGCTATAATAAAAAGGGAAATCTATTGTTAAGCCAAACATCAATTTATGTTAGCATACCTCCACAAACATTTATAACTTGCCCTGTTACATATGCCGACATATCAGAAGCTAAAAATAAAGTTGTATTAGCAATATCATCTGGAGTACCTCCCCTTTTTAATGGAATTTGCTCCCTCCATTCTTTTACAGTTTCTTCACCTAAAGCTTCAGTCATTTCTGTTTCAATAAACCCAGGTGCAATTGAATTACATCTAATATTTCTTGAGCCTAATTCTAATGCAGTAGATTTTGTAAATCCGTTAATAGCAGCTTTTGAAGCAGAATAATTTGCCTGCCCTGCATTTCCTTTTACTCCAACAACTGAACTCATGTTAATAATTGAACCAGCTCTTGCCTTTAACATTGGTCGCAAAACTGCTTTTGTCATGTTAAAAACCGACTTCATATTGATGCTCATTACACTATCAAAATCTTCCTCAGACATACGCATTAAAAGTCCATCTTTAGTAATACCCGCATTATTAACGAGTACATCAATACTACCAAAATCATTCATTACATCTTTAGATAATTGCTGAGCATCATCAAAATCAGATGCATCTGATTTATATCCTTTAGCCTTACATCCATTTGCTGAAAGCTCATCTTCTAATGCTTTTGCTTTTTCATCTGATGACCTGTATGTAAAAGCAATATTTGCTCCATGCTTTGCAAAAACCTCAGCAATTCCTTTTCCTATTCCTCTACTTGCTCCTGTAATAATTACATTTTTTCCTTCTAATAATTTCATCTTTATTTTTTTAATTATCTAACTAAAAGAATTTCTCCAAATTCTTGATGCTTCCAGCCTTCAAAATCCTGAAAATATAACTCAAAAACATAAGTATCTGCAGGCAATTCTTTTTGCGTTTCATAATGCTTTCCATCCCACCCAGCTTTATTACTACACTTCATCCCTAAAGGATTAGCTGATTGAAACATTAAATCACCTTGGGTATTAAAAACTTTAAACAAAAAAGTATTTTCTCTAATCGCATGGTATTCTAAACAAAATTTTTCATTTCTGTGTTTCTCATCAAAATCAGGAGTAAATGAATTTGGAATATATATCCAGTATTCATCTCTTACCCAAATAGGTTTAACGGCTGTATCAGAACAACCATTGCCATCAGTAACTATTAGAGATGTTTCATAGATCCCTAAAATACCTAAACCATCTTCATCTATAGGAAAGGTATGTACAACTGATGAGGAAGTATTTGAAGTATTATCTCCAAAATTCCAATCATAATTAAAAGTATTATTTTCCGGTTGACCTTTAAAAAATGCTGTAGGGTTAATAATGGAAAGTGTATCTGACTCAATATGAATAATTGCTTCTGGGCTTTCTAAAATAGTAACCAATGCGCTACCATCAATAGTTCCAATACTTAAAGCATCATTAAACTGATTAAGTGTATAAAATCCCGCTATTTTTGTAGAGATAAAAAATACATCATCTTGTATAGGCAGTACTTGAGGCTGCACTACTCCATCAATAGCATAAGAAAAAGTAAAAGGAGCTGTTCCTGTAAAACTTACTACTAATTCAGCTGAAATTCCATTATCACAAATAGTAGCATCACCACTAATAAAAGCTGACTGTCCATTTACTAAAAATGGAAATAATAAAATAACTAAAAAATTCTTTAACATTTGGCAAATATAAAAAAAGCCCCACAATAAGTAGGGCTCTTTTCAGTATTATGAAATTTGACTTTATTTTGCTTCTTTTACCTTTTCATCTTTTACCTCTTCATCTTTTACTTCTTCATCTTTTACTTCTTCAAACTCAACATCAGTTACATCATCAGTAGCAGCTTGTTCTGCCCCAGCTTCTGCAGAGGCTCCTTCCTGAGTGTCTTTGTACATTTCCTCAGATGCAGCAGTCCATGCAGTATTGATTTTTTCCATTGCAGCATCAATAGCTTCTAAATCTTTGCTTTCGTGAGCAGCCTTCAATTCTGTTAAAGCTTCTTCAATTGGTGCTTTTTTATCATCTGATAATTTTTCACCAAATTCTTTAAGTTGCTTTTCAGTTTGGAAAATCATTCCATCAGCCCCATTAATTTTATCAGCAGTTTCTTTTGCTTTATTATCGGCATCAGCATTTGCTTCTGCTTCACTTTTCATTTTTGCAATTTCTTCTTCAGAAAGTCCGGAAGAAGCCTCAATTTTAATATTTTGCTCTTTCCCTGTTGCCTTATCTTTTGCTGAAACATTTAAAATTCCATTTGCATCAATATCAAAAGTTACTTCAATTTGAGGAACTCCTCTTTGTGCTGGTGGAATATCTGCTAATTGGAATCTTCCAATTGACTTATTATCAGCAGCCATTGGTCTTTCTCCTTGTAATACATGAATGTCAACAGCTGGCTGATTATCAGCAGCAGTTGAGAAAGTTTCAGACTTCTTAGTTGGAATAGTTGTATTAGCTTCAATTAATTTTGTCAAGACACCTCCCATAGTTTCAATTCCTAATGAAAGTGGAGTAACATCTAATAATAACACATCAGTAACATCACCTGTTAAAACACCACCTTGAATAGCTGCTCCAATTGCAACAACCTCATCAGGGTTAACTCCTTTTGATGGAGATTTTCCAAAGTATTTCTCAACAACTTCTTGTATTGCAGGAATTCTTGTTGACCCTCCTACTAATATAACCTCATCAATATCAGAATTAGTCATTCCAGCATCTTTCATTGCTTTTTTACAAGGAGTAATTGTTGCTTGGATTAATTTATCAGCTAATTGCTCAAATTGCGCTCTAGTTAAAGTTCTAACTAAGTGCTTTGGGCCTGATGCAGTAGCAGTAACATATGGTAAGTTAATTTCAGTTTGTGTAGATGAAGAAAGCTCAACTTTTGCTTTTTCTGCAGCTTCTTTTAATCTTTGTAAAGCCATAGGATCTTTTCTTAAATCCATGTTTTCATCTTTCTTAAACTCCTCTGCTAACCAATCAATAATTACTTGATCAAAATCATCACCACCTAAGTGTGTATCACCATTTGTAGATTTCACTTCAAATACACCATCCCCTAAATCAAGAATAGAAATATCAAAAGTACCACCACCTAAATCAAACACAGCAATTGTTCTATCTTTATCAGCTTTATCCAAACCATAAGCAAGTGCAGCAGCAGTTGGCTCATTGATAATTCTTTCAACTTTAAGTCCTGCAATTTCACCTGCTTCTTTTGTTGCTTGTCTTTGCGCATCATTAAAGTAAGCTGGCACAGTAACTACTGCTTGAGTAACTGTAGTTCCTAAATAGTCCTCAGCAGTCTTTTTCATTTTTTGCAATACCATTGCTGATATTTCTTGTGGTGTATATAATCTACCATCAATATCAACTCTTGGTGTATTGTTATCACCTTTTACTACTTTATAAGAAACATTTTTAATTTCCTTAGCCATTGCAGTAAAGCTTTCCCCCATAAATCTTTTTATAGATGCAATAGTTTTTGTTGGATTTGTTATTGCTTGTCGCTTTGCACTATCACCAACTTTACGCTCGCCACCTTCAATAAAGGCAACAATTGATGGAGTCGTTCTTGCTCCTTCAGCATTTGGGATTACAACTGGCTCATTCCCTTCCATTACAGAAACACATGAATTTGTTGTTCCTAAATCGATTCCAATAATTTTACTCATTTTATTATGTTTTAAATTTAATAATTTGTTTTCTGATGAGTAATAATTGCAATTATAATGCCACAACTAATTGCACGACAAAACTGTCATAAAAAAGAGTTTTCTAGAGAAGAAAGAAGAAGTATTACTGACAGTGCGTCAGATTATTGAAAGTTTCTATCTAAACCATCAACTGATTTTAGATAATCTAAAGTTGAGGAAGTTAAATCATAATCAAACCTAATTTTTTTAAATCGAGAAGAAAACAATCCAATTCCATTATTGATATTTGTAAACTGTGGTCGTTCTTGTACAATTCCAGTGATTGGTTTATTTACATTAATATATGTTTCTAAATCTTCAGAACCTACTGTCATTATCATATCTAATTCATTAAAATATCTAATAACAGATTGGTTTTTATCAAGGTTTAAAGCTAAGAAATTGAAGAAACTATTGCCTTCAATTTTCATTTTTGACTCTGTATCATCAATCAATGGCAAGCTATATATTAGGCTGTCTTCTGTGTAAACCCCATCCATAATCTCAGTATAATGAAAAATTAAATCTAACTGATAAATTTTACCGTTATCATTAGAATCATCCCAAGTAATTGTTGATGAACTAAAATCATTATTAGTGTACAATCCAAATTGAAAAGATTTGCTTTTTGTTGTAAAAATATTATCAAAATCAAAACCTGTAACTATTTCGGTTCTTGACGAAACCAAATTCCCTGACTTATTATTTTTAACAACCAACTCATATTCATACCCTTTCTGCAAAAATGAATTTACATTATCAAACTGATACACAATTATACTGTCATAAAAAATCTCGCCATCTCTGTAGGTTGGCACAGCAATTAACTCTACAGAATCTTCTATCTGATTAAAGTCCCACTTATATATCTTTACATCTAATTCATCAACACCATAATTAATAGAATCAGAATATTGTGCCATTTGATAAGCATCCATATTTCCTAAAAAAGCTTTACTAATTTTAATCTTTTGTAGTTGATTTTCATCACTAGCATCCAAAAGACCAAAAACAACTGTAGTTTCTTCCCATTCTGCATTTACATCAAAGTCAGTTTCACAAGCAGAAAAAAGCATTGTAAAAACTCCAAGTATTAGATATATATTTTTCATGTTTGCAAACTTATCACTTTATATGAAAAGATAAAGGCATATTTTGTAAATTTGCCACAATTTAGAAAAAATAACTATGAAACAACTTATTTCAACTACCCTATTGTTACTGGCTTTTTTGAGCACAACACTTAATGCTCAACAAATTTCTTCAGACGCGTACAATAAAGATGTAATACATGAAGACTTTAATACTGAAGGGGAGTATTTTAAAATCGTTACTACTACTGATAATTACTTTATATTAGATAAAGGAGATTACTTATTAAGCAGAAATAATAAAGATAGTGAATATGCAATTATTGCAAACAACTCATCAGTAACTGATTTTGTAATTAAAACAGCAGTAAGAATTGGTCCTTCTGAAAATAAAAAGGCAAGTGTCGGAATTATCCTTAAAGCTCAACAAGATGGAAAAGGAGCTATTATTTTTGAAATAAATAAAAAACGAGAATATAGAATTAAGCAACTAATAGGTGATAGTTATCAAACTTTAAGCGGCAATGCAAAACAAGAAGGCTGGGTAAAAAACAAATTAGTTCATGGTGTTGATGAGCATAATTTTATAGAGATAAGATCAGAGAAAAACATTTACGATATTTATATTAATAGCGAATATCTTACCACTTTCTTTATCCCTGATTTTACTAGTGGCTCGTGTGGCTTGATTATTAGCCCAGCAACTAAAGCAAGAATTTCTTACTACTACATAAACACTAAAGGAGAAAGTACTGCAGTTGCAAATTACACTAACGAAAATACTGCAAGTGTAAATGAGACTATTGAGCAGTTAAATAAAAGAATTGTTATTCTTGAAGAAAACAATGCAAAACTTAATGAGTTAAATACTGATAGTAAAGCTCTACAATCAGATGAAATAATAGCATTAACAACAAAAAACACTTCCTTAGCTAACATCACAACAGAACAAGAAAAAGAAATCATAGATTTAAATTCTCTTATTACAGATCTGAAAGAAAAAGCAAATAAAGCTGAAGAATTAGAAACTTCAAATACTTCTCTTCAAACAACTGTTAGCAGTTTAACTTCAGAAAACAATTCTCTTTCTTCTGAAGTAACAAATTTAACGATAATGAACTCTGATTTAGCTTCAATCTCTTCTTCACAAGAAAAAGAAATAACTGCTTTAACTACAGCTATTGAGAATTTTAAAAACACTTCAAATCAATCTAGTGCAACTAACAAACAATTAAACAAAAAGATTTCTGGATTAAAGCAACAAATCTCTTTGGAACAAGCTACAAATACTGATTTGACAAACCAAATTAATAAGATAAATAAATCAACAAACACTCAGATAACACAATTGACAAATCAAGTTAAAGTCAATCTTTCTCAAGTTAAAACACTTAAAAATAAAGTAACTCAACTTCAAACTTCTAATTCAACTTTAAGTGCAGATTTATCAACTGAAAAAAGCGCACATAAAAATACTAAAAGTGGATTGTCTAGATCTGTGAAAAACAAAACAACAGAAATAAACACTTTAACTGCTGAACTGAATAAAGCTAAAGAACAATTAAAATCAGTTAAAAAAACAGCTAAAAACCTAAAAGAATGTGCAACTAATGCCTCAACTTTATCAGTAGATTTAAGAAATGCAAATACTGAATTAAGCACTTTAAAAACTACTCAAACTAAACATGATAAAGTTACTGCAGACTTAAACAGTAAGATAACTGTTTTGAGCAATCAAATCTCTACTCTTGAGCTTCAATTGCAAACTACTAAATCCGAGATAAGCGTATTAGAGATAACTAACACTGAGCTTAAAGCATTATTCATTCAAAAAGATTTTGAATTGAATGGAGTAAAAGCTTCTGACATGGTAAAAGAAACAACTGTTTATGTTCCTACACCTAAAAACTTAAAAAGCAATAAAGTAGTGTATGCTGTACAATTAGGAATGTTTATGCAAACTCAAAGTGCATCAGCATATAAAAATTTAGATGCAGTATGGTACCAATCCAATGAGAATGGAACTTACCAATATTTAAGTGGTGAGTTTTCATCACCAAAAGAGGCTGCCGATCATCAAAAAGCAATAAATGCAAAAGGATATACTAGTGCATTTGTAGTAACAATTACAAAATAATAAAATGTCAGTAGCTAAAGGAGATTACAAAAAAGTAACAACACATACACTTGCTGAAATGAAGCAAAAAGGAGAGAAAATCTCTATGCTTACTGCTTATGACTATACCCTTTCCAAAATTATTGATGGTGCAGGAATTGATGTAATACTTGTTGGAGATTCAGCATCTAATGTAATGGCTGGGCACGAAACAACTCTTCCTATTACGCTTAATGAAATGATTTATCATGCTTCATCAGTGGTGCGTGCTGTGGACAGAGCTTTAGTAGTTGTAGATATGCCATTTGGGTCTTATCAAGGAAACTCAAAAGAAGCATTAAGTTCTGCAATTAGAATAATGAAAGAAAGTGGTGGACATTCTGTAAAGCTAGAAGGTGGAAGTGAGATTATTGAATCAGTTGAAAGAATACTTACTGCAGGAATTCCTGTAATGGGGCATTTAGGCTTAACACCACAATCAATATACAAATTCGGAACTTATACTGTAAGAGCTAAAGAAGATGAGGAAGCAGAAAAGCTTTTAGCTGATGCAAAACTATTAGAAGAAGCAGGATGTTTTGCTTTAGTACTTGAAAAAGTACCAGCCAAACTAGCACAGAAAGTTGCTGAGAGCATTAACATTCCAGTAATTGGAATTGGTGCAGGAAATGGGGTGGACGGACAAGTATTAGTTTTACACGATATGCTAGGAATGATACAAGAATTTAACCCAAGATTTTTAAGAAGGTACCTAAACCTTGCTGAGGATATTAAAGGGGCTGTACAAAACTATGTTTCGGATGTAAAGGCCAAAAACTTTCCGAACGAAAAAGAGCAATACTAATGTTGGAAGTGCTCTATGAGGACAACCACCTCATTGCTATCAACAAAAAGTCAGGAGATATTGTACAGGGTGACAAAACAGGTGATGCTCCCCTATCCGATTTTGTAAAAGCTTATATCAAAAAGAAATACAACAAACCAGGAGATGTTTTTTTAGGTACTATTCATAGGTTGGATCGCCCTACTTCTGGTATTGTATTGTATGCTCGAACGAGCAAGGCTCTTACAAGAATGAATGAGCAGTTCCGTGAAAAGCAAGTACAAAAAACCTACTGGGCGGTAGTAGATAACGCTCCGCCAAACAGCAGCGGAACGCTTGACAACCATTTGCAGAAAAACCAAAAGCAGAACAAATCCTATGTTACCAAGACTGATGGTGGAAAACATGCAGTTTTAGAATATAAACTAATAAAAAAATTAGATAATTTTTATCATTTAGAAATAAAACCAAAAACTGGAAGACATCATCAGATTAGAGTTCAATTAGCTAATATTGGATGTATAATAAAAGGAGATTTAAAATACGGAGCAAGAAGAAGTAATAAAGATGCTAGCATTCATTTATTGGCTCAAAAGCTAGAGTTTATACACCCTGTAAAAAAAGAACCGATTACAATTACTGCTCCAGCACCTAAGGATAGTGTGTGGGAGGCTTGTTCTTAAACAGGATCTACATCAATTATAAAACGAAAAGATTTAAAATCACTATGATTTTGCATACGCTCAATAATTGTATTCAATATAACTTTAGCTTCAGCAATAGAGCCTTTTTGCTCAATCTTCAGCAATACATTCTTATGATAATAGTTTCTTATCCTAGCAATAGCAGGGTATTCAGGCCCTAAAACTCTACTTCCAAAACTCTTACGCATCATTATTGCTAATTGCATAGCAGCTTCATCTAACTTTCTTTGGTTTTTGTGTTTTAAGGTAATTCCTATCAATCGGTTATAAGGAGGATACTGAAACAATTTTCTTTCCTCCACTTGTTGCTTTATAAAAGTTGCAAAATCATTCTTTTTTAATAAAGAGAACATCTCATGCTCCTCATCATAAGTTTGTATTAAAACTTTTCCTTGTTTTCCTTTTCGTCCTGCCCTACCTGCTACTTGCATCATTAACTGAAAAGCTCTTTCATAAGCTCTAAAATCAGGGAAATGCAACATGCTATCGGCATTCAAAATACCCACCAAAGCCACATTATCAAAATCCAAACCTTTAGTAACCATTTGTGTGCCCACCAATATATCAATCCTACCCTGTTCAAAATCAGTAATTATCTGCTGATGCGCATTCTTTCCCCTAGTCGTATCATAATCCATACGCTTAGTAACATAGTAAGGAAGTAATTCTTTTAAACTCTCCTCAATTTGTTCGGTACCAAAACCTTTATCAGAAAAATCTTTAGCCGTGCAACTCGGACATACCTCAGGCACCTGCTCGGTATAGCCACAATAATGGCATTTTAACTGATTGTTCCATTTATGAAAAGTAAGGCTCACATCACAACTGTTGCAATTAGGCGTATAGGCACAAGTTCCACAACTCATAATGGGAGAATACCCTCTCCTATTCTGAAATAAAATTACTTGTTTACCTGCTTCCAAAGTTTCTTGAATTGCATTGAGCATGGCTGGTGCAAACTGATGTTTCATCTCCTTTTTAAGGTGGGCTTTTCGGATGTCTATTGTTTCAATTTTTGGTAAAGCAATATCAGCAAAACGAGTGTGCATTTCTGCCAAAGCGTATTTTCCTTTCTTGGCATTATAATAACTCTCCACACATGGAGTTGCCGAACCGAGCAATACTTTTGCCTTGTGCAAATGAGCCAAATAAATAGCGGCATCTCTTGCATGGTATCTTGGGGCAGGTTGGTGTTGCTTAAAAGAAGAGTCATGTTCTTCATCAACTATAATCAACCCTAAATTATCAAACGGTAAAAACAAAGATGACCTAGCACCTAACATAATTGGATATTGCATTTTATCGTCAGCTTGTTTCTGCACTGCCCTCCACACTTCTACTCTTTCTGAGTTATTCAGATGAGAGTGCGTAATCCCAACTTTATTTCCAAAATGCTTTTGCAAACGCTTAATTATCTGTGTGGTCAAAGCAATTTCAGGCAAAAGATAAAGCACCTGTTTTCCTTGTTTGAGTTGTTCTTCAATCAACTTAATGTACAATTCCGTTTTCCCTGATGAAGTAACTCCATGCAATAGGCAAACCTCCTTTTCGGTAAAGGCAGTTCTTATCTCGGCCAAAGCTTTTTGCTGAAAGTCCGCCAAAGCTTTATCTCCTATTAATTCCTGGCTCGATTTTAGCAATCTGCTAATTCCTTCCTCTTCAATTGCAAAAATTTCTTTTTTCACTAAGGAATTTAAAATTACTCTACTATAACCTGATGCCTGTATCAATAAAGAAACTGACCATTTTTTAGCTGGGTTTTGTTCAATCAGCAATAAAAATGCATTTAATAATTCATGTTGTTTTTGGCTTAATTTAATTGCTTTTATTTTTTCATCATCAGCAATTAAACTTACAATCTTCACCTTTTTTGCTTTATACTTATCATGTAAATCTTCTTTCAACTGCACAATCTCCTTTCTGATAAGTTCATTAATAAAAGAAAAAACACTTTTAATATTTAAGAGTTTTGAAATCTCAATAACACTCAACTCTTCTTGATGGGTTAAAGCATTCAATAAATTGAGTTCATCTTCTTTTAAAGCATCTAAATCACCATCAAAATCAGGGTGTACTATAACTTTCGATTCACTTGCTAACTTAAATGAGGATGGCAATGCTGCATTCATCACATCACCTAAATTGCACATATAATAAGTTGCAATCCATTCCCAAAAAAGCAACTGCTTAGCATTTACAATTGGCTTTTCATCAAGCACAGCAATAAGCTGTTTTGCTTCATAATCCTTAGGTTTTTCATCATGGATTTTAGCAACAATACCGCTATATAACTTTCTTACTCCAAATTGCACAATAACTCTTTGTCCTACTGATAAATCATCATCAATAAAAGAATAAGTAAAAGTTCCTTTTACGGGTAAAGGCAGGATAACATCAATATATTTTAGAGTAGTAAACATGCTTAGCAAAGATGAAAAATTTGTTGGAAAACAAAGAAATGAAATACAATAAATTACCAACAGAAACTGAATCGATAAGATGATAATAAGGTAATAACGAATATCAGCTTTTTAATTTAATAAAATTCCTAAATTTGCGTTATTAAATAAACAAAAGAATGAAAAGGATATTTGTAATTTTTACAACCATTTCACTAGTTTTTACAGCTTGCGAAAAAGAAGAAGAAATAATTGAAGGGTGCACTGATACTGGAGCGGTAAATTATAATACAAATGCCACTAATGACAATGGTTCCTGTAAATATAATTTGTCCCTAAATTTTACCCATACTGTTGATGGAAATCTATTAGAAACAGATCAAATGATATATTCAAATGCGGCTACTCAAAATTATAGCGTACAAACATTAAGATATTTACTATCAGATATTACGCTTCATTCAGCAAATGGCACTAGCACTCTTTTGGATGAAGTACACTTTATAACCATCTCTGATCCTTCAACTTTTAATTTAGATATTCAAGATCTAAATAGCGCTAATTATACCGCCATATCATTTACAATGGGATTAGATGCTCTAAAAAATATTACTAATAATTATTTGAATGAAAGTTTCTTTCCATCATTTTCCTGGCCTGATTTTATGGGAGGCGGCTATCATTATATGCAGTTAGAAGGAGATTATACTACTGCCTTTCAGGGATATGCAACACATACCGGAGGAACAGATGGAATAGATTTCTCATTTACTAAAAACTTTCCTATTTCACTAAATATAGCGAATGCTAATACAACTGTAACAATCAATATGGAAATCAATAATTGGTACTCTAACCCCAATATAATTAACCTTACAACTGATGGAATAATGGATAATGCAAATAAGCAAGCTCTATTACAAGCCAATGGAATTGCTGATGTATTTTCTGTTTTCTACCCTATTAACTAATGAAAAAACAGGCTTTACTTCTACTTTGTTCCACCCTATTTTTTGCTTGCCAAAAAGATTTAGCAACCATGAGTGGTTGTACTGATAGTACTGCCGTTAATTATAGCTCTAATGCAATAACTGATGATGGTAGTTGTATTTTTTTTAGCACTACACCATTTATAATTGAAACTCCCTCTGGATTTCCTGACATGAATATTCCTACAAATAATCCAATGACAGTTGAAGGTGTCGCTTTAGGAAATAAGCTATTCCATGACAAAATATTAAGTGGCAATGGAATGCAAGCTTGTGCTAGCTGTCATTTACAATCTGCTGCATTTAGTGATCCTAATCAATTTAGTACAGGCATTGATGGTTTGATTGGAGATAGGAATGCTTCAGCTATTATAAATGTAGGATGGAATAATAATCTAAATTGGGATGGTAGTGCTATATCTTTGGAAGAACAGGCATTTGAGCCCATTACAAACCCTATTGAGATGAACGATACATGGATTAATGTCGAAAATAAACTAAATGCAGATGGTGAGTATCCTACACTATTTAAAAATGCTTTTAATATTGATTATATTGATTCAAATCATGTAGTAATGGCTATTGCTCAATTTGAAAGAACATTAATATCTGCAAATAGTAAATTTGACAAATACTTAAGGGGCGAAACACAACTTACTGCTTCTGAGCTTGGTGGTTATGCAATTTTTAATTCAGAAAAAGGAGATTGCTTCCATTGTCATGGAACACAGATGTTTATGGATAATTTATTTCATAATAATGGATTAGATCCTGAACCATTTACTGATTTAGGTTTAGGGAAAATTACAAACAATGCATCTGATAATGCAAAATTTAAAACTCCAACATTACGTAATATTGAGTTCTCTTCTCCATATATGCATGATGGAAGATTTTCAACACTAGAAGAAGTAGTGGAACATTACAACTCCGGAGGAGAATACTCATTAACTGTTGATCCTTTAATGAAAAAATTAGGAGTTGGTTTACAATTGACAAATCAAGAAAAGCAAGATTTAGTTGCTTTTTTAAAAACACTTTCAGATAGCGATTTTATCACAGAAAAATAATTGAATATACGTTACTAAATAATTTTAATAAAATTACATTTGCAGCACTTTTTTATATTTCAATAACATGAAAAAAATTACACTTTTATTACTTTTACTTGTTTCAACTACTTTAATTTTTGCTCAAGAAAACCACAAGAAATGTATCACTACTAAATTAGTAGAAGAAGAATTAAAGAATAACACTGACTATGTAGATGCTAGACAAAATGCAGGAAAAATAAATTATAACTCCAAAGAAAGAAAAACGAATAATATTCCTGTTGTTATTCATATCATTCACAGAACATCTCATGCGAATATTGGCTCTGGAACTAATATTCCAGATATTCAAATTGAAGATGCTTTAAGGATTTTAAATGAAGATTTCAGTAAAACAAATCCTGAATTCCCTAACCCACCAAGAAATACTTTTTTAAACTATTGGGGAAATCCAGAACTTGTGTTTTGCCTAGCGACAACAGATCCTGATGGCAATGCTACAAGTGGAGTGACAAGAACTGCAACAGCACAAACTAATTGGGATGCAGATAACAACACAGAATCAAATGCTATGAAACAGAATTCAAGTGGAGGGAAAGACAGTTGGGATCCTAAAAAATATTTAAATATTTGGGTTTGTGATTTAACCAATTCATCTGGAGGTGGGCAAACATTAGGATATGCATATCTACCTGGATTATTAGCAGGTTTTGGTCAAAATGCTTGGAAAGACGGTTTAGTTGTAGATTATAGATATTTTGGAACAAATGGAATTGCAGCCCCTTCATCTGATGGAAAAACTGCAACACATGAAATAGGACATTATTTAGGCTTAAATCATACATTCTCTGAAGACAACTACCCTACATATAGCTGTTTAGATAATAATGGAAATACTATTTGTTGTGATAGAGATGGAGGGAATGTAGATGACACTCCTGCTACTGATGGGGTTTATTGGGGAAATGTAACTTCAACTACAAACAATAACACCTGTAATGATCTTGCTTATGCAAATGCTTTCACTACAGATGTACTAGATATGGATGAGAATTTTATGTCTTATTCAACTTCAACTTGGATGTTCTCTCAAGGTCAGGTAGATGTAATGATGGCAACTTTAAATACATCAGAGAGTAATGGGGGGAGGGCAATATTAAAAAGCGGAACAGTTTCTACAAACTGCAGTGGTATTGTATCTTCTTCAACTAATATTCTTAATCAAGAAATAAATATGTACCCTAACCCTACTCAAGGTAAACTATTCATTTCAACTTCCGATAAAATTACATCTATTTCGATCACCAATATAATTGGAAAAGAAGTTTTCTCACAGATAAACTTTAATGACAATTCGATAGATTTAAACTCTTTTAAAAATGGAGTTTATTTTGTGTCAATCAATACAAATAAAGGAGCAGTTACTAAAAAGATTATCCTTACAAAATAATGACAACAACTTCTATTAATATTGAGCAAGTTGATTTAGAATTACAAGAAATTGTACAAAAAGTCATCAGCAATAGCAGAATCAATAAAGCTGAAGGGTTGTTATTTTACACTAAAGCTCCTCTTACCCTTTTAGGAAGTTTAGCCAATAGTATCAGAGAACAAAAAAATGGGAACAAAGTTTTTTTTAATAAGAATATCCATATTGAGCCAACTAATATCTGTGTATTTGACTGTAAATTTTGCGCATATTCTATCAAGGTAAGTAAGAAAGAAGATGCTTGGGAACTCTCAATTGATGAGATGGTTGATAAACTAAAAGCATATGAGAATAAAGATATTACTGAAGTACATTTAGTTGGAGGAGTACATCCAAAAATGGGATTACATTATTTTATTGAACTCATAAAAAAGATAAAAAATATTCGACCATCTATACATGTAAAAGCATTTACTGCAGTTGAACTTGAATACATGTGCCGAAAAGCAAAAGTAAGCTACAAAGAGGGATTGCAAATGTTAAAAGATGCTGGGCAAGACTCCCTTCCTGGAGGTGGTGCTGAAATTTTTGACACTGAAATTAGAAATGAAATTTGTGCTGATAAATGTAACAGTGAAACTTGGTTAGAAATACATGAAACAGCTCATAACTTAGGAATGCCATCAAATGCAACTATCCTTTATGGACATATTGAAAAGCCAATCCATATTGTCGACCACTTAGATAGACTAAGAAATCTGCAAGATAAAACTGGAGGATTCAATACTTTTATTCCATTAAAATATAGAAATGGAAACAATCAAATGTCACACATCAATGAAGTAGGGATTATTGAAGATATACGACTTTATGCTTTCTCAAGAATTTACATGGATAATTTCAATCATTTAAAGGCTTATTGGCCTATGATTGGTAGGAATACTACTCAATCCTTACTTGCTTTTGGTGTTGATGATATTGATGGGACTATTGACGATACAACCAAAATTTACTCTATGGCTGGAGCTGAAGAGCAGAACCCTGCAATGAGCACTGAAGATATCGTAAAATTAATAAAAGATGTTGGTCGAACTCCTATTGAAAGGGATACTGTTTACAATACGATTAAAGAACATTAAAGTTTTTGATGAGTAGCATATTTACGCCACTTTTCAATTAATTCTTGCATATCATCTGCTAAATCCGAATCAAAGAAAACTTCCTTTTTAGTTGTAGGATGCTCAAATCCTAATGATTTTGCATGTAGTGCTTGTCTAGGACAAATCTTAAAACAGTTTTGAACAAACTGCTTATATTTTGTAAAAGTTGTTCCCTTTAATATTGCATCACCACCATATTCTTCATCATTAAATAGTATATGGCCAATTGATTTAAAATGTGCTCTAATTTGGTGTGTTCTTCCCGTTTCTAACTTACACTCAACAAGAGTAGTGTAACCGAAACGCTCCAAAACTTTATAATGTGAAACTGCATGTTTACCATATTCCCCATCAGAGAAAACATCCATTACTTTTCTGTTTTTTAAACTTCTTCCAATATTTCCAGTAATAGTTCCTTCATCTTCTTTTACATCTCCCCAAACTAAAGCAATGTACTTTCTATTCAAATCTCTATCTTCAAACTTCTTTGCTAAAATAGTCATGGCTCTTTCGGTTTTTGCAACAACCAAAATACCTGAAGTGTTCTTGTCAATTCTATGAACCAATCCTGGCCTTTCTTCCTCTCCCATATTAGGTAAATTCTGAAAATGAAAAGCTAAAGCATTCACTAAGGTTCCATCATAATTCCCAAATCCAGGATGAACAACCATCCCCGCTTCTTTATTTACAATCAATAAATCATCATCCTCATAATTAATTACTATAGGAATATCTTGAGGTAAAAGTTCATTTGTTTCTTTAGGATAATCAAGCACGATTGTAACAACATCACCCCCCTTTACTTTATGGTTTGATTTTACAACATTATCATTTACTCTTACATTTCCTGCTTTTACAGATTGCTGGATTTTATTACGTGTAGCAAACTCAACAAAATTCATTAAAAATCTATCTACTCTTAAAGGGTTTTGACCTTTATCAGCAATAAATTTATAGTGCTCAAATTCTTTATTCTCGCCCATTATTTTACTATAATTTTTTGATAACTTCTATTTTCTGAATTCTCAACTTCTATAATATAAATTGATGATGCTAAATTATCTATATTGAATCTATTAAGTGTTGTGTTAGATGTAATTCTCTTTATTAAAACACCTTGTATATTATAGATTGAAATTACATTTTCTGGCTTATTAGTTTCAATAAATAATTCTGACTTTGCTGGGTTTGGGTAAATTTTAAAATCATCAACTATCTCTTCTGAGGATAATATTATTGGGTCTTTGCTCACAATTGGTCTTATCATCCAAGCACCAGGATAAGAGGAATTATTCCAAGCACTTCCTATATTGTAAAACATATAATCATTAGCCGTATTATTTTTATCCAAACCTATATTTAACAAATCATCAGTTGTTTGCTCCCACCCAATGTAAATAACCCCACTAACCAGGAAAGGATTATCAATAATATAAGTATGAAATTCACCATTTTCAGTATGCACAGGGTAAACAGTTTGCGTATAAAGAGTATCTCCAGGTTGTCCGTTATTATGATTCCAAATTATTAGCTCAAAAGGAATATCACTTACAGTATCCAACATTTGTGGAAAGTATATTTGTACAGCTCTAAGCTTTTCATCTGGTCGGTTTAGTTTAAATTGATAAGCAATTTTAGCCCCATTAATATTCAAACCATAAGCCGATTCTGCTACACCATCATCATAAGCAAAATGATGATGAAATTTCTGAGTATGATAAAGCGTATCATTATTTTTATTATCTGAAGATGAAGTTCCTATAATATTTTGAACTAAAAAAGATATTGTATCAGGTTGAAAAGAAGAGAAAATTGCACTACTAATATCAATTGGAGGATTCTGAAAAGAAAAGTTTCCAATAGTATCAAAATCTAGAACGCTTACATTTCTACTAACTCCTGAAGATGGATAATGTGTGATTAGATTCAAATTTTCAAAAACATTATACTGATAATCTACACTATTACTAGCATCATTATTTCTTAACAAAATATCAATTGAATCTTTCAATTCAATTAACATATTCTGCTGAAAATGTGTCCATGGCATTTGAGTATATCTCTTTAAAAATGAAGGAGAATTGTAAACAAAAGAAACATCATTAAGCTCATTAATATCGTTTGGATTTACAAACTCATCAATCTTAATATAATCAATATGCCAATGATCAAAATTTCCTGAAATAGTTGCGTAATTTATAAATCTAAATTGAAAATCATTTGACAAAAAAATTGCACTATCAATTACTATCACAACTTTTTCAAATTCAGTCATTGCTTGCCCTGATGCTTCCCAGATTTGAACCCATCCAGTATCACTCAGAAATTCTAAAACTAATTTGTCTTGAGATTGAGGAGCATCACCCATTCCCTTTCCTTGATAATAAAATAGGAAAAATGCTGAATCAATTCCAGAAAGATCAATTTCCTTTGACAATAAAGTATCTGAAGGTTCAGATGAAGTTAAAGGATAGAAATCTCTTGCAAGTCCTTTTTCATTTATCCCATCAAAAGTAGCAACACCAATAGTTGGAGGATTAATTGGGTAAGTCCTATTAACAAATACGGAACTTTGCTCCCATAAATCCGGATTAACTTGTGGAAAATCATATGAAAAATCGTCAATAAATGGCAATGAAATTATTGATTTACTTGAAGTATTTTCAAACTTATTCCCCTTCAAAATAGGATTTGAAACTAAATCAGAAACGACTTCCTGTGAAAAAAGTAAAGTCGGAAAAAAAAGGAAAATTACGAAATTTTTCATCTTAAAAAGTGTCATTTTTTGATACTTCAAAATATAAATCCAATGCAGAACCAATACTTATTTCTTTCCCATCAGTAAAGGATGGATATTGCTTGTAAATTGTAGCAGAATTAGAATCCACAACAGCAGTGTTAAAATATTCTAAACCAATATTTAATGAAGTTGACTTTAAAATAATATTAGCTTCAGCTCTTAATAAACCAATCAGATTTGGCACTAAAATCTTTTCGTTACTCAACCCTTTACCAACTACCAAATCGACAGTAGTTCCATGATATAGCTCTTGACCAATCTGAATATTAATTCCATTAACTTTATAGTTCAAAATTTTGTTTGTTGCAATATCTGAGCGATAAGTCAACTTCCCAACTTCTAATCCATTTTTATTTAACTTTCTAACCGCTTGCCTTAAAGTTAAATCATAAATATCAGGAAAATAAACTTTACGAGTCTGTAAAGAGTTTATTGTTAAATAAATCTTTCTATTTTCTTTTACTTTCGTATTTGGCAAAGGATCTTGATTTACAACAACTCCTTTTAGTTTTGATTTATCAAAAATTGAATCAATTATCTCATATCTCAATCCATAAGAGTAAACTAATGAATCTAAAGAAGATATTTCAATATCATAAAGCTCAGGAACAAGAATAAAATCATCATGATTAGTGTAAATTGAAAGGTATTTTAACCATCCTACAAAAAGTAAAATAAGTACAACACCAGCCAAAACTACGTTCTTATACAGTTTTTTATCTTTTAATAACTTAAACATTTGAGAATATCTATTTTGCTTATAACGACTGACAAATATAAAAATTATCAGTGCAAAGATGTTTGTTAAGCAATAAATATTTTGTTAGTTTGTTTTACTATTTATAACATGGAAAATATAGCAATTTTAACAGGAGGAGATTCTGCAGAGTATAACATTTCACTACTTAGTGCCAATACAGTCTTAAAGAATCTTAACAAATCAAAATACAGAGGATTTATAGTTCATATAAAAGATAATACATTTCAAGTTTTATTAGAAGGAATGAGGATTCCAATTAGTAAGGAAGATTTTGCATTTACATTAAAAGGAGAGAAAATTTTCTTTTCCAAAGTATTTATGGCATTGCATGGTCCTCCAGCTGAAAATGGAGAAATACAACCCTATTTTGACAATCTTAGAATTCCATATACCACATGTAGTTCTGAAGTTTCATCTCTAACATTTGATAAATTTAAATGCAATAAAAAATTGTCAGATTTAGGTTTTAATTGTGCGCAATCTATAATCCATGAAAAAGGTGAAAATATTGAAACTGATTCAATAATTAATGAAATAAAACTTCCTTGTTTTGTAAAGCCAAATGGTGCAGGGTCAAGTTACGGAATATCTAAAGTTAATAAAGAAACTGAACTAGTTAATGCAATACATAAAGCATCAGAACATGATAATGAAGTTTTAATTGAAAGTTTTGTAGATGGAACTGAGATAAGTTGTGGTGTTTATTTTGATGGAATTAATGTCACTGCACTACCAATTACTGAAATTGTAAGTGAAAATGATTTTTTTGATTATGAAGCAAAATATGAAGGTAAATCAGAAGAAATTACTCCTGCAAGAATTAATAGTAAGCTTACATTAGAGATTCAAAAAACTAGTATATCAATTTATGAAAAGATGAAATTAGAAGGAATCTGCAGAATTGACTATATTATACAAGAGGATATCCCTTTTATTATTGAAATAAATACAATCCCAGGACTATCAGAAGAAAGTATTATTCCTCAACAGTTAAAAACTGCTAACATTAGCCTTTCAGAAGTTTTTGATATGTATTTATCTAACATTAATTAATTAAATATATTTGTAGCCTAATTTACATCAAACTATGAGTGATAAAACAAATGATGAAAAGCTAAGAATCTTACAAGAAAGATTAGCTCAAATAAAACAAAAGCAAGAAACTCCAGTCCCAACAAGAAAGCAGAGGGAGGAAGTTATTGAGATTGCTACTCCACAAGATGAAGTTCCTCAGAAAGGACGCAATCCAATGTCATTTGGTTGGGTAAAATATGTAGTGATTATTGGAGTGGTTGGATACGGTTCATTCATTGCCTTAGACATTCTCTTAAATAATGATTCATCTAATTCATCAGGAGAAATTACTGAAGAACCAAAAGAGTTCGTTTTAGAATATAATTTAAATCTTAAAGGTGATAATATTAGTGTAATTTCATCTTTTGAAGATGAAAATTCTGCTAAAGCAATGGTAAACGATTTAAAAGTAAAAGGCTATAAATGTGATTATTTTTATTTGCCTAATAAATCAAATAGCACAGAGGAATTATATAAAGTATATATAGGCCCTTATGAAAATAATGAAGAAACTAATCAATGGATAGAAAATATTGATTTAGAATTTGAGATTATAAAACTATAACTTTTAAAAAATAGATAATAAAAAACCCACTCAAATGAGTGGATTTAGTATTATTTAGCGTAACTAATTGCTCTAGTTTCTCTAATTACAGTTACTTTAACCTGACCAGGATAAGTCATTTCATTTTGAATTTTATCAGAAATCTGGAATGCTAATTTTGAAGCCTCATCATCAGTAACTTTTTCACTTTCTACAACAACCCTTAACTCTCTACCAGCCTGTATTGCATATGACTTAAGAACACCAGGGTAAGAAATTGCCGTCTCTTCAAGCTCCTTAATACGCTTAATATATTGGTCAGCCATTGCCCTTCTTGCTCCAGGTCTTGCTCCAGAAACACCATCACAAACTTGTACTAAAGGTGAAATTAAATTTGTCATTTCTACTTCATCATGATGGGCTCCAATTGCATTGCAAACCTCAGGCTTTTCACCATATTTCTCAGCTAATTTCATTCCAATAATAGCATGTGGTGTTTCTGCATCATCAGGTGAAACTTTTCCAATATCATGTAATAATCCTGCTCTTTTAGCATATTTAGTATTCAAGCCTAATTCAGCAGACATAGTCGCACACATATTAGCTGTTTCTCGAGAATGCTGTAACAAATTCTGACCGTAAGAAGAACGGTAACGCATCCTACCAACCATCTTAATAAGTTCAGGATGTAA
>UPTG01000357.1_pt1 | contig 37871 bp, 33 predicted proteins | sample 2160121 | NCBI WGS metagenome assembly UPTG01 (sample SAMN06266255, study PRJEB28933) | marine metagenome | isolation source: Columbia River Estuary | place: USA:Columbia River Estuary, USA | collected 2014-07-27
TGCGTCGATAAACGCGGCAGCAATGCATTTCACGTCACCGCTGAGGGCCCATGCGAACTTGGACCGACCGCAACCCGCGACTGGCGATTGAAGCTCCATACCCATTATCGTGGAGCCGAAGCGGCCGCAAAAGTTGTGGCAGGCGACGGCCATCTCTCTCAGCGTTTTTTTACCCTGAAACCAGAGCGTTGGTATGGCTGGACCTCCGCCCAGATGAAATAGTGTAGACGTCTGTTTGAGACGAGAGGAAACATTGCCGCTCCAAACGCTTTGTTTTAGTGAGCAATCACTCGCATCAGGCAAACCGTGCAAGTAGATCAAGAAGGAGCAAACTTTGTCGGATATCATGATTCCAGGAACACCCAAAGGCTGTGAACGGATCGCCTACGCTGTTGGCTTTCAGGAGAACGCAGCCTATAGCGATGTTTACGGCGGCGGCGGCGCAACCGTTGGGCTCGACTGTCATCTGATCAGACCCACAAACCAACCATCGGACAAACTCATTGTATTCATGCATCCAGTAGGTGGCGGTATGTACCTGCCGATGGTGCGGGAACTCGCGCGTGCCGGGCACCACGTATTATGGGCTAACTCAAGATATCGGGGCGCTGATTACGCCCTCATCATGGAAAAGGTTGCCTGCGATCTGGGTGAGGCTATCTGCGATGCGAAAGACAGACTCGGCTATTCAAACATTGTACTGGCCGGCTGGTCCGGTGGTGGCTCCCTCGCTATGTGGTACCAGGCCCTTGCCGAGGCCGGCGCAGGTATCAGCAGGACCGCAGCAGGAGATCCATACAACGTATCAGCGGACCGCATGCCAGCCGCTAACGGCATTATGATGTTAGCCGCGCATGTGAGTCGACATCGAATTTTTACTGAATGGATTGATCCCTCTATTCTAGATGAGTCCACTCCGGACATTCGGGACCCGGAACTCAATCTCTATGACCCAGCCAACCCGAACCAACCACCCTACTCGACAGCGTTTTTAACCACTTTTGCAGCTGCTCAGGTAGCCAGGAATCGACGCATCACCGCTTGGGTCAAAGAAAAGCTTCTATCAGTTAAGGCATCTGAAAATCCCAATAGCGAATTTGCATTCACTGTGCATGGCACGATGGCCGACCCAAGATGGCTTGATTCAACAATTGAACCCAGCGATCGCGCACCCGGCACTTGCTATCTTGGTGACCCGAAAACCGTCAACGATGGACCCGTTGGTCTCGCAAGATTTTGCACCCTGCGCAGTTGGCTGAGCCAATGGAGCATTGACGATGCACGTTGCGACGCAATCAGTTCAGGCGCTCAAATTAGCATACCTTCATTAGTGATTGGCAACACAGCTGACGATGCATGCACACCAAGCCACACAACAAGACTATTTGATGCGATTGGACACGAAAACAAGCAGCTATACATGGTCAAGGGTGCAACCCATTATTATGCGGGGCCGAACGGACGTGCTCTCCTTAAGGAAGCGAGCGGTATCATCGGGGAGTTTATGAAGGGGTTGTAGGCGTCAATCCGCAGGCCCAGCAGGCGAACTATTTGGACAAAACTAACCTTTTCTCACTCCTCTGATTCCTGTAAAAAACGCCATGTTTAGTATTTGATCTAAAAGTAACTAGGAGTAAACAGATGTCCGCATCGGAACGCAAAGACACGCCAGAACAAGCCGAGTTTAGAGCTCAGGCGCGTGAGTGGCTTGAAAACAACCATCCGGGTCAACCCTCGGTCAGACTGCCACTTGGCGCGCTTGAGTTAAGCGATCCAGCGGCGCTTGACTACCTTCAGAAGTGGCAGGCATCTGCTTATGATGCAGGTTTAGTGGGCGCTGACTATTCCACCGATTGCGGCGGTGGCGGTCATGCTGACTGTCAATCGATAGCCAACCAAGAGATGCAACGCGCCAAAACGCCTTTTTTACCCAACATTATCGGGCTGGGCATGGCAGCGCCGACAGTTTACTTCCACGGGCAAGAGGAAGTTAAACAGGAACTGCTTCCTAAATTGCTATCAGGAGAAGAAATTTGGTGCCAAGGATTCAGCGAGCCTGGCGCCGGGTCTGACCTCGCAAACCAACAAACCTTTGCCGAAAAAAAGGGCGACAGCTGGGTCATCAATGGACACAAGGTCTGGACGTCTCTTGCCCACTTTGCAGACTGGATGATATTGCTTTGCCGAACAGATAAAAATGACAAATACAATGGCCTATCCTACTTTGTCGTGCCCATCAAATCTGCGCTAGGTAAGGGTGTCACGGTAAAACCTCTGATTAAAATGACAGGAGAGACCGGTTTTAACGAAGTCATTTTCGAAGACCTGGTAATCGAAGACAAATATCGACTCGATGAAGTTGGTGCGGGTTGGAAAGTTGCAATGACCACACTTGCACACGAAAGAGGTGCAGGCATGCTGGTCACGCCTGCAGCTGGCGGCATGACACAAAAGACAGAGAAAAGTGCCAATACCAGCAGCCCTTCCGCGCTCATTGAGCTTGCAAAAAACAGTTATCGGAACGGCAAAACAGCAGCTGACGACCCACTAGTGCGTGATGACATCGTCAAAATGATTATTCGTCAGGAATCATTCAGACAGAACCAGCGACGTGCCGGCGTGCAGTCGTTGCTGGATCACCCAATGCGACTCGCGTTACAAAACAAACTGGTTGGCACCGAATACAATCAGGACCTCGCGCAACTCGCTTACGACATCGAAGGACCTGCAAGCAGTCTGTATTTAAACGACGAGCATGCGCCCGGAGGTGGCGAATGGCCTCTGGCATACATGAACTCATTTGGCGTCACCATTGCGGCTGGTGCAAATGAGGTACAACGAAATATTCTCGGTGAGCGTGTGCTTGGCATGCCAAAGTCAAAGTAAGGGGAAACAACGATGACAGAACAACCTAAAAACTTTGGTTTTGGTGAAGACGAAACCATGCTGAAAGATTCAGCAGCTAAATTCTTTGCTGACAATTGCAGCGCCGACAAAATTCACAGTCAGGTAGCAGAAGACCCAAACATTCATAGGAGCATCGAATGCATCTGGGACAAAGGACTCTGGCAGCAAATCACCGAACTAGGATGGACAGCGGCCTGTGTGCCCGAGGAAGCGGGCGGCCTGGGTATGCCTTTGGTTGCCGCCGTGGCAATTGCTGAAGAAGCTGGCAAAGCGGCATTTCCTTCTCCGCTCATTTCTACGATGATTGCAAGTTTTGTGCTCAAAGAATGTCATTCTGACGCAGCGACCAAGGCATTGGGCGATGTTGCCAGTGGTGTACCAATGACTCTTGCCGTGACCAACAAACTAGGATCCTGGGAACCTAGCGATACTGATGTTGCGGCAGCAGGAACCACACTCAATGGCACCGCATACTTTGTGCAGGATGCCCAGAAATGCGATCGATTTGTCGTCAGTGCGACCACACCAAAAGGCGTGGCTCTGTTTCTGGTTGACGCGAATGCAGCCGGCGTTTCAATCACGCCAGATGGCATTATCGACCTGACAAGAGATCAGGCCCACGTTGAGTTCAAAAATGTAGAGGCAATCGAACTTGCAGCACCTGGCACGGGCGAAGCAAGCCTTGCATCAGCGCTCCCTGCTATCCAAACAATCATCACAGCAGATATGGTTGGTGCTGGTGAATGGTTGTTACAAACAACCGTTGATTACTCTACTACACGTGTTCAGTTTGATCGTCCGCTGGGATTCTTTCAGGCTGTTAAACACCCACTGGTAAACGTCATGCTCGAAATTGACAGATGCAAGTCGTTAGCTTACAACGCCGCCTGCGCGCTGGATGTTGCGGAAAATCAGTCTGACAGGGATGAAGCTGCAAAGTTTGCGCACATGGCTAAGGCAAACGGGGGCGAAATGGCCGCATTCTCATCAAGCCGCGCGGTACAGTTTCACGGCGGTATTGGCTTCACTTGGGAATGTTACGTACACTTGTTCTTCAAACGGCAGATGCACAACCAAATGCTATTTGGTGATGCTAAATATCACCGAGCAAAACTGGCTGACATTCTGATCGGTAAAGCGGCCTAGGCGTTTTTGGCCACCCCCTCATAGGAAAATTTTTTATTTTTATGAGGGGACCCTTTCAGACAAAAATTGTACTGTCTCAAACATCACAGCGACGACATCTCTGTTGTATTTTTATCAAATGGTTTCAAAATCCAAGTCAACGGCTTCAATAATGAGTTGAACTTTTTCTAAACCTCGGTACTCATTGATATCAATTCGATACGCCATTCGCTTCATGCGCTCTTCGATCAGTCGATTGTGGTTAAAAGCAATCGCATCAATCAACTCGTCGTCTTTCAGCAGTCTCAACTTCAGGTGTCTGCCGCCTAGAATGCGTTGATCGATAATCTCAAATTCTCCGTCAAATACGGGTTCTGGAAAACCCTGCCCCCAGGGCGCTGCTTCGGCGATTTTTCTGGCTGTCGTAAGGTTAAATTTCCCTCCGAGTTCGCCATCACTTACCACCTGTTGCTCAAGATCTCCTTTCGACAGACCTTTTCGCGCTTCAGCATCAAACAATGCAGCAAACTCGGCAAATTTGGCAAGGGGCAAGCTAAGACCTGCCGCCATTGCATGACCACCAAACTTGTCAATTAATCCGGGATTAGCCGTCGCTATCGCATCCAGCGCATCACGAATATGTAACCCATGTATAGACCGTGCCGAACCTTTAATCTCTGTATCGGAAACTTTTGCAAAGGCAATTGTCGGACGATGCACGCGGTCTTTTATTCTAGACGCGATGATGCCTACTACGCCCTGATGCCAGGAAGCATTGTAGAGACAAACACCGTATTTCTCGGTCTTGGTTGATTCACTATTCGAGGCAACGGCAGCTTTCACAATTTCAATCGCCTGGTCTTTCATTTCATCTTCTATCGATCGACGCGCTTTGTTGATTCCATCTAATTGTTCCGCCAGAACCACCGCGCCAGCGTCCGTTTCAGACAATAAACACTCGATGCCAATAGACATATCCTCTAGTCGCCCCGCGGCATTTAGCCGAGGTGCAACACCAAAAGCGATATCTCTGGAAATAAGCTTCTTGAAATTGGTGCCGGAGACCGCCAGCAGCGCGCGAATACCCGGTCTAATTTTACCAGCGCGCATTCTTCGAATACCCTCATTGACGAGTACCCTGTTGTTTTTATCAAACGGGACGACATCGGCGATAGTCCCTAGCGCAACCAGATCAAGATAATCGGCAAGCAAGGGTTCCGATAACTGCTTTTGCTCAAACCACAACTTCTGTCGAAGCACTTTTCTAACTGCCGAAAGCAAATAGAAACTCACGCCAACACCCGCCAGCGCTTTACTCGGGAAAGCACACCCAGTCTGATTTGGATTGACGATCGCTGTCGCAGCGGGCACGACATCACCGGGAAGATGATGATCGGTAATGACTGTTTCAATACCCAGTGCATTAGCCGCTCCAACACCGTCAACACTCGAAATGCCATTATCAACGGTCACAATGAGTGCAGGTTGCATTTTCGCAGCAACCGCCACAATTTCGGGCGTCAGACCATAGCCAAATTCAAACCGGTTAGGTACAAGGTAATCGACATCAGCCTCACATGCGCGCAGGCAATGGACCATAAGTGCAGTGCTGGTTGCGCCGTCAGCATCAAAATCGCCCACAATAATGATTTTTTGCCTGTTGACGATAGTCGATGCCACCACATTCGCAGCCTCGGTCAATCCCTTCATAGCGTCTGGCGGCAACAGGTTACCGAGGGAAAAATCGATCTCTGATTGGTCAACAATGCCCCGCTGCGCAAATAATCTGGCGAGCAGCGCGCTTTGCACTTTCTGTTCCAAATCAAGTGCCAGTCGTGCGTTAGATGCCCGCCTGACGAGACGTTTCAAAACATCTCAACCCGGATGCGCGCAATATCACCATCAACCACATCCATCGATTGAAGCTTCAAGACCGCTTCATCGACGTTGCGTTCAACCACACTATCTGTGACCAACGCTATGAGCGCTCGTCCCGATGTTGCGTCTTTCTGTATCATCGAGTCGATTCCAATGCCGTGTTCACTCAGCACAGTAGTAATCCTCGCGAGTACGCCAGAGTCATCGTGCACTTTTAAACGCAGGTAAAAACAAGAAACTGTTTCCGTTATATCAATGATTGGCAGCGCCTGCATCGCGTCGGGTACGAATCCAAGGTTCTGAACCAAATGCGTTGCCGTGCTGTCCTTCGACATGACCCTAGAGAGGTCAATAAGATCACCCACAACCGAGGAAGCTGTTGGTCCCGCACCGGCACCAGCACCGTAGTACATGGTTGCCCCGGCCGCATCACTACCAACCATGACGGCATTCATCACACCAGACACCTGAGACAACATCTGGGCCTTGGGCACCAACGTTGGATGCACGCGCAACTCTACTCCTGCAACATCATTAGCCTGGCTGCCCTGAACCTTTCGAGTAATACCAAGGTGTTTAATTTTGAAACCGAGTTCATCGGCGTAACCGATATCTTCAACGGTAATCTCGGAAATGCCTTCTGTGTACATTGCTGCAAAATTGAGTGGCACGCCAAACGCCAGGGAACTGAGAATTGTCAGTTTGTGAGCAGCATCAATACCCTCTACATCAAAAGTTGGGTCCGCCTCAGCGTAGCCCAGCTCCTGTGCCTGCTTAAGAACTTCTTCGAAGCCCCTGTTACCCGCGGTCTCCATTTCACTCAATATAAAATTACTGGTGCCATTGATGATGCCTGCCACCCAGTGAACCTGGTTACCAGCCAGACCTTCACGTAGCGCTTTGACGATAGGAATACCACCAGCGATAGCTGCCTCGAACATAATCGAAACGCCTTTGGCATTAGCAAGTTGAAATAACTCATCACCGTGTACCGCGATCAGCGCCTTATTGGCAGTAACAACATGTTTGCCATTTCCGATCGCTTGCTTCACTAGTTCCAACGCGACATCGTCACCGCCGATCAACTCACAAACAATATGAACCTCGGGGTCATTCACAACATCAAACACATCGCGACTGACTTTGACATGGCTTAGATCGCAATCAGGATGATCCCGACGACAACCCACATGAGAGACGGCCATATCAACCCCCGTCTTCCGTGCAATTTCAGCGACGTTGGTGCGGAGCAAATTAAAAGTACCTGAACCGACTGTTCCCAACCCACAGATACCAATATTCACCTTTGTCATAACCTGAGTTCCTTATTATGTTTCGGATTTAGCCTTCTAATGTTGAGGCATTATTCTGAAACATCTTTTTAAGTCCGCGAAGGGCTTGCCGGGTTCTATGTTCATTTTCAATCAGTGCAAAACGCACATGGTCATCGCCATATTGACCAAACCCGATGCCGGGTGAAACGGCAACTTTCGCTTCCTTCAATACAAATTTAGCAAATTCGAGCGAGCCCATGCTTTGAAACTGCGGCGGTATTTTTGCCCAAACAAACATTGTCGCCTTGGGTTTTTCAACCTGCCAGCCTATCGCGTTCAGACCCTCGCAGAGTACGTCGCGTCGTTTTCGGTACATCTCTCGATTTTCCGCAACACCACTCTGGTCGCCTTCTAGAGCCGCAATCGCGGCAACCTGAACAGGCGTAAACATACCGTAGTCGAGATATGACTTCATCCGTGCCAATGCACCAACCAGCGTCGGGTTTCCCACACAAAAACCAATCCTCCAGCCAGGCATGTTATAGCTTTTCGATAAAGTGAAAAACTCAACAGCAACGTCCTTGGCACCTTCGACCTGCAAAATTGAGGGTGCTTTATATCCATCGAATACAATATCAGCATAAGCGAGATCCTGAACCACCCAGATATCGTTTTCCTTGGCAATGGCAATCACTTTCTCAAAGAATTCCAGATCAACACACTGCGTCGTCGGGTTTCCGGGGAAATTCAGCACCAGCACCTTTGGTTTCGGCCAGCTCGTCGCGATTGCTTTCTCAAGCTCAGCAAAAAAATCGACACCAGGTGCGAGCGGTACATGTCGTACATCGGCATCTGCAATGACAAAACCATAGGGATGCACAGGATAGGAAGGGTTCGGCACAAGCACTGCATCTCCCGGTCCAAGCACCGCCATCGCCAGGTGCGCAATACCCTCTTTTGATCCAAGTGTCACAATCGCTTCTTTTTCTGCATCCAGATCTACATCAAAGCGTTCTTTGTACCAGTTGCAGATCGCTTGTCGTAGTCGCGGAATACCCTTCGATTGGGAGTAACGGTGCGTGTCGCCACGTTGCACAGTTTCGATCAACTTGTCGACAATATGTTTAGGCGTGGGTTGATCCGGATTACCCATCCCGAAATCAATGATATCTTCCCCGCGCGCACGTGCGTCCTTCTTCAGCGCATCAGTGATACTGAAGATATAGGGTGGCAGTCTCTTTATTCTCGGAAAGTCGTCCATAATTTTTGTCTGATACCTGTATATTTAAATTCTATCTCGTTTTGTTGACCCGCGTAGCCTCGGTTCGGGTACATAAATTCTTACAACCACACCACCAACGGCCAAAAAAGCGACGGACGCAATGAACACCGCCTCGTAGTGCCAAAATGCCGCGAGCAGCCCACCTAATAACGGTCCAATTGTACCAGCAACTTCAGATGCCATATTCGCGAGCGCTATTCTAACGGGAAGATCTTCCCTGTCACCAAATTCTAACGTTAAATTCATCGAAGCATTCTGAAAACCCTGAACCGAGGCGCCAACACCGACAAAAACCAGTACCGTAATCAGATAACCGTCTGCCAACATCAGTACCAGTGTAGATGTAATCCACAAAGCAATCGACATCAGAAAAGTATCCCTAAAACCCCTTCGATCGGCTATCGCACCCCAGAATAGATTTGAAATAGTACCGGAGATGGTAAATGCAAACGTGACCACCCCAAGAGTTGCACCGGTAAGGCCAATCGACTGCCCAGCATACAAAATATAGAAAGGCATCGACATTCTACCCATGGTTGCGAGGGATCTTGCCAGAAAATATCTGGTAAAAGCCGGATCATCTCGAAGCAATTGGGGTATGTCACCGAAACGTTGTTTCAGGCTCTGCTTGAGTTTTACTGTTGGAGGTTCCGGTTCTCTCACGGCTAATAGCATCAGCAAGCCGATAGTCGTGAGGACAAATGCAACAAGAAAAGTCCACGAATAACCTGCGGCCGTCGGGTTTTCCCCGATGAGGTATGTACCACCGAGCCAGGCAACGATTGCGGAGGTAATACCTGCAAGAAAGTTGCGCAACCCGGTTAATCGGCCGCGCTTTGATACAGGAATGACTTTCGACATGAGGAAGTTAAAAATCACTCCCTGCATACCCTGAAATGCACCAAGCAGGGTCAGACATATCAAAAGCGCTATTAGCGTTGCCTCTCCGGTCAGGCACAAGCCTGCCAACGCAATTAACAAGATTGTGGTCCGCATCAAGCCGCCAATCAAAAAACCAAGCGGCAAGACGCGTTTTCGACTCTCAATGAGATTGGCACCGAGCATCGGTGTCAGCATCATGCCGAAGGCCTGCAATGACAGTGCAAGCCCGACGATAAACTCAGACCCGCCTGAGAGCAGCATGATGTAAGCGGGAAGAAACGTTGGCGCATTGATTAACCGAAAACCCGTTTGCCCCAACATGCCGTGAAACAGATGCGCCGAAAAATTCCAGGTCAGATTGCGTTGAACTTCGATTTGATAACGCCGCTCAGCTCGTCTGAGCGCGGGGGAATCAGGTTCCAATTGGTTGACTCGGGCGTAAAAACACCCTTTAAGTGATCGGTTATGCGTAGGTTTTTAATCAGTATAACAGAATCAGACTGCTATTTAGACAGTTTATCCCAACGGAATAACGACAAGACTTATACAAGTCGTTAGATTTTTATGAAAGATACTCTCTCTTCTTAACTGAAGAGAGATTGGGTCTATCCAGGATTGAGGCCCAATGCTATCGCAACCTGCGCCGCGGGCATGTAACCGGCTTGCAGTTCACCACTCTCGTAAACCACAGCTGGCGTTCCTGTCACACCCATCACACCACCTAGTCGGAACTGACGGGCTACGGAATTCACACAGGTACGTTTTTCAATCGATATACCGGATTTCGCCTCGGTTAGCGCTTTCTTAGGATCATCCGCACACCATGCAGACACTATTTTGTCGTAAGAGTCGGAGGGAATACCCGCTCGCGGATAAGCGAGATAACGCACTGCGATACCCATTCGATTTAACTCAGGAATCTCCTGGTGCAACTTGCGGCAAAAGCCGCAATCAATATCTGTAAATACAGTGATCGTTGATTTGATTTCATTCTCAGTTGGCGCATAAACCACCATCTCTGACTCATCAATACTAGACATCATCGCTTTTCGCTTGACGTTTCGACCCTCTTCCGCGAGGTTGACGAAGCGAGTGTCGGTAATCTGGAACAAGTCACCAACGATGAAATTCTCACCATCTTCTGTGACGTAGAGTATCTGGCCGCCCGGTAACTCAGCTTCCCAAAAGCCCTTCAACTGACTGCGAGAAACATCATTGATGGGTATCGCTGCATTTGCCTGCTTCAGTCGCGCCCGGACTTCTTCCGCTGTCGTTAACTCGGCTGCCATCAAGGATGCACCCGACATCAGCGCAATAACAGCGGTCATACAACTAAACGTCGACACGAATCCACGCCGCAGGTTAACAATTAGTTTCAGAGCTTGAAGCATAATGTGTCTCTCTTTTACATGGAGATAATAGAAAGGGATGGCATTTGTGCCAGTCACGTTGCCCCAGTATAGCGCCCATTGACCTACGCAGAAACCTGTCATTAGCATATAAGAACCCAATCTATCGGGAATGTGACTACCAATATGGTAAAAACACCGACAAAGGGTGAACAGCCATCAAAGAGAGATATCCAACGGCGACCAGTCTATCCTCGTGGATGGTGCTCCGCATGTAGCTCTTTCATCCTTTGTTGAGCAACATGAGTATAAATCTGGGTAGTTGAAAGATCGCTGTGACCCAGCAAAAGCTGCACGACCCGGAGGTCTGCACCGTGGTTCAGTAAATGTGTCGCGAATGCATGTCGCAATGTATGGGGAGAAATCTTTTTTTGAATCCCAGCGGTGTCGGCATGTAGCTTAATTCGATGCCAGAATGTCTGACGAGTCATTTGCTTGCCGTGATTGCTAGGAAAAACCACCTCCTGAAACAAATTATGCTTTAGCAAATCACTCCTCGACTCCTTTAGATAGCGCACTAACCATTGGATAGCCTCTTCACCCATCGGCACCAGCCTTTCCTTGCTGCCTTTTCCCATGATGCGAACAACACCCTGGCGAAGATTCACTTCAGTTAATTGCAGAGCAACAAGTTCAGTTACTCTCAAGCCCGTCGCATATAACAGCTCCAACATGGTGCGATCTCGCATACCAATTGCAGTCGAGATATCCGGTGTCGCCAGCAGTCGTTCGACATCTTTTTCGGTAAGCGTTGTCGGTAGCGGCCTGCCGAGTTTGGGGTTTTCTATCTGTAGCGTTGGGTCTTCTTTTATCTTATTTTCACGAAGCAGATATCGATAGAGACTGCGCAAGCAAGATAATGCCCGCGCGGTAGATCTCGCCGTGATACCCGCGGAGAGGCGGTCTGAAAGGTATCGCAACAAGTCCTCGCGCCTAACAGCCTCCAGCTTTCGGCCTGACATGCTGTCATCTAGCCATGCTTCGAAAGCGCGAAGATCTCGACCATATGATTCAAGCGTATTATTGCTCAAACCTTTTTCCAACCACAAACTATCGAGAAACTCTCTCACCAATCTCGAGGGGGGTCGCTTTGAAACCGGCTTGTTCTTTTTCACAGAGATAAACTACCGCTTACCGGAAAATACAACGACTAGTCTACTTTGTCACAGCCAAGAAACACAAAGGGGGAAATGCAGATAAGAAACTTTCACCCACAAAAAAGCGCCGCAGATTCGGCGCTTTTTTCAATTTCTTCTATGATTGTGCCGAGAACCTCTATCGGCCTCGAGCATCATCTTAGGAAAAACTACTTCTTAGCGAGCTTTTCCTTAATTCTCGCGCTACGACCACTTCGCTCTCTGAGGTAGTAGAGTTTAGCTTGTCGAACATCACCGCGACGCTTCACAGTCACGCTGTCTATGAGCGGGCTGTGCGTTTGAAACGTTCTCTCAACGCCAACACCGTGAGAAATCTTACGGACAGTGAACGCTGAATTAACGCCACGATTTCTGATCCCGATGACGACACCTTCGTATGCCTGAAGACGCTCGCGAGTACCTTCACGCACCTTTACTTGCACCGTGACCGTGTCACCGGGGCTGAATTCTGGTAGATCAGTCTTCAACTGTTCGTTTTCAATGTCTGCAATAATCTTGTTCTTCATTACTTTTTCCTTAAACAATCACTACCGAGGTAGTCTCTTTTACTTTCAATTCTTGCCTCTATTGCTATCGGCGTTTTCGGCGGCAAACTCACTCAAAAGTGCTAAATCAGCTTCACTTAACTCAACATTTGCCAGCAAGTCAGGGCGTCTATCATACGTTCTGCCAAGCGCCTGTTTTCTTCGCCAACGTTCAATCTGTTGATGATTACCGCTTAACAGTACGTCCGGTACAGTCTGCTCTTCTACTTGTTCCGGCCGCGTGTACTGCGGGTAGTCAAGCAGCACCGGTGTTGTTGCATCACCGTTCGCTATATCAGCGAATGAATCTTGCGCTGCCGAATCTTCATCGCCCAACGCGCCAGGTAACAACCTTGTCACGCCATCGATAAGCACCATCGCCGGTAATTCACCGCCGCTCAGCACATAGTCGCCAATACTGTACTCTTCATCAATCACAGTATCGATGAGCCTTTCATCAATACCTTCGTAACGTCCAGCAACGAGGATCAGCTTCTGCCTGCCTGCCAAATCAGCCAAACCTGCCTGATCAAGCTTCCGTCCCTGAGGGGACAAAAAGATGACTTTACAATCACCCTCACCCTCTATTTTCGCCGCCTCAGTTAGCGCAGCTTCTATTGCAGCCTTGAGTGGCTCAACCTTCATCAACATGCCAGGGCCGCCACCGTAGGGTTTATCATCAACCGTTCGATGTTTGTCCCGTGTATATTCTCTGGGATTCCAGGTCGCAATTTTAAGCAAACCCTTCTCTACAGCCCGCCGGGTAATTCCATACCGCGAGACTGCTTCAAACATCTCAGGGAACAACGAAACAATTCCCACCCACATCTGACTGACTCCTTCGACGACCATTACCTAACTTTCGATAAGATCTTTGCAATCTAGTAGTCGGAGGCCCAGTCGACCAGCATCTTGCCTTCGGCCACATCTATTTCTCTAACAACTTTTCCCTCAACATACGGGATCAGTCTTTCCACATCGTCGATGCTTTCACTGTCGGGCACGACGACTAATACATCATTCGCGCCGGTCTCTAGCAAATGACTGACATGTCCAAGACATTCGTCTTGCTCATTTCGCACCTGTAAATTTTCCAACTGGTGCCAGTAATAATCTCCGGTTTCGAGTGGTGGCAGCAACCGTCTGTCTACCCAAATCTCAAAACCACGCAGAGACTCAGCCTGATCTCTGTCTTTAAAGCCCTTTGGCAGTGCGATAACACCCTTACCGTGGACTTTGCCTGATTCAAATTCGAGGATGCTATCCTCTGCTTGTTTCTTGCCGCGCTCTTGGGGACGAGACCCTCTTCGAGATTCGCGCACCATATACCAAGGTGTATATCCCAATATTTTTTCTATTGGGTCGGTATAGGAGAAAATCTTCACCCAGCCTTTGATGCCATAGGCACCATTGATACGACCAACAACAATTCTGTCAGCTTCCTGTTTTTCGTTAACCGGCTGGTCGCTATCCATTGCGTTTGCCCGTCACTTCCCCGGAGGGTGAGTACCTATTTGACCTTATCGGAACATTTATTTTGCCGATAATAGTCGAAGGCATCAGGAAGTTGTGCCAGTTATGCCGCCGCAACGTCCGCTGCAGCATTCGCCTTGCGATATACCTTAACGATTTTCTTTACTCTGTCGCTAGTTTGGGCGCCCTGACGGATCCAGTGATCAAAACGATCGAGGTCCATTCGCATGCCTTCTTCAGCTCCCCTGGCAACAGGATTGAAAAAGCCAAGACGCTCAATGTAGCGACCGTCTCTGCTCACGCGGCTATCAGCCACAGTGATGTGATAAAAAGGGCGTTTCTTGCTGCCACTTCTGGATAACCGGATAGTTACCATGTTATTGATTTCCTTAAATTTATTCGTACACGCAGCCAATGCGACAGTCGCACTAGCCGTCAAAAGGTGGCGTATTGTACGGTATAGAGATTGAGAATTAAAGCTGTGCTTTCAATTAGTTGCAGCCGCACCGATCAGAATTAAACGCGTCACAGGAGGGCCTTGTTCTCGCGCCGCTGAGGACTCAGTTTCTAAAAAAGTAGTGGGAGCTTTTACCCGCTGAGGGCTCTTTACCGCTGAGGGCTCCCTATCGCTGAGGGCTCTTTACCCGCTGAGGGCTCTACCGCGGGAATCCGCCGCCGGGGGGCTGCTGCCCCATCATGCCGCCCATGCCCCGCATCATATTGGCCATACCGCCTTTCTTGGTCATTTTCTTCATCATTTTTTGCATTTGCTTGTGCTGCTTGAGAAGTCGGTTAATGTCTTGAATCTGGGTGCCAGAACCCGCCGCGATTCTCTTCTTCCGCGAGCCATTAATACTATCGGGGTAGCGCCGCTCTCCTGGCGTCATCGAGCATATAATTGCTTCCATTTGACCAAAAGGGTTGGCCTCAAGCTTTTCCTGAGCCATCTGGGCCATGTTGCCCATACCGGGCAGCTTGTCCATCATACTGGCAATACCCCCCATATTATTCATCTGCTGTATTTGGTCGCGAAAGTCTTCAAGGTCGAACTTCTTGCCTTTCTTGAGTTTGGAAGCAAGTTTCTTCGCTTTCTTTTTATCAATTTTCTGCTCTGCGTCCTCAATCAAAGAGAGCACATCACCCATACCCAGAATCCGTGATGCGATACGATCAGGGTGAAAGATTTCAAGCGCGTCAATCTTTTCACCGAGCGCCAGAAACTTGATCGGCTTACCGGTAATGGTTCGAACGGAGAGTGCTGCACCCCCTCGCGCATCGCCGTCTGCTTTCGACAGAATCACACCCGTCAAGGGCAGCGCTTCGTTAAAAGCCGCAGCAGTCACTGCGGCGTCTTGGCCCGTCATCGCGTCAACTACAAACAGGGTTTCTGCAGGCTTCACCTCAGCATGCAAACCCCTGATTTCATTCATCATTTCATCATCGATAGCAAGCCGGCCGGCGGTATCAACAATCAAAACGTCACAAAATTGTTTTCGTGCTGCAGACAGTGCGTCTTTGGCAATTTGCAGCGGCTTTTGCTCGGGAGTGCTCTCAAAAAAGTTGACGTCGGCTTCGGCTGCGAGCGTTCTGAGCTGGTCTATCGCAGCGGGACGATAGACGTCGGTGCTAACCACCATGACCTTCTTTTTATCTCGCTTTTTTAACCAAAGCGCCAGTTTCGCCGTAGATGTCGTCTTACCAGCCCCCTGGAGGCCTGCCATCATAATGACCGCCGGCGGCTGGACACTTAAATTCAGGCTATTGTCCTCAGCCCCCATGACAGACACTAACTCGTCATTAACAATTTTGACGAATGCCTGCCCCGGAGACAGGCTTTGCATCACTTCTTGGCCAATCGCTCGTAATCGAACCTGATCAATGAATTGTTTAACAACACTCAGGGCCACGTCGGCCTCGAGCAGCGCCTTGCGCACCTCCCGCAAGGTTTCCTGTATATTTTCTTCCGATAGTTTTGCTTTGCCGGTAATACCTCTTAACGTATTACCTAATCGTTCTGTTAGTGAATCGAACACGTAGTAACATCCTGAATCAGATTTGCGATGAACCTGTTATTATACCCAATTCTGATCCAAGTCGCGGCGTTGATATCAATTGAACCTGACAATATTTGGCCTTTTGGCGAGCTTGCTTTATCTGGGTAGTGCTGGAATCCAGCTCTATTCACTAAAACATTCACCTATCGACAAGAAAAAGCCGGTTATCGTCCTCGGACTGATGGCCGTGTTGGCCCACGGCATCTTTAGTTTTAACGCGATTTTCACACTGACGGGAATCAATCTCGGCATCTTTGAGATGGCGTCAGTCGTGGCACTGGCTATCTCAGCCATCGTTGTTCTCAGCAGTCTGCACCGGCCAGTGATCAACCTCGTTATTGCTATTTTCCCGCTTGCGGTGCTGACAATTGTTGGCACTTTACTCAACGAAAGCACCTACACGCCGAGACAAGATCTGACTTCAGGTATCGGCTTGCACGTTGTGCTCTCTGTGCTCTCCTATGGTTTGCTAGCCATTGCTGCCCTTCAGGCCATTCTTCTCTCATTCGGGGACTACGAACTCAGGCATAAAAAGATGACGACGCTTCGTTATCTTCCTTCACTTCAGACCATGGAGTCATTGCTGTTTGAGCTGCTTTGGGCAGGTCTCGTTTTCCTGAGCCTCTCTATCCTCAGTGGCTTTGTTTTCTTTGAACAAATGAGCCGCGGCTTGATACACCACACCTCTATCACGCTGATCGCCTGGGTTGTTTTTTCCATACTGTTATGGGGGCGCTACCGAATGGGTTGGCGCGGTGCAACGGCTTCCAGATGGACACTTTCAGGCTTCGCTCTCTTGCTTGTAGGCTACTTTGGCAGCAAATTAGTCATGGAAATCTTTCTCGCCCAATAAATTCGCCGATAAAACGGCCACTTATATACTTGACATAAAATAGTCTAAGCAGTACAAATATCGTCCCATAACAACACGAGGTCTCCGTTCTTGGACGATCCGTCGATCGGCGCCTTATTTGGCGCCACTATTCTTCTTGTCATTCTCTCAGCATATTTTTCAGGCTCGGAAACCGCCATGATGGCCCTCAACCGTTACAGGTTGAAGCATCTCGCGAATGAAGGTCATGGCGGTGCTCGCCGTGCCAGCCGACTTTTGGAACGCCCTGATCGGTTGCTCAGTGTCATCCTCATCGGTAACAATCTGGTAAATTTCACTGCTGCGTCACTGGCAACCCTGATTGCTCTTGAGCTTTACGGGGAATCCGGAGTCGCTATTGCCCCAGTGGTTTGTACATTTGTCTTTCTGATTTTCGCCGAGGTAGCACCAAAATCTATTGCGGCGGCACACCCCGAAAAAGTGGCACTTCCCTCGTCCTATATCCTCAATTTGCTCTTGCTAAGCCTTTATCCACTGGTGTGGCTTGTCAACGGTATCGCTAACGGCATACTTTCGCTGATAGGCATTAATCATGATGAAACTGCAAGCGATCATCTGAGCAAAGAGGAACTGAGGACAGTCGTCTTCGAAGGATCGCAGATCAGCGCTCATCCACAGAATATGATGCTGGGTGTGCTCGACCTCGATAAGGTCTCGGTTGAGGATATTATGGTCCCCAGAACAGAGATATTCGGCATCGACATCGATGACGATATTGAAGATATTATCGAGCAAATAAGGTCTTCACAGCACACCAGAATTCCGGTCTTCAAAGCTGACATCGATAAAATCATCGGTGTGCTCCATACCCGCAACGCGGCAAAATTCTTGACCCAGGCCGAGGTCAACAAAGCCGCTATTTTGCAAGTGATCGATGAGTCCTATTTTGTACCTGAAAATCAGTCACTGCAGACGTTGCTATTTAATTTTCAACAGAGCAAACAGCGACTTGGCATGGTGGTCGATGAGTACGGAGATGTTCAGGGGATTGTCGCCATCGAAGACATACTCGAAGAGATTGTTGGAGAGTTTACAACCGACCTGTCGGACACAAATATCGATATTCATCCATTGGATGACGGGCTCTACCTAATTGATGGCTCAACGCACATTCGGCTAATAAACCGCCAACTGACTTGGGATTTACCTCAGGAAGGACCAAAAACGCTGAACGGTTTAATTATCGAGTATCTGGAAACCATACCCGACTCAAATGTTTGCATGTTGCTTGAGGGCTATCGTATCGAAATCGTTCAAATCCAGGACAACATGATCAAAACCGCAAAGATATCGAGGGTGCCGGAACCCTTTTAAAAAACAGTGAAGGTTAAGTGAGAAAGCACCTTTTGAGCCAGCGTTAAGGAACCAAACTGAATGACAACCAATCAGATTCAGCGTGGTTCCTGATGGCATGATGCGACAAATCAAAGTACAACGAACTTTTGGTCCATCGGCCTCGGCAAAAGAAACACACTTGTGATGCGCCTCTTATGGTCATCCTCAGTATCAGAACTCTATCGCCACTTGCGATTAATCGCGGCGATAATAGACTTAAATGCAGCGGTCGTTGTATTTTGGCTCAAACCAACACCGTAGTACTTATTCTCTTGCTCGTCATTAATCGAGATGATGCAAATAGCTTGCGCCTCTTTGCCTTCGTTTAAGGCGTATTCCTGATAATCCAGAACATTGAGCGGTTCATTCAAGGTTTCTACCATCGCTGATACAAACGCATCGATGGGTCCTGACCCCTCACCCTGCACTTCAATCTCGTTCTCACCCACCATGATCCGTGCTTCGCATTGCTCGGTCTTACCGTCCGAGGACACGTTATAGTCAATGAGCTTGTATGGCCCTTCGACATCAACAAACTCAGTGAGAAATGCGTTCCAAATAGAATCGGGTTTCAGTTCACCACCATCATTTTCAGAGAGCTTCTGAACGATAGGGCTAAATTCAAGCAACAGCGGGCGGGGTAATGACACGCCAAAGTAACTCTCAAGTATGAACGCCACACCACCTTTACCGGACTGACTGTTTAGCCGGACCGTTTCCCGATAAGAACCGCCCACATCAACGGGGTCTATCGGCAGATAAGGCACCTCCCAGGTTTCATTACCGTCTTTCTCTACAAACGACATCCCCTTGCGAATCGCGTCCTGGTGAGATCCGGAAAACGCGGTAAACACAAGTTCGCCCGCATAAGGCTGGCGTACGTGAATATCAATTTTTGTGCACTCGTTCGATACCGCGACAATTTTAGGCATATCTGAAAGGTAGAGCTCCGGGTCGACGCCCTGCGAGAACATATTCATCGCCATCGTAATTACATCGCAGTTACCGGTGCGCTCACCGTTACCAAACAAGGTGCCTTCAATCCGATCTGCACCCGCCATCAAACCCATTTCAGAGGCAGCGACACCCGTGCCCCGGTCGTTGTGGGTATGCAGACTAATCACTGCTTTCTCTCGCTCAGGAAGATGACGAATAAACCACTCCAATTGATCCGCGTAGATATTGGGTGTCGCCATTTCAACCGTCGAGGGTAAGTTAAGAATAATCTTTTGCTCCACCGTTGGCTGCCAGACATTCATCACAGCAGCACAAATTTCAACGGCGAAGTCCATTTCAGTCGCCGTATAGCTCTCTGGCGAGTATTCCAGCGTGACTTCAGTGCCTGCTTTTTCCAACTCATCGGTCTGCGCTTTGACCATGCCAGTGGCGTCGGTCGCAAGCTTGATAACTTCTTCACGACCCATGTTAAAAACCACTTTACGTTGTAATGTGCTAGTCGAGTTATACAGGTGAAAAATGACTTTTTTGGCGCCGGATACCGCTTCACAGGTCCTGGTGATCAGTTCTTCACGGGCCTGACACAGCACCTGAATAGTGACATCAGCTGGAATCATATCCTCTTCAACGATCAATCTGACAAAGTCGAAATCCGTCTGAGAGGCAGCAGGAAAGCCAACCTCAATTTCCTTAAAGCCTAATTCAAGCAACAGCTTGTACATCTTAAGCTTCTCGTTGGGCGTCATCGGCTCTATCAAAGCCTGGTTTCCATCACGCAAATCAACGCTGCACCACCTTGGCGCCTTTGATATCACTTGGTCTGGCCAGGTACGGTCCGGCAACTTGATTGGCTGGAACGGCTTATACTTGTGAAACGGCATTTTCTTCGGCGCTTGCGTTTGCACTGCGTTTTCTTCTGAGTTACTCATGTCTGTTCTCTTTAGTCCGGGCAACATTTTTTAAATTTGCCACACGTAGAAATATTCAAACTGTTCGCAGATTCATATCATTGGCACAACATAACCGAGGCTGAATCAACAGTTAACAAAGGCGAAGTAGGGTTTTGACAGGCCGCCTACAACGGCAGTCTTAGGATTAGTCCCAGAGATAGCAGAGGGGTCAACGACTTTATCAGCTGCCGGAGCAGTGTTTTGACAAGACCACTTTTAGAAGTATAAGAGACATGCGCGCGACGACCCATCAAGTCGTCGACACCAGATCGGTCGCGTAACTTGTTAGTCAGATTCAATCTGCTATGTGATGCACTAGTGTTCACTTTAGCCCTGCACTCTTACTTTTGTGACGAACATAACCTGCTCGCAAGGACGTAAATATATCCGGTTCGCGCGTATATGCCAAGTTTTCTATTGAATCGGCAGTCACATGCCGGATATTTTTACTAGATTCGCGGATGAGGCAGCGAACCGGTGCTTGGCAAGTTTTTGATACTCGGGCGACTTATACCAAGCCATTGCATCCTCGTCGGTCGGAAATTCAATGAGCACTGTTCGGGTATAAGGCCACTCTCCCTCGAGCGATTCCGGTGCTTCATCTACGGCTAGCATTTTCCCTTTATATTGCGAAAAGATTTCGGCAAACCCCGCCGCATATTTCGCATACTCGTCCCGGTCATGGATATTGATCTGTGCAATCAGATAATTCGCCACTTTTTTCTCCTCGTTATTATTAGATGCATTTTTTAAGCATTGTTCGTGGCACTGACTTTATGCGCTCCTGCCAATTTAAATATAGCTTCAGGATGTCGCGACAAGATCACGTTTATAGCGTTTGAAGTTTTCAACATAGTGAAGCGCACTCATCTCCAAACCTTTCATCTGGTCTTCAGACAATTGTTTAACGACCTTTCCCGGTGAGCCCATGACCAGAGAACCATCAGGAATAACCTTGTTTTCGGAGATAAGAGAGTTGGCACCAATCAAACAATTCTTTCCTATTTTCGCACCGTTGAGAATGACCGAGTTGATACCAACCAGTGAGTTATCACCAATTTCACAACCGTGCAGCATCACTTTGTGCCCGACGGTGACGTTCTTGCCAATGGTTAGCGGAAACCCCGGATCAACATGCAATACAGACAGATCCTGAACATTCGAATTCTCGCCAATGGTTATCACATCATTATCACCCCGGAGCACTGCGCCAAACCAAATACTGGCATTCTGATGCATAACAACGGAACCAATCACCGACGCACTATCCGCAATAAAATAGTTATCGCCTAAAATTTCCAGCTTTCTGTCTGCCAAATTGTAAATCATGCTTGTTCTCCTTAAATTTGATCTGAATTATGCGGGCTTCCAGTAGGTTCCAACAACTGTTTCTGTTCCCCGCTCACTCGATATCGAAACCGACGCCTTCTCTTAAAAATTCTCGCAAAATCATCGCTGTTAGCCCCCATATTCTGTGACCTTCATATTGATACTCTGGAACGACATGTTTTTCTCCGTGTCGTTCTATCGTATCGGTATCCGTGCGGGGGTCGGTTTCAAAATAAGCAAGGGGTACTTCAAAGATGCCGTCGAGCTCTTCAGGACTTGGCTCGAGTTTTAAACCCTGGTCGATCAGCCCAACAAAAGGTGTAACAAGAAGACCGTATTTGGAAATGAATGGCCGCAAGTGGCAAATAATCTCCACCTTCGAAGCTTCCAGTCCAATTTCTTCTTCACTCTCACGAAGCGCCGTTGCCTCAAGGTTGACGTCCTCAGGGTCCTGCTTTCCTCCGGGCCAGGCTACCTCACCGGCATGACTATTGAGTCGCTGATGTCTCAGCGTCAGGATAACCCCGGGTTGGGCCGCGTTGGTCACGGGAATCAACACTGCCGCTTGTGCTCTTGCAGCAGAATCCTGATCGTCCGGCACAGGCTCAAAAGTGTAGCGCCTTAATCGATGTCTCAGACTATTAATCATGGTGTCAGGTATTGAATTTCTCCTGATTATACCGATTTGTCATTTACCGTGCGCGTGATTATACGACGCAATTCTGCCGACATCATCGAAGCAACAGAGAAAAAAGGTAGCCGCTGAAGCCTATCTTTCACTGCGTATTGAAAGCCACTACTAACCTCGACTTTCCAAACGACCGAGCACTGCTCTCGGGCGAAGAACACTTGATCGTCCATCTTCTCGAATTCAAGGTTTGAAAAAACCTAGATCCGGCACACGGCTATTAAATAAACTTGTATAATGTCCAAATGAACTTCTGTAACCAATGCGGCAGTGCCGTCAGCCACCGAGTACCGACCGGTGATAACCGCCCACGCTATATCTGTGACGATTGTGATCATATTCACTATCAAAACCCCCGGATTATCGCTGGCTGCCTACCATTTCACGGCAGCCAGGTATTGCTCTGCAAGCGAGCAATAGAACCCAGAAAGGGTTGGTGGACGCTACCGGCAGGGTTTCTCGAAAACGGCGAAACCACTGCGCAAGGCGCGCTGCGTGAAACCCGAGAAGAGGCCAACGCAAACGCTGAGATCATCGAGATTTACACCATGTTTAGCTTGCCGCATATCTCTCAGGTCTACATGTTTTTTAGGGCACAGCTACTCGATTTAAATTTCAGTGCCGGCGAAGAATCACTGGAAGTTGCCCTTTTTGAAGAACACGAAGTACCCTGGGACGCATTGGCTTTTCCCGTTATCACCCAAACGCTAAAGCACTATTTTGAGGACAGGAAAAACAATGAGTTTCCAATTCGAAGTGCAGATATCCTTTACAAGAAATCCAATTAGACAATAACCAAACAGGCAAGCAGCGGCTTAGGCGACAAATGCTCTGGCATTTCTGAACATTCTCATCCAGGGTCCGTCATCCAGCCACTCTTCCGGATGCCAGCTATTTTGCACCGTTCTAAACACCCGTTCCGGATGCGGCATCATGATTGTCACCCGACCATCATCATTCGTTAGGCCTGATATTCCAAGGGGAGAACCATTCGGGTTCATCGGGTACTGATCGGTGTACTCAACGTCGTGATCAACGTAGCGCAACGCTATTTGCGAATCCCCGCGCAAACTTTCAGCAGCAGCGTGAGACAAATCTGCTCGACCCTCACCGTGCGAAACGACGATCGGCATATGCGAACCCGCCATTTCGTTCAAAAAGATGGAAGGGCTTTGTTCAACTTTTACCAGTGACAATCGGGCTTCGAACTGTTCTGAACGATTAGCAACAAACTTTGGCCAGGCTTCCGCACCGGGAATAAGCGCTTTCAGCGTTGCCATCATCTGACAACCGTTGCAGACACCCAACGCGAAGGTCGATTTTCGTTCGAAGAAATCAACAAACTGACCTCGAATTTTCTCGTGAAACAGAATTGATTTCGCCCAACCCTCTCCGGCACCCAACACATCACCGTAGGAAAATCCGCCACAGGCAACCAGTCCCTGAAATTGATCTTTACCACTGCTCGATAGGTCTACCTGACCCGACAGTATTTCACTCATGTGCACATCAATCGCTGAAAACCCGGCGCTATGGAAAGCAGCCGCCATCTCAACCTGACTGTTCACCCCCTGCTCCCGCAGGATAGCGACACGAGGTCTTAACCCTTTATTGATGTAAGGCGCGGCAATGTCTTCATTGAGATCAAAAGTGAGGTCGGCGGATAGGCCCTGGTCAAGATCATCGGCGAGCGCCTGGAATTCTTCATCCGCGCAGGCAGGGTTGTCTCTTCTTTTTTGAATCTCATAACTTGCACTCGACCATCGCTGCTGCAAGGCTGAACGCGCGGCATTAAACAGGATTTTCGTATCACCTTCGACACCGATGGTCACTTCCTGAATAGCAGACGGTTTAGCAACAACCTGACAGCTAATCCCCACGGCTTCAAATCGATTGATGATTGCTTCGACAGCATCATTGGCCACTTGAACAACCGCGCCGGGTTCCTCGTTGAACAAAAACGATAATATTGATTCAACCTCTGGCACTTCAATTTCCAGTCCCATACGCGCTGCAAAAGCCATCTCGACCAGTGCGGCAAAAAGACCACCATCGGATCGATCATGGTAGGCAAGAAACTGCTGTCTCAGGTCTCTCGACTGCATAAGTTCGAAGAAGGCTTTGAGCATACCGGCATCAAGAACATCGGCAACACCGGCAGCACCATTGAGAGGGTCACTATCGTTTTGCTCAGAGGTGATATTCAACTGGTTATAACACTGACTCAACACCGAACCATTAATACGGTCGAGACCATTCGATAAATCGATCAAGAGCAGTGATGTGTCTTCATCTCTTGCCAGTTCAGGCGTCAAGGTTTCACGCACATCCCGAACCGGCGCGAAAGCAGAGATAATGACCGAGAGCGGCGACGTCACCGCTTTTTCTTCTTTCTGCTCGCGCCATGTTGTCTTCATCGACATGGAGTCTTTGCCGACAGGAATACAGATTCCGAGCGCTGGACACAAATCGAGACCAATACTGGCAACAGCCTTGTACAGATTGGCATCTTCTCCCGGGTGACCAACCGCAGCCATCCAGTTAGCAGAAAGTTTTATATCACTGATTTGCTCGATGCTTGCTGCCGCAATATTTGTGATCGCCTCTGCGACTGCCATCCTGGCAGAAGCCGCGCTATCTAATAGCGCAATAGGGGTACGTTCACCCATGGACATCGCTTCACCAGTGAAGCCAACATAGTCAGTGGTAGTCACTGCCACATCCGCGACCGGTGTCTGCCATGGGCCCACAAACTGATCACGGTGTACATAACCGCCCACGCTACGGTCAGCTATCGTGATGAGGAAACTCTTGCTTGCGACACTGGGATGTCCCAGCACGCGGTTTACCGCCTCATCAAGGCTTATCTCAAGCTCTGAATTATCACTGCGCGCATCATCCTTAACGGTATGCGCATTGATCGAGACAGCATCAATCTGCATCTTGGGCGGCTTACCAAACAACACTGACATAGGCAGATCAACTGGCTCATCACCCAACAGCGAATCTGCAACATTCAAGTGGTCTGCTTCTATCGCCTCTCCAACAATGGCAAAAGGACAACGCTCGCGGATACAGATCTCTTTAAACCGCTCAATGTCTTTCTGATTGACCGAGAGCACGTAACGCTCCTGCGACTCATTGCACCATATTTCAAGTGGCGACATGCCAGGTTCATCATTGGGCACGTTGCGCAGCTCAAACTCACCACCGACACCTCCGTCCTTGACCAACTCCGGTAACGCGTTCGATAGCCCGCCCGCACCTACGTCGTGAATAAATTCTATTGGGTTCTTTTCACCGAGCTGCCAACACTGATCAATCACTTCCTGACATCTGTGTTCCATTTCTGGATTGCCGCGCTGGACGCTGGCAAAATCCAGATCAGCTTCACTTGCACCGCTTGTCATTGAAGATGCGGCACCACCGCCCAAGCCAATCAACATTGCCGGGCCACCCAACACAATCAACGCGGAACCGACCTCAATCGGCGTTTTGATGACATGTTCAGCTTTGATGTTACCCATACCACCGGCGATCATGATTGGCTTGTGGTATCCCCGAACTTCACCCTGATGCATCATTTCAAATGTGCGAAAGTAACCGCCGATGTTCGGCCGCCCAAACTCGTTATTAAAAGATGCGCCACCGATAGGCGCTTCAATCATGATGTCCAGCGCCGAGGCGATTCGCGCCGGCTTCCCATGGTCGATGGTTGCTTCTTCCCAAGGTTCAATCTGATTTGGGATATTCAAATTAGAGACAGTAAATCCGGTGAGCCCAACTTTTGGCTTTGAACCACGACCTACCGCACCTTCATCTCTAATCTCGCCACCGGAGCCGGTTGCTGCCCCCGGAAAAGGCGCAATCGCTGTTGGATGGTTATGCGTCTCTACTTTCATCAATATATGGATGTCTTCTTCAGAGAACTGATACTCCTTCGACTCCGGCGCCGGAAAGAAGCGCATACCCGTGTGCCCGTTAATCACTGAGGCATTGTCTTCGTAGGCACTGAGCACATTTTCACCATTGGTATGTTGGTATGTGTTCTGAATCATCTCCATCAAACTATGTGGCTGTGCTTTGCCATCAAGTTGCCATTCTGCTCGGAATGTTTTGTGTCGACAGTGTTCGGAATTTGCCTGGGCAAACATCATTAATTCAACATCGGTGGGGTTCCGGTTGAGATCTCTGAAACTATCCACGAGGTAATCAATCTCGTCATCCGCAAGCGCGAGTCCCAACTGGACATTCGCCGCCTCCAGTGCCGACTTGCCTTGCTGCAACACATCTACCCGCGCCAGAGATCGGGGTGGCGTTTTCTCAAAGAGCGCTTCTGACGCATCGAGCTCACTAACCACTGTCTCTGTCATCCGATCGTGAATCAACGCAGTGATCGTTGGTTCCAATTGACTCAAAAGGCCGTCTGAAATCGACTTCTCAACACCTGTCAAAGAGAAGGTGTAAGCAATGCCGCGTTCAATTCTGCCGATCTGACTCAGCCCACAAATACGCGCGATGTCGGTCGCCTTGGAACTCCAGGGGGAAATCGTACCAAGACGGGGAATAACAAGTTTAAACAGCGAGACTGCGGCACTCGGCTCGTCGATCGAACCCTCCGCTGGCGCTACTTCATCTGTCTCATGCCCGTAGGAGAGAATTGCCTCAAGCATCTTTTGTTCTGAAGGGGCTAATAGCTCATCACCATTGACGTGAATGAAATGCATAAAACGCGTCGTCAATTTAATCCCGTCACTCGCTGGCACCTGCGCCACAAGCTCAGCCAATAATTTATTGACTCTGAATTCTGATAAAGCAGGGCTACCCGGAAGCTGCATCATTGAGGTTATTTCTCCTGCCGTTTTTTCTTAAAAAAATTAGATATCAGCTCAGCACATTCAATTTGCCGGATATAAGGTACAACGTTGACGCGATGATTCAATCCGGAGTTTTCCAACACACTCGCGGATGAAATGACGGCGCCAGCTCTGGGTTCAGGCGCCCCAAAATACAAATTAGCCAGCCTTGCGTGAACCAACGCACCGGCACACATGGTGCAGGGTTCGATGGTCACATACATATCGGCGTTCACCAGACGATGGTTTGATATCCTCGCAGCGGCATCTTTAAGCGCCATGATCTCTGCATGGGCCGTTGGGTCGTGGGCACAAATACTCTGATTGTATCCTCGCCCGATGATCTCACCGTCACGAACAATCACGGCACCCACCGGCACCTCACCTATGTCACTCGCCGCTTTCGCGAGGGCAAGCGCTTCACCCATAAAATAGTCGTGTCCCGCCGACTGAGAATCGGCGTCGCCTTCAGTCATCTTCTTCGAGGAGAATATCCACTCCCAGATTATCTGCAATACCATTTAGCTTAACGACTAGGTCACCAATGTCGACCGTGTCTGGCACTTCAACTCTCGCATCAGCACTGAAGGTCAATTCACCACTCATGGGGGCTGCTGCGATATGGGTTTCCATTTCAATCACATTCACTTCTGCCTCAGCAAGCGCCTGTGTCACTTCATTCAAAATACCGCTGCGATCCGGCCCGACAATGTTCAGATTCGATGACCTGGTTCGCAAAGCGGGTTCCGCAGTATCTGTTAATTCTATAATAACGGTCAGATGTTCGAGAGCGGACAGCCGTACCTTGAGCTCATCAACGTTACCCTCGTCGACTTCAACCAGTGCGACCCCAGCAAACTTATCCGCCAGATAACTCATACGGCTCTCGAGCCAGTTACCAGACAATGAGACAACGACGTCGGCTAGCGACTGGATCAAGCCGGGTCTATCCTGACCCACAAAGCTGATTGCAACATTACGTTTCATGAAGGTTCACCTGGCCGGTTGGTTCCGTTCCGATTTCTTTTCGGGATAATCAATCTTAATGGCAGGCCTTTTTTGTCATCGCCGAATCGCGTTATCTCGACTGCCTGAAATGAGGATGCCATTTTGCGATGGAACCGCGGCACAATCAATCATGGATTCAGTTAAAGCAGGTCTTTCTCTGTGAATTTGAGCTAGCTTTGGTACTGGCCTTAATACGCCCGCCCATTTTCGGTCCATTCAGCCAACGCTTCATCCCAACTCGGCATGGCATCGGTTTCGTAACCATAGACTCTGCCACTACCAATCTTTGGCAGTCCTTTCATTGCTCGGACATGGATAGCAGATGATTTGTAGGCAAGCATCTGTCTCTTTGACTCCCATACCGTCAAAGTGTGTTGATAACCGTTTTGTGAGTTGAACAGGCAAAGCAACACACCTTCAGCTTTTTGCGCTTTTTTTGAAGCCGGAAGTGTTAACACCCAAAACCGTATCCAGCCAACAAAACTTTCTGGCTTGACGCCTGTCACCGAGACATACATATTTTTTTACACTCATTTGTTGGCCAGTTTAAGGCTTTAAGGGTCAATTGGATCGGCAATATTATCTCAACACTACGCATTGGCGGCGAATTTTCAGACATAAAATTTTTCGTAGTGTTTCTCTCTTTCATCCTTGAGCATGCCAACCGTTTCGTCCATAAACCTGTTTCTATCTTCCCTTGTCTTGAGCACCCAAATACACACGGAGTCTTGACTGTGGTAGATCGCTTTCAATTCGTCATCGATATCACAAACCTCCTGCGGTATCTCTGTTTTGATACAAATCAATCTATTCCCACCTCGCAATCGTATTTAACAAAAACCCGGCTTTCTCAGTCCCATGCTGCACTTTGAAATCCATCAAATAAGGAAGCGCTAGGATCTAATGATACCGAAAGAGCGCGCATGTTAAGAGGCGCCGCCACCGCGATCTATAGATTTCAAATGCCCAGAAAATAGTACAGCATTTGTTACGTACCAATAAGATATCTTCCGGAAATTAATGGCAGACTCAATTGGATATCTCTGTCAAAATCCCGCTTTTTTTTAACCTCTGCTTTTTAGTTTTAACGTGTTGAATGTTTTATGAAAATTTTAGACGGCGGCATTGGCCGATACCTGAAGGAAATAGGCGCTCCTTTTCGACAGCCAGAATGGTCTGCCCTCACACTGATGGAAGATCCTTCTTCAGTGATTACTGCCCATCAAGCATTTGTTGATGCTGGCGCTCAGATTATTACTACAAACTCTTACGCGGTAGTGCCATATCATATCGGGGAAGAAAGATTCAAAACACGAGGCGCTGAACTCATAAAGCTTGCCGGCCAACTGGCAAAAAGCGTGAAAAAATCAAGCTCACAGCCTATTAAAGTCGCAGCAGGTATACCGCCGGTCTTTGGATCTTACAATCCTGATGAATTTGTTGCCGCTGATGCAGTAGCTTTGCTTGAAGTGTTTAAACAGCAGCTACTGCCTTTCGCTGATATCGTCTTGGCCGAAACCGTGTCCAGTATCGAGGAAGTGATCGCGATCCAAAAAGTGTTTGCCGACTGTGCTCAACCGCTCTGGATCAGCATGACCCTTGAAGATGACGCTAAGGCGTCAGACTCACGATTACGCTCAGGTGAATTGTTATCAGATGCGCTGAGTGCCATCAATCTTGATCAGGTAGACGCTATCCTATTTAACTGCAGTCAACCCGAAGTGATGGCCAACGCCATTACTTTGTCAGCAAAACGACTCCCGTCAAACATCGATATTGGGGTTTATGCCAACGGATTTACTCCAATCTCAAATACCATTCAAGCCAACGATGGTTACTCAACCCTGAGGAACGATTTAACACCTCAAGATTATTTGGTATTTGCCCAGCAATGGCAGGCACTTGGCGCAACGATTATTGGTGGTTGCTGCGGCATTGGGCCAGAACACATTGCTTTACTTGATGCATTAAAAGACTAGGTTTTAAAAAGCTTAGTTTTAGGTCACGTCGATTATCGAGCACCCAACCCTGGGCCTACTGGATATTTGACTTCTTGGTTTTGCTGGCGGTAAACCTCACGTCCGCTGAATTTGCTTTTACAACGAATGAGTAATCAGGAAACCAGTAGGTTAAATGCATTTGATGCGTTTTTTTGTCAAAATCCAGCCGATACTCAAAGTGTTAGAATCGCCAGATGAAAAAAATAATTGCTAGCCTGATTACCAGCCTGATTTTCACTCTCGACACCCACGCTGGTGCCATCTTATACGAGGACGTCAAAGAACTTAGTGCAGTCAAGAGGGCTATCGAACAACATGTGAATTCAGACCCGGGCAATGTGCTCGTGGTGTTTGATATTGATGACACACTGCTCGCATCTCGTCGCTTCTTTGGTGGGGACACATGGTACAACTGGCAACTTGGCCGCGAAGTCTCTCATGAAGATGGCAGCAAGGTGGTGATTACGGAGCGTAACAAGATAAGTTGCATCTTTGCCAAACTCGGAACCCTGTATGAGCTAGGTCTATATCACGCCACCGAGCCCAAAGCGGCAGAAATCATCGCTCGTCTACAGGAACAATATGACGTCATTGCTTTGACCTCTCGCTCGCCTGATTACCGCGCCGGAACTGAACGAGAATTGCAACGCGCAGGCTTCGATATGGCGAGAGATCACCTACTAGTTGAAGATACAGCCTTTGCTTATCGCTTCGATGACGGCAGGAGCAAACGCCCTGTCACCTTTCAAAACGGCATTGTTATGTCAACAGGTTTAAACAAGGGCAAAGTACTAACGGATTTACTGAAACGCACGAATCGTGAATACAACGCTATCTTTTTTATCGACGACAGCCGCACCAACATCGTCAATATGCACGAAGCCTGGAAAGGCAGTGAGACTCATGTCGCGATATTTCACTATACGCGTGCTGACAAGACAGTGAACGATGAGAAGTTGCAGCAGGCACTGGCATCACAGCGCACCTTCGATGAATTCTTGAAGACAGCCTTTCCAGAACGTCATGCCAGTTTCAGGTCAGGCGAGTGCAATTAGCGATCTCGTTGCCAACGCACGCTATGGCGTTGCTGCCTACAATGATTGCTGCGGCCAGACAGCGTTATCACAGCGGCTAATATTCCCTAAGTACCTGAGCTGATAAATAGGTATTGGGAGAGACCACCCTGAATTTGAGTCTGCCCCCTCGGATTGCAAAGCACTAGCAAGTTCGATGGTATCGGTAGTAACCTGTACACTTGGTTTTCAGATGTTTTGCTTTTGTGTATCGAGAGGTCGTAATGAATAAGGAAACGCGTTGATGAATGGCAAGAAACGCATCCGCCTTTCGCCAGAAGGCCGTCGAAAACAGCTTCTGGACAGTGCCAGAGACCTGATTCAGGATCAGGGCTTTTCTGGTTTCACTATGGAAGCGCTCGCGACAGAGGCGGGCGTGAGCAATCCATTGGTATACAAATACTTTGATACCCGACTGGAGTTATTGCAGGAGCTCTGGACCAGAGAGTATGAGCGGTACAACCGTAACGTTCGAGAGCAGCTAACCAAGGCCGAGAATTTTGAGGATATTGTGAGGCTGTTCGTAAACCTCAATTTCACAGAGTTATCACTGGGTGAAATTACCCATATTTTGGGCTCGCAGCCCGAACTGCGCGAAGTGACCAAAGCAAAGCAGAAATCCAATCAACGCGGCACTGGGCTATTTTTGGTGAATACTGTGGAAGAGATGTACCACCTGACACCTTCTCAGGCTACCCATCTTGTGGTCCTGGCATCCGGCGCTTCAATTGAAGCGGCTAGGCACTACGCCAGATACGGTGGTAGCCGGAAAAAAATGGTAGAGGACACCGTTAGTTTTATTTTAAACGGCGTAGAGGCCTTTAAAACTTGACCGCGAATTCAAGCTGCAGCCACTCTCGGCTGAACGCGCCATGAACAGGGTGTAAATCTATCGCTATAATTCGACCCTACTGTCTGCAATTGCCGCCCTGGCCGCTTAGGCGGCCAAGGCGAAAAGAAACAACGTAGTGCCTAGCAAGTGCCTAGTAAGTGCCTAGTAAGTCACTAGTAGCGACCTCTAAAGAATCAACTCTGCCATCTCTGCCAGATTTTCCTTATCCTGCGTCGCGACTAACAACGTGGTGACTTTGGATTCTTCCCAAGCTTGCAAGCGATCTTTTATACGCTCTTTAGACCCTACCAGTGACAAGTTGTCTGCCAGCTCGTCGGGGATCACGCGAGCGGCCTCATCGCGCTTACCTTCGAAAAACAGTTGCTGGATCTTTTCGGCTTCAGCTGCGTATCCCATACGGCAAAACAAGTCATTGTGGAAGTTGGCATCTTTTGCACCCATCCCGCCGACATAGAAGCTGAGAAAATACTTAACCCCAAGCAATGCTGCGTCGATATCGTCGGTGATGTTAACGGTCACCATTTGCGCGATATCAAAATCCGGACGCATGTCCTTTAGCGAATCAGCATAAGTAGATTCATCGTGGGGATCGTAATACAAAGGCAACCAGCCGTCGGCGATCTCTGCTGCCAGCGCTACATTTTTCGGACCCTCGGCGCCCATATAGATTGGGATGCGATTGCGCAGAGGATGCACAATGGGCTTAAGCGGCTTGCCGAGCCCCATGCCGTCATCGCCCGGGTAGGGCAACGGGTAGTGTGGACCATCATTGGAAACCGGCGTTTCACGCGCAAATACCTGACGAATAATGTCGATGTACTCCCGGGTGCGAGCTAGCGGTTTGGGAAACGGCCTACCGTACCAGCCCTCGACTACCTGCGGCCCTGACACACCAAGCCCCAGAGAAAAGCGCCCTTTGGACAATAGGTCTAGGCTCAGCGCATGCATAGCGCAGGAAGTGGGTGTACGGGCGGAAAGCTGCACCACCGCGGTTCCCAGTTTGATAGTTTCAGTTTGCGCGCCAATCCAGCACAGAGGCGTAAAAGCATCGTTGCCCCAAGCTTCTGCAGACCAGACTGAGTCATAACCCAGTTTTTCTGCCTCTTGTGCCATTTCTACAAAGTTAGGATTCGGACCCGCGCCCCAGTATCCTTGGGCCAAGCCCAGCTTTAAATCGCTCATTGCGACCTCCGTAAGTTTTATTGATAGATAAGATGTGCAAACTATATGTTACGACGGACCGTCTTGTGAACTGAAAGCATTGAGCAATCGTCCGCATTAGCAATACCCAGTAAAAGTGGCGGTCAGTAAATGTGCCATGCGTGTTTTCTCTAGCAAGACTATTTTTTGCCGATGGTCATTCACAATTTAGACGGGTTTCCGGGATTAGCGATCATTAGCATGTAATAAGGAACAGTTTCACGTAGGTCCTTTTGACTAAAAAAGCTATTATCCGCTGAATAGAAAACAGGAAAGTCACGAAGTCAGCAGTCCTTTTAGCAAGGTTAATGAATGCGTGTGCAACGTTGTTTCTAAGTCCATCTTCATACCGGCAAATTCTTCTCGCATCATTAGCTTCTCCATTACCGGCGATAGTTTACTGGCTGGCCATGCACTTGCAATGAATAACAAGAAGAAGCGCGAAAACTGCTTTGCCTGATCTTCAGACAGTCTTGGGAGCACCTCAGTCAAAATGGTAGTCCACTGCGATGCCGTTTTTCGGAACTCATGTTTAAAATCAGCGAGTACTTTTTCACTGACATTTTGCTCCAACACGGTCCACATCGAACTTACAAGCTCGCATAGCCTTGGTCGTTCCAGCGTTTCGCGCACCAACAGTTCACTAACGACTTCAACATTTCCGTTATCTGTAAGTCCAGCCAAGCCATCAACAATGGCACCCGTCCAATCACGAGTTTCTTCCAGAACAACTTGAAGCAGAATGGCTTCGCGATTTTCAAAGTAGCGATAGCAATTCGCCTTAGAGAGATTGGCTCCTCTGGCGATCGCTGAGAGCGTGGTCCGCTCAACACCCTCAGTGTCGACAAGGTCGCGCGCTGCCGAAAGAATCGCTTCTTTGCGAACTTGTTTTTGTTCTGGTCGTCGAGCGCGCCGCCACTTACCGGCGTCTTCAACTGTCTGTGTTGCCTTTACTCTCTTCTCCATAGCTAAAGTCTAACGCGCGTGTTTACAAGAGACCAGCAATCGCATATATTAGCGACTAGTGGTCACTTATATCTTGTGGCCGCTAATATTTAGTATCATCGCGTGTTTTACCGTTAACTCAGCAGCTTAGGGGAGAAGAGCCATTTCTATCTATAAAGGGAAAAAAGTCCTAGTCACTGGAGCCTCCACAGGCATCGGGTATGCATTAGCCGAAGAGTTAGCAAAAAGAGGGGCAGAGGTACTCATTACTGCGCGAAGCAAGGATAAACTGGAAATGCTCGCTCAAAAAATCAAAGACGCGGGCGGCGATGCGCACATTTTTGTTGAAGATTTGTCGCTACCTAATTCCGGGATGAAACTATACGATCAAATCAAATCTGCAGGACTCAGCATCGATATTCTTATCAATAATGCAGGTTATGGGCGTTGGGGGGAACTCACGAGCCATGACAGAGACGACTACACGAAAATGTTGCAACTAAATATCACTACCCTCACCGATCTCTGTCATCTCTACATTCCAGACATGATAACTCGAGGGGGTGGCGGCATTATTAACGTTGGATCAATGGCGTCCTTATCACCAATTCCGTACGCAAGCGTCTACTCATCATCTAAAGCATACGTTTTAATGTTTTCAGAGGCTATTCGCTACGAGTATCGAGACCAAGGGATAAAAGTCATGGCGCTCTTGCCTGGTGGCACGGAATCAGAATTTGCTAGGGTGGCGACAGAAAAATCAGAAAAACTTAGCGAGAGATATAAAGAAGGCTCCGCAGCTGGCACAGGCATGCAAACCTCTCACGAAGTCGCTCTCGAATGTTTAGAGGCTTTCGAGAAAAACAAACAATACATTCTCTGCGGCGGTAAAAACCGTCTTTTACACATGCTCACAAAACTTATGTCCCGCCAACGCGTTCTTGAGATGGTGGGCGGAATGTTTAAGAAAGTCGCAGGATAGCGTTAAAACAGATGATTATCTCATGCGCGTCCATCATCAGGCGCGTGTCGTGCTTTCCATGTTCGATGCGCACTTCCTCTGTAAGTTAGTAGATCACGCCAGTACTGACATCACTCATCAACGCTCATGTAGCCAGCGGCACAAGTTGCCTCGATGACCTAAGAGCGCCAGCTTTTTGCACCCAACGCAGGCAAGCCATTCCCAGTCAGAGAGTACAGGCAAAGTTTTCAGGTAAAGCTAACCTCGCTGGCCAATCATGCTCTGTAAGCCAAATCTAATCACGGGAATGTAGCGCTTCAGTCTCTTAGTGAGCCACACTTCAGTGTATGAATAACGCATGCTGATAGTTCACTTGAACGGGACTTGGGATCAATTTAAAAATAGCGCTATACTCTTTGAGTTCCAGCTAATTACTCCAACGTCGAGATATGAAAATGATCGAATACCATAACCCGGAAGCGTCTGTCGGTATCGAAATGACACCCTACGCGCTATCCGCCGTCATTCAAGGTGCCAACGCTATCAATGTCGGATTCCTAGCGAACGGTTTTCCAGACTCTGAAAAGTTTTTGCAGGCGCTAGAAGAAGCCATGCAAAAACTCGAACCTGGCATCGAGGTATATTCTTACAATAAAGGGAACGCCTCCATGCCGGCGAGCGAAGAGCTCCTTAGCACTATTACCAAGGAGTGCCATGCGGTCGTTGCCGCCTACGGGCATTGAGGCTCCTGTACTACTGGCACCGTGCGTGACGGTATTAATATAGCAAAACTTGGCATCCCTGCAGTCTCATTAGTCACGGAGGAGTTCTGGCCTCAAGGTGACTTCGTTGCTGAATCACTGGGTATGCCGGAGATTCCTAGAGTTCAACTGCCGCATCCCATTGCTGGCACGAGCACCCAAAACATTAAGCAAGTGGCCGCTGAAATTGCCCCCGCAGTGATCAAAGCGCTAGAGGCAAATAATGACTGAACTACTGAACGCCTCTGACGAGGCGGAAGCGCTAGAGGACTTGCATCGGAGAGGGCTCACCGATGGTTTGCCGGTGATCATCCCGACACCCGCGCGGGTCGCTCGCATGGTTCTAGCATCGGGCTTTGACGCCGATATGGTTTTGGGCACGATGGGCCCGGGACATGGGATCGCTACCATTGAAAAAGTTGCAGTCGCGGCCGTGATGTCAGGTTGCCTCCCAGACTACATGCCAGTGGTGCTGGCAGCGGTAAAAGCGGTCATTGATCCGATCTTTGACTTAACGGAAATGCAGGCGACGACCCATTGCACAGCGCCACTCATTATTGTTAATGGTCCTGCAAGGCATACCTGTGGTCCTATTTCGTCTGGTTACGGCGCACTTGGGCCCGGACACAGAGCAAACGCCTCTATTGGCCGTGCGTTAAGATTAGCCATGATCAACATAGGCGGTGGCCGGCCGGGGACCTCCGATATGGCGTTGCTCGGTCATCCGGGGAAATTCACCTTCTGCTTAGCTGAAGATGAGGAAAACAGCCCATTCCCACCCATGCATATAGACCTTGGCTTTGGGGCTGATGACAGTGTCGTTACCGTTATTGGCGCGGAGGCTCCCCACTCGGTGATTTTCAGTGGCGATGGCGACGACCCTGAGTCTTACAAAGCGCTTCTCAACATGCTAGCCATTGGCATCGCCAATGCCGGCACCAATAACGCCATACTTACAGGTGGCACGGCAACGATCGTCTTAAACCCCGAACATGCTGCCATCTTGGATCAAGCTGGCCTGACGCGGCAGGATATTGCTGAGGGCATTTACCAGCGATCCAGCATGACAGAAAAAGAAATCAGCAGACTCGCACCGGGATTCGCGCGCAAAGATTCGGGCAATAGGGATGCCTTCAAAGGGCCCGAACAACTATTGATATTGATGTCGGGGGGAAGCGGGCTTTACTCCATGGTTATGCCCTCGTGGTGCGCTGGCGCTCACAAAAACTCGGCCTCCTCCGTAAAAGTAGAGTCAGAGTTTTTCTGCGAAGTGCCTGGACTTGCTGCCCAGACAATATAACTTCTTATCAGTGAGAGTGAGACAGGCGCTTGTCTCACTCTTAACGCCCTCTTGATATCCGGCCTAACGATTCGTACGTTAGGGAACTAACTTCCCAGAGCGGTGAACTGGCCCATTTGCAGGGCTGATCCATAGCCTCCGTCTACCAATAAATTCACGCCGTTGACATAACTGGCAAGATCCGACGCTAGAAATAGCAGCGCCTTCGCCTGATCTTCCGCAGTGGCGACGCGACCTGCTCCGGTTTCAATCGCCCAATCAATCCGTTCATCCGTCATGGTTTCACGGAACGCCGGCAACAATGGTGTATCAACCGGTGATGGACAAACGCTGTTCATTCGAAGACCCTGAGCCGTGGCCGCCTTTGCCATTTGCATGGTGTATACCTGGACGCATTCTTTCGAGAAGAAATAACCATCTGCAATTAGCTCAGCCTGATCAGCAACCCAGGCAACACCTTCATCCCAACTGCTGATCGCCAGCAGCGCATTAATTTCATCGAGATGTTCTGCCCATCGGTTACCTGCAACAGAAGCCGTATTCACAATTGAACCCCCAGGTTGCATTTTCGGCATCAAACCTTCCGTTAAACGCTTAAGGCCCAGCATGTTGATACGCATCACAACATCCGCCGGCATGGTCGCGGCTACACCCGCGTTGTTAAACAAGATGTCCACCGGCGGTTTATCGTCGGCGGTAATAGAGGCCACAGCGTTATCAATGGATACAGGATTACCCATATCAGTTTCGATAAACGCGTCAATCGGAGTTTCCGGCTCCTTGATATCCAATACCGTA